>Ga0076930_100601_pt1 | contig 30360 bp, 26 predicted proteins | sample HotLakConsoUCCRE_FD_71149 | JGI IMG/M metagenome (GOLD analysis project Ga0076930, IMG submission 71149) | Hypersaline microbial mat communities from Hot Lake, Washington, USA - Hot Lake Consortium UCC-RE (version 3) (version 3) ...
ACTGCCGGGCGGTTCGGGCTGGCCGGGACGATCGGCTCTGATGAGTCGGCCAGTTTTGTGGAGCCAGGTGCCACCGAATAGGCAGCGGTGATGATGGCCCCGTTTCAGGGCTTCCTGACAATCTCGTGAAGTCCGAAAAATGCTGTTGGCATGCAAGCCCCTTCCGCGCCCCGGCCAGCCCGCCCCTCCCGACAGGCCCCGTCGTGACGGTATTGCGGCTTTCGCGTGAGCGAATGAAGCGATGCCGTCTGGACGGATCAGGCCGTACCCAATGCAATGGACTGAGGGTTGGGTCAAGGCAAAACCCAGCCCCTTGCAACCATCTGACAACGGGGAGTGGTGTTGTCTGATGGCGAGCCGAGGGTCACGGAGGAAGGCAAGAAAGCTTCAGCATCTTACTTCAGCCACCTTTCCACAAAGTGACCTTCGCTACTTCAGTTGTCGGATGACGAGTCGCGGGCATCCAAGCCCCCGGGAAACCGAAACAATCAGTTCTGTTGATCTGACCCTCGGCTCGCCAGCAGGCGGCACCACTCGCCGCTGGCCACTAAACCTCCGGCTTCTCGTACAGACTTGTTAGCAAGCTGGGTGGTTTGGCGGCTTGGGCAGAGCGGTCAGGATCATTCTGGGCGCGTTCTTTTCGGCCAGATCGGCAGCACCGGACGCGGTGTTCATTCTCGCTGGGTTGTTGACTGCACGCACTCGCGCCAGAAGTTGATTTCCGGGTTGCTCAATCTGCTGAACCAGGCTTTCCAGAGATGCTGTGGCTGGCGACGGGGGCCATACACCTTCAATCTTGACGCTGAAGCTTAGCCAGACGGCCGCGAATACCAGGGGTAGAATGATTCGCACGACGTTTTCCTTGTTATTCTTCACTATTTGGCGATAAGACGCGCTCAGCGGTCAAAAAGTTGCAGCGGCCGGTAAATTCTTTTGGAAGATACGTCGCCTGCTCAGCCCCGGCGGATACTCACGCAGAGTTTCCGAGGCCGAAATCTGGGCTGGGAAGTCTGCTACGGTTTGAAAATGATGTGAGCGAGGGTTCTGAGTGTCTCGTTGTCTCCAACCCACCCGACCAGGAGCATTGCCAGCTGGGAGAGAATCAGCAGTATGAAGGATGGATGTTTGAAGCTGCCGAATCGGTAGAAGTAGACGCCGATAATCACCAGCATGAGGATAAGCGACGGGATCACCAGTGTTTGGAACTGTATGCCCTCGATCTCTCCGGCATTCAGGGTTATTGTCGCGATCAGAAGCAGCCTGATCAGCGCCGGAGAAAGGACGAAGAAGACCGAAGCCAGCAACCACTGCACGTGGTCGGCTACCTGGCCTTTTCGGATTTTCAGCACCGCGAGCGTCACGCTGAACAGGAACAGCGCGATCAGCACGAGGTCAAGGTAGGTGGCAAAGTAGGCGAATGTCGGGTTGAAAATCCCGTCTTCTGCCAACTCTTCGATGTTGTCGATGTTCTTGGGAATGATGGTCAACGCACTGCCGGCAACCAAACCGGCCAGCACCAGACCAACGATGCCCAGCGATCGATGAGTGCCGGCGTTTCCACGGTGGACCATCAGCCAGGGCTGAATGATGATCAGCAGGTACCATAGCGTGGCCGAAAGTCCATGGACATGCTGATGAAAAGAGGCTTGCGACAACGCGAAAAAGTAGCTGTAGGAGAATCCCAGAATCGATATCGTGAATGGCAAGAGCATCCACCAATGGAGGTTCCGGTAGCGCAACAGCGCTGGTACTGATTCAGAATTCATACTGGCCTCCAGATTATTCCATGCCTGCAGTAATGCAGAGAGACGTCGAAAGCACACATGAAGTGTGCGCTATTATGGTCCAAATGTTCTCCAGCGATCTTGAGTTTCAGGGACGGTCGACATGAGTATGCTCTCGGAGATCGTCATCTTTCTGGCCGCTGCGGTGATCATGGTGCCGCTGGCCCGATGGGCCGGATTGGGGGCCGTGCTCGGTTTTCTCTCGGCCGGCGTCCTGATCGGACCGTGGGTGCTGGGCCTGATCGATGATGTAGATACCATCCTGCACCTGTCGGAACTGGGTGTGGTGCTGCTGCTGTTCCTGATCGGGCTGGAGCTCAAGCCATCACGATTGTGGGTGCTCAGACGACCGATCTTCCTGGTCGGCTCGGTCCAGATGCTGATCACCACGCTGCTGCTGTGGCCACTGGCGGGCTGGTGGAGTGGAAGCTGGGGGGTCGGGTTGCTCATCAGTGTGGTGCTGTCGTTGTCATCGACCGCGATGGGGCTGCAGATCCTCGCCGAGAAGCGTCAGCTCGCCACGGCTCATGGCCGGCAGGCCTTCGGTATCCTGCTCTTGCAGGACATCGCCGTCATCCCGCTGCTGGCCATCATTCCGCTGTTCGCCGTCGGTTCGCTTGAAGCCGAAGCCGACGGGTCGATTCTTATCGGATTACTGGAGGCGACCGCGGTGATTGCCGGCCTGATTTTGGCTGGTCGATTCCTGCTCAGGCCGATGTTGCGCGCGGTCGCCGCGACCAATGTGCCTGAAGTGTTCGTCGCCATGGCGTTGCTGGTGGTGCTCGGCACGGCGGTGCTGGTCGAGCATGCCGGGCTGAGCATGGCACTGGGCGCGTTTCTTGCCGGCGTCCTGCTGGCCGACTCCGAGTACCGCCATGAAATCGAAGCGGCCATCGACCCGTTCAAGGGCTTGTTGCTGGGGCTGTTCTTTATTGCCGTGGGCATGTCCATCGATTTCGGGCGGGTCATGTCCGCGCCGGAAACCATCTTTGCCCTGGTAGGCGCTCTGGTGGGTGTAAAGATCATTGCGCTGCTGATCGTGGGTTCGCTGGCAAATCTGGGGCGCGCCTCGAAGATCTCGCTCGCGATGGCCCTGCCGCAGGCCGGTGAGTTCGCCTTCATTCTTTTTTCGGTTGCCGTCAGCGAGGGCGTGATGGCATCCGAGCTGGTGGATCAGTTGATCGTGGCGGTCACCATATCAATGGCACTCACGCCGCTGTTTTTCCTGATCAATGAAAAACTGCTGCAGCCGATGGTTGCAAGCTCCGAGCCGGAACCGGAACCGGACCGGATACCGGACGATCACGGCGAGCCGCGCGTGATCATTGCCGGCTTTGGCCGCGTTGGCCAGATCGTGGGGCGAAACCTGTCGATGCTGGGTATTCACTTCACGGCACTGGACAACAATCCCGAGCACGTCGAGTTCGTGCGCAAGTTCGGCCACAAGATCTTCTATGGCGATGCCAATCGTCTCGAAGTCCTGCGCTCCGCCGGGGCGGGCAAGGCCAGCCTGTTTGTGCTTACGATCTCGGATCCGGATCGCTCGATCCAGACGGCCGAGATGGTGCGCCGACATTTTCCCGAGGTCAAGATCGTGGCTCGGGCCCGAAACCGCGATCATGCGATGGAGCTGATTGCACTGGGCGTCGACGAGGTGATTCGTGAAACCTGGCTGTCCAGCCTGGCCATGGCGCGCGACACGCTGCGCGCGATGGGCGTGCGCAAGGCCGATCGCTACGTGGATCGATTTGCCGAGCACGACGAGGCCACACTGCGCGAGCAGGTTGCCCACCGCGGTGACCACGAGCGCCTGGCCCGGATCGAACGAAAAAGTCGCGAGCAGTTGGAGGAGCTGTTCAGCGAGGATCGACGCCTGTTGGAGGAGGATAAAGCGGGCGACTGATTGCATGCGCGCCGCCTTTCCGATGGTGCGCTTTCGAACAGACTAGAGATCACCGTGGCTTCAGAATGGGCATCTGCTCCAATCTGAATGGAATGCCCTGTGATGAACCGGTTTGGCCCGAAAATCTCCCGAAACTCCCGAATACGCTGCGCTCGAGCACCAATGGCAAGCAGTTCGGGACAGTTCATGCTGGAGTTGGGTTGCTGGATTGTCGGCATTGCGCTGATTGTGATTTATCTCGGAGCAAGTGCCGGCCTGGAGACTCAGCGCAGGCAGGGAATTGAATTGTTCTCCGAAGCGCGTGCAGCCTCCCTTTTCCAGGTTTCTGATGTCACTGAGCCTGTCGCCACCGAAGATCCTTCACTTCCGATTGCCGTGCTGCGTATCCCTGATGTCGGGCTGGAAGTCCCCGTCTATCCGGACTTGAGCGAGCTCAACCTGAGCCGGGGCGCGGGCTGGATTGACGGCACGGCGCAACCCAATACCGGCGGCAACATGGCGATCGCTGCTCATCGTGATCAGTACTTTCGTCCGCTCAAGGATGTCCAGATTGGTGACATCCTGGAGCTGGAGAGTCTTTCCGGTTCTGTTGAATTTCAAGTGTCCAGAATTGTCATCGTCGATCCGGACGATGTTTCAGTTCTTGATGACACCGCGGTCTCCACGGTAACGCTGGTGACCTGCTACCCGTTCTATTTCATCGGCAATGCACCGCAACGCTACATCGTGCAGGCCATCGCCGTTGATCAACTCGAGAAGGCTTCCACTACGGATGCCATTCTCATCGATCCACCATCAGGAGAATCACCATGAATATCCGCTTGAACGTAGTAGCCATGACCTCGGCAGTATTACTGCTTGGTCTGGCATGGACTGGGAACACAAATGCCCAGCAAACTCAACTTGATATGCCGCGTCCGGGAACGGGCCAGGCGGACTGCAGTGATGTCGACTGGCACCGCGACATGACCCGTGACTACCCGTGGGTTGCCGACGGCTGCCACGAAGTTGTTGTCGTCGACGGGCAGAGCTGGGCCCGGTTCGAGGCTGAATTTGAGCAGTTCAACCAGGACGATGGAACAATTACTGCGGACTTCAAGGACGACAATGGCCGCTCAATGGGTGTTGTCAACCTGAAGCCGGGCCCGAACCAGCGCGTTAACCTCGATGGTCGTCCGGCGCTGTTCTCCAATTTGCGCCGCGGTCAGATGCTTAACTTCTATGCACCGGAAGGCACGAATGCCTTTACCACGGAGCCGGGTTCAACTGAGCAGGTTCAGATTGTTCAGGTCGAGGATCAGGATGCACAGCGTCTGCGTGACGAGGCTGCAGCACGGCGCTCAAGAGAACTGGCCCAGGCCGAGCCTGCCAGGGAAACGCGTCGAAATACCTTGCCGGCAACGGCAGGTCCGCTGCCGATGATCGCTCTTGGCGGACTGTTTTCGCTACTGGGTGGCATTGGCCTGACCATGCGCCGTCGCCTTTCGAGATCTGACGCCTGACATCCAGGTTGTGTGCCGGGCGGTCGCATGCCGATCGCCCGGTTTTTCCAACCTCGGAACAACAACTATCTCAACACAGCCATCAAAAGGACAGACCCATGACCATTGCCAAGATCATTGAAGTTTCAAGCGACTCATCTGTGAGTTTTCAGGATGCCATTGAATCCGGCATCCAGCGTGCCGAACGAACCGTCAAGAACGTCAAAGGAGCTTGGATCTCTGAACAGAAGTTGACCATAGAAAATGGAAAGATCACCAATTATCGGGTGATGATGCGGCTCAGCTTTGTCATCGAATAGCCATGAAAAAGCATGGGCGCTTGCGCGCCCGTGCCTTTTGCGTGGCCTACTACCGCCAGATTTGCGTTGCTGATGAAGTTCAGATTCTGCCCATCAGGAACAAAACCAGCAGAATGACCAGAATCACACCGACAATGCCGGTGGGACCATAACCCCAGCTACGGCTATGCGGCCAGGTTGGAATGACGCCAATCAGGACCAGTATCAGTACGATCAGCAAGATGGTGCCCAGGCTCATTTCGATAACTCCAGAGTGATGTTGTGGTTCAGAGTCTGCATTCCTCAGCTTGTCGGCTCTGTTCGCTAACGCACATTGAGAAGGCGTTGGTCAGGCTATCGTGCAGATACAGAATCGTGCTGCATTGTGCGATGTCGCACCGATCAGGCTGGACTCTGGCAGTAGACTGGGTCATGAACTGACAAATGGGTCAGGGCTTCCCTTGCCTGCGGTCACATTCGAAATCTCTGAAGATGCCATGATCCACGATATTCGCGCCAATCGGACAGCCGTTGACCAGCAGAATGGTCAGACTTCTAGGGAGCCTCTGAACAAGTCTACGCGCCCGCGTAGACTTGTTCAGAGGTTCCCTAGCCCTTCCCGGGCTCTGAAAGAGTGGGACCCGGAAGGCGCCGTTTGTCCGATCCTTGCACGGATCACACATCTGTGACCCTGGCGCGAGCCAAGCTGCCGAAGTCTTACTGTGACTTGCTTGACGCCATGGCGCCGGGAGTTCTGATCACCAACTGTGATGGCCAGATTAATCATGGCAATACGGCGTTTCAGACCCTCTCGGGGATCTCGGCATCGGAGCTGTTTGGGCTTCACTGGAGTCGGTTTCTGGACGCTGAGAATGGACCGCAGTTTCCGACAGCGTTGCCGAACTCTACCGATGATGAGCAACCGCTCGTCTTCGATGCGTGCTTGATGGCCTGCACCGGGGAGCGGCGCTGGACCCGCCACAGTGTTGTCAAGCTGGACTCGAATCAGATTCCATCGGGCCATGTTCATACGATCGAGGATATCAGTGCGATCAAGGGTGCAGAACAGACCGCTACAACGGCCCACGAAGCACTGCTGAGAGAGTGCGAACGCGCCCGGGTCACGCTGGAGTGCATCGGTGATGCGGTCATCAGTACCGATGCTGCAGGCCTGGTTACCTACCTGAACGCGGTCGCAGAAGATCTCACCGGCTGGTCTCGCGAGGCCGCCCTGGGTCAGCCGTTCAATCGGGTTTTCAGGGTGGTCGATTCGGACACCGGCGAACCGGCCCGAAATCCAGCCGAGTGGGCGATGGAAAGCTTGGAGATAGTGGAGATTCCGGCGAATAGTTTGCTGTTGCGGCCTGATGGCAGCGAGTTGGCCATCGAGGATTCCGCCGCACCCATTCTTGATGCCGATGGCCACCTTACCGGCGCAGTCGTGATTTTTCGTGACCACAAGATGTCTCGGGAGAATACGACAAGAATGGCCCACCTGGCCCGTCATGATTCCCTGACCGGTTTGCCTAACCGGCTCGCATTCGCCGAATACTTTGAACAATCGATCAAACTGGCCCGACGTCATCAAAAACAGGTTGGTCTGTTGTTTATCGACCTGGACAATTTCAAGCAGGTCAATGACCGATTGGGGCACAAGGCGGGCGACCGGCTTTTGCGGGATGTGTCGCGGAAGCTGACGTCCTGCGTGCGCAGCACTGACCTGGTCTGCCGCCATGGCGGAGACGAGTTCGTTGTGCTCCTCAGCGGAATCAATCACCCGGAGGATGCTGGAGGCGTCGCGGCCAAGATCTGGAAAGCAGCAGCCAGACCCTTTCATATCCAGGGTCATTCGGTCGAACTCGAGCTGAGTATCGGAATCTCCCTTTATCCTGATGATGGCGACGATCTGGAATTGCTGATGCAACGGGCCGATGCTGCGATGTACTGTGCCAAACACGAGGGTGGAAACGAATACTGTTTCTATCAGGACGGTATGCTGAGACCGGTCTGAATTCTGAGACTCTCTGGAATAGCAGCTGCATCAAAGACCGCTAATGAGAGGTGTTGTTATACTCTTGCGGTGATGCTGAAAACTGGAGGTGCCCGGGATGAGTCACTCGGAGCAGAATCAGCTACTGGCGATGCTGCCGACGCCTGTCAGTGAGCAGATCGCGCCCAGACTGCGGCTGGTTGAATTGCCTCTGGGCAAGGTGATCCACGAGGCAGGCCAGGACATTCAATTTGTCTACTTTCCCGTTGACTGCATCATTTCCCTGATTTGTGTGACGCTGGACGGCCATTCGGCCGAGGTAGCAGTCGTGGGTTTTGAGGGCGTTGCCGGCATCGCGGTGTTCCTTGGCGGGGACAGTTCGCCCAGCCGGTCGCTTGTCCAGAGTGCCGGTTGGGCCTACCGTCTGCCCGCCAGTGATTTGATGCGCGAATTCGACAACGATATGCCCACACGCATGTTGATGCTGAATTATACCCAGGCCCTGATTACCCAGATGGCCCAGACTGCAGTGTGCAATCGTCACCACACCATCGGCCAGCAATTGTGTCGCTGGCTGCTGCTGTCCCTGGATCGGTTGCCTTCCAATGAATTGACCATGACCCAGGAGCTGATCGCCAACATGCTGGGGGTGCGTCGGGAAGGCGTGACCGAGGCTGCGGGCAGGTTGCAGAAGCTGGGCGCGATCCACTACCAGCGTGGACATATCACCGTGATCGATCGCTCGAAACTTGAATCGCTTTGCTGCGAGTGCTATGCGGCGGCTCAGAAAGAAGCCGACCGTTTGAAGGCCTGTTGAGCTTACCCGCAGGTATTCCTGAGTCTGCCCGAACGACTGTTCACCGGGATCTCGTTTGCAGGCTCTCGCCAGACGCCACATCGTTATTACTCCTGATTACTACTCCTGCCTCCAGAGGAGTATGATTCCCTGTACATGGGCTTCAAGGAGGTACCTTCATCATGACCACCAGCAAGCCGATCCGGCCGGAGCACTTGCGCGCTGATGCCGAAGGAAGATTGCGAACAGGTACCGCGCCCGCGACAGCAGGATGGGCGGTTGAGGCCGAGGCGCTGTCACTGCTGTACCGTCTGGCCAGCGACCCGAACAGTTCCGCCGATGCCCTGAAATTGCTCCACGAATTGCAGACCCATCAGGTCGAGCTGGATCTTCAGCATGCTCAGTTGACAGAGAACGAACATGACCTGGCCTCCCAGTTCACGCATTTTCAGACGCTTTATGAGCATGCACCAGCTGGCTACCTGGTGATTGACCGGGAAGGCCGCATTCTTCAGTCCAATCGGACGGCAAGCCAGCTGCTCGGACTTGACGCGGATCACCTCAAGGATCAAATGCTGACCAGCCTGCTGAGTCCGGAAAGCAAGTCATCAATCCGGGCGGCACTGGAAAATACGGGAACTGGCGACACCAGCGCAATTATCCAGGTCAAGGCCTTGGGCGCCCGCCCGCTGGGTCTGTTAACCGGATTGGCCCCGGGAGAGGAAGCAAACCTCGTGCTGATATTCCCTTTGGGTGCAATCCAGGAAAGCTGACCTGATTCTCTTCCAGCACAGTGGCTGATCAGCCTGCTATCGGTATTGTCGCTATCGGTGCATCGGCTGGCGGGCTGGTGGCCCTTGAAGAATTCATGTCACATGTACCGGACGATAGCGGCCTGGCTTATATCATCGTTCAGCATCTCTCACCGACCGGGAAAACCCTGCTGTCGGAGTTGCTCCAACGGGTCACTTCGCTGGGCGTGAATGAGGCGCAGCAGAATGCAATGATCAAGCCGAATTGCGCCTATGTCATACCCCCAAATACCGAGATCCGTGTGGTCAAGGATCGTTTGCGGCTCGCAAAGCCGGCCGAGCCGCGGGGCTTGCGACTGCCCGTCAATGTGCTGTTTTCATCCCTGGCCAGTGCTCGCGGGAGAGATGCCATCGCCGTCGTGCTGTCCGGCATGGGATCCGACGGTACCCTGGGTCTCCAGGCAATCAAGGCCGTCGGCGGCCTGACCGTCGTGCAGACACCGGAATCGGCCCAGTTCGATTCGATGCCAAAAAGCGCAATCGCCGCCGGATGCGCCGACATCCTGGACAAGCCAGAGGCCTTGCCCCGGCGAATACTGGACTATCTTGGAAAGATCCGGGGTTCGGCTGGATTCGACCCGGATTCGAAGCGGACGACATCAAACAAGCGTGCCTTCGAATCCGTTATTGCGCTGTTGCATCAGCAGACCAGGCATGACTTTTCGCAATATCGCCCCAGCACCCTGAATCGCCGCATCGAGCGCCGTGTTGCCATTCACGGATTGAGCGGGTTGAGCGAATATGCCAGCTTGTTGGCTCAAAATCCGCAAGAAGTGGACCTGCTGTTCAACGAGGTCCTGATCGGTGTGACCGACTTCTTCCGGGATCCCGACGTCTGGACATACCTGGTCGACACCGCCATACCGGAACTTCTGGACAGGAAAGAGACGGGTCCCGAGTTGCGCCTGTGGTGTATTGGTTGCTCGACCGGCGAAGAGGCTTACTCGCTGGCGATGGCCATGGTCGAATGTATGGATCGCCAGTCGCGCGAGTTCACACTGCAGATTTTCGCGACCGACCTCAATCCGGATGCGATTGCATGTGCGCGTCGGGGACAGTATCCGCTCGCCATCGCCGCAAGAGTCGGCAAGGAGCGCCTGGCTCGGTTCTTCACCAGGCAGGGCGATTGCTACGAAATCAACAAGTCGATTCGCGACCGGGTTCTGTTCGCCCAACATGACGTGATCCTCGACCCACCCTTTACAAGGCTCGATCTGCTTTCCTGCCGCAATCTGCTGATCTACTTCGATCCGCAGCTGCAGCAGAGACTGATACCCTTGTTTCACTACAGTCTGCTTCCAGGCGGCCTGCTGCTGCTCGGAACCTCGGAATCGGTTGGCCGGCTTGGCCACCTGTTTCTGCCGTTGCATTCCAGGCTGCGATTGTTTCGGCGCCAGGATTACCCCGCTGGCAGGGGCCCGCATTTTCTGCTCAATTTCTATCCTCCGCTTTCAGGAAAAGCCAAGGAACTCAACGTGAAAGATCACGGACATTCCGATACGACCAACGGAAATTTGCAAGCGGCCGCGGACCGGCTTCTGCTGCAAGTCTATGCACCGGCTGCGGTGGTGTTGAACCGCGATGCGGATATCGTCTACATCAGCGGCCGCACCGGTAAGTACCTGGAACCAGCGGCTGGCAAGGCCAACTGGAACGTTCACGCCATGGCCCGAGAGGGGCTGAGGGGGCCGCTGGCCTTGGCGATCAGAAAGGCGGCGTCCGAATCCGGTCCGGTCAACGTGCATGGGCTGGACGTTCGCATCGACGGCAGCTCGCAACGGGTGAATCTGACCGTGCAGGCCTTGAAAGAGCCAGCCAGCCTGCGCGGCCTGACTATCGTGGTGTTTCACGACGTGGCCGCGTCCGCCACGACGACGGAACCCGGCCAGCAAGCGGAATCGCAAACCAGGAAAGCCGATGACCAAAGCCACCTGGACGAGGTTCAGGGGCTGCGCGAGGAGGCCCGGCGCTACCGCGAAGAGGCCGAGGCCGCCCAGGAAGAACTGCAATCGACCAATGAGGAGCTGCAGTCGACCAACGAAGAATTGACCACCTCGAAAGAAGAGTTGCAGTCGATGAACGAGGAGCTGCAAACCATCAACAGCGAGATGCAGACCCGACTGGATGATCTCCTGCTGGCCCAGAGTGACATGCAGAATGTGCTCAACAGCATTGAAATCGCAATCCTGTTCCTGGATCGGGATCTGAATGTGCGTCGCTACACTGAACGTGCCGCCGGTATCATCAATCTGCGCGAAAGTGATGTCGGCCGCCCGTTGAGCGACCTGACGACCAGCCTGGAGTACCCGGAGCTGCAACGCGATGTCACCGAAACCCTGCGCAATCTGCAGCCATCGGACAAACAGATCCAGTCATCGGACCAGCGCTGGTTCGCGGTGCGCATCATGCCCTACCGCCGCCTCGACGACGTGATCGACGGGGTGGTAATCACCCTGGTCGACATCACCGACACCAAGCAACTCGAAAAGTCCCTGCGCAAATCGGATTGACCCCGGAATCCGGGTGCGCTGTGAGGCGCTAACTGAACATTCTGCGTGACCGACTTCCCAGTTTCGGTGATTCAGGACGGGATTGACTTGTCGGCGGTACCGGGCAGGGCTGACGATGCGACTCGGATTGATTGATGTCATTGCTTTGGTTCGCGCCTTTGGTGCCGCGGTCTGCTCGCGTTCACCCTAATATCGTCGCGGTCCACCCTATCCGAAGTTTCAGCGGCACAACCAGATGGAAGTCATGGTCGTGCCGCCGCGGGCACCGATCAGTGACTGAATCAAGGCGCCACGATCTTCATCATTGCTGACTGACAATCCGCTTGACCGACGTGCCGGCGGCGATGCGCGCGCTGGCGTCGGGTAGCTGGTTGATCAAAGCCAGTTGATTGAGATCGATGACTGATGGTCGCTGGGCGTTGAAGGTGTCAAGAGTCATGGACTGGTTTGCGCGCTCGATGGAAATGCGGTCCGGCTGACGGTTCAGGGCCTGGCGATCGGTCAGGCGCGCGAAACTGGTCAGTGTGGCTTCGAAAGCCGGGTCATGGCGTCGGATCAGGCTGCTGTCGGTGTAGGCCACCAGGCGAAATGTCTGACCCCCGTGACTGATGAACGCGGCTCTTCCGCTGACCTCGCCGTTCTGGGTCCGAGCCTGGAATCGCCCCATTCTCGCTTCCAGACCATTGATCGAGCGTTGTGAACGGTCGCTGTTGGTCAGTCCTTCCTGCGCAAAAAACTGATTGGCGGCCTCTTCGGGCGAACCCTGGGCCAGGTCAAGCTGGATCAATGCATCCTGGTCAGGACTGCCGGCCAGGACTGCCTGGGCCATGTTCTGGGTCTTCCAGTCACGCGGAAAGTCGATTCGGAATGCCATCTCGGGGTGATTGAAACGTTGATCGTCGAAATAGCCCTGACGTGGGTTGACGCCGTAGACCATGCCATCGATATGGCCCATATATTCGTCGGAGCCGATGCGAGCTTGACCGAGTGGTTGGTCGAGGGCGGCGAGCTGATTCTCGATGCGCTGAATACGCTCGGCCGGTTCGGGGTGGCTGGATTGCCAGTCAGGTAGCGGGCTGTTGCCGGCCAGGTCACCAGCGCGCTGCAGCGCGGCAAAGACATTGACCATTTCGCGTACGTCATAACCGTGATCGAGCGCATAGCCGAAGCCCAGATCATCGGCCTGGCGCTCGGCGTCCCGGCTGTAGCTCAAGAAAAGCAGCCCCAGGCCGCCGGCAAGCGCTTCACTGAACTGGGCCAGTTCGGGACTGACCATGCTGCCGATACCCAGACCGATCTGGGCAGCCTGGGCGCGACTCATCATCACGACCGAGTGGCGGGCTGTGACATGCCCGATCTCATGGCCAAGCACGCTGACCAGTTCCGCCTCGTTGCCCATCAGACCCATCAGGCCACGGGTGATGAAGATGTAGCCGCCGGGAAAAGCAAAGGCATTGGGCGTCGGGTCATCGAGCACGCGGAAGGTCCACGGCAGATCTGGCCGCTCCGAGTCGACCGCCAGGCGCTCTCCGAGGGTCTGAACATACTGCTGAAGTGCCGGATCGTCGACCTCGCCGATGGTCGCGGCCACGCTTTGGGCACCCTCGGCACCCATTGCGATCTCCTGATCTTCGCTGATCAGCACAAAGTCACGTTCCCCGCTGACCGGATTGACCGCGCAGGCCGAAAGAAAGAGAGCGGCAAAGATCATGGCAACTAGCGGGATGATATTTCGAGGTGAGAGCGTTTTCATTGGCTACCCTGTCTGTGGCTGCGCCGACAAGTCGGCTAAGAACATCAAAGATTGCCAGTGCCGACTCGCCATGTCGGTACGCTGTCGCACATTGGTTTCCCGATCCTGGACAACACCGATCAAATTGTCATCGGCCAGGTAAACCCGATCATGAAGCTGTTCAGCGATCTCCGGAAACGAATTGTCGTTGATAGGCGTTCAGGGCCGCCGAATAGCATTCGCAGGCGATGGCCTCCAGGCCGGAGCGCGATAGTACCTGGATATGGCCGCGGGCATAGCGGATCAGCTGTTTTTCCTGCATTTGTCCGGCCGCGATGGTGACCGCGCTGCGACGCACGCCCAGCATGTCCGACAGAAACAGATGGGTGAGTGCCAGGGGCCTGCCCCGGGCGCGGTCGTCCATCATCAGCAACCATCGGGCCAGACGGGCCGCGACTTGATGAAAGGCATTGCAAGCAGCAGTCTGGGACAGTTGCTCGACCAATACGAACAGATAACCATCGACGATGCGTTTCAATGCCGGGCTGTTCTTCAACTGACTTCGGAATCCCGCTGCCGATAGCGCCAGAGCAGTACCGGCACCCTGAACGATGGCGGGCATAGGCTGGCGCTTGATCCCAAGAGCCAGCGAAGCACCCAGCATGCCTTCGAAGCCGATCATGCCCATCTCCAGCGGGTTGTAGCCATCGACCTTGGCCATGACCGAAATGATCGCCGTCGTCGGAAACAGCACCCGTTCAATTGGCGTACCGGCTTCGGCGAGCTCTTGATCAAACTCGAGCTCAATCGGGTGACAGTCGGCTAGCAATGTTCGCGCAGCGCGGGCGGGCAGTCGATCGATCAGTAAATTGGTCTCAAGCGCTTCAATTGACATGGGAATGGATCTCGTTGACAAGGCCATGAATTTTCCCTGGCATGGAACCGTCGCCTTCCGGAAAGGGTGAGGCGATGCAGTATCCGTTCAAAGACCCATGGTTACTTCTGTCCCGATTCCCGTCTGTTCGTCAGAACACATTAGAAAGCGTCTGACCAAATCTGTGAGCACTTTGTGGGGAAACGAACGGACCTAGGGATTGCCAGCTTGTAGTTTGATGGTTCGGTCGGCGATCGATGAGTGGCAGCTCACCGGAAGCACGCTTGGCCGCTACCAAACTCCAACAAAAGGAATCATCATGACTACCGAACATACTACCGACAGCAATCGCCAGTCTGGTCAGAAGACCCAACCTGGTCAGCAGGCGCAGCAGGACAAATCCAACGGCAACCGTCAGGCTGGTCAACAGAATCAGCCTGGACAACAAGGGCAGCACGACAAGTCCGCCAAGGGTTTCGACAACAAAAGCGAAAATCAGAACAAGAGCAAGGACAAGGAGGGCAAAATCGCGACCAGTAATCCCGGTGGTGGAAAATCCGAAACCAAGCATCCCTGACTTGTCATCATTGTCCTGCGTTGGATAAAACGCTCAAGCCCCTGCCCAGGCGGGGGCTTTTTTCTATAAGACAGTTAAGGAACCTCTGAACAAGTCTACGCGGATAGACTTGTTCAGAGGTTCCTTACCATCCCAATCGAGCAGGTTGACACCAGAACAAGTATCAGATACAGCGCTGAATCTACGATATCTGCCAACGTTACCGGGAAGCGAAAGCCTCATAGGAGAACTTCTGTCCACCGACGGCGGCTTCGAACATCAAGCCTTTTTCATCCATGGTGAATACGGCAACACCCTCTTCGAACTGGGCGTTCGTTCCCCGCCCGGAGTGCAAAGCAACCGCAGTAGCCTGAGCGCTGAATTCATAGTTGCCCTCGCGGAAACGATTGAGAGCCTCGACGGATTCGAAAACCACGAACTGGGTATAGGTCTGGCCGCCGAGCTGAGCGCCGATAGTGGCCTGACTCAAATCGGTATAGCCGACCGGCGTGCCGTTCATGTAGACAATGCCACGACCATAGGCTCCGCCAACTCCGGCAGCGCCCTTGCTAACGGATGGGAATACCGCGAAGCCAGGTGCGTTGGCGATGATGGAATCAAAACTCTGGTTGCTGGATCTGGCCAGGTTCAGTGCTGACGATGCGTCCTGCCTCAGGTCGCTTCTGTCATCAACAGTGCGGGGGGCCGTGGAACAGGCAGTCAAGAATGCAATACCCAGAACCGAAATCAATAGGGCATAGGCGAACTTGGTGCCAGGAAGCGTTTTGCTTGAAGTAAACATGCTAGATATCCTCCAGTAGAACTGGATGTATGGTGCTCAATGCGAGCACAGGATCATCAGCTTGAACAATTTTTTCGCTCCTATCTGTGCGCTGGCACACCTGCCTAGGCACACATTTGATTGGCGCCTGAATTCTTGGCTATGTCAGCGGCTTCCAGTACCGGCGAGAGGATGCTGGCGACCGACAGGACATGACAAGATTGTAGAAAGCGACAGGTATTCAAATGGCTGTTCGCTGTCGCACACAGCGTGCTACTGTTCGCAAGCGTACAGAAATCCTGAAGATGCCCGTGCGATCCTGCCACATGAACAGACATGGCAAACTCAGACGAATGTTTACGGTTTCTGCGGTCGTGCTGGTCGCCCAACTGATCGGCTTCGCAACCTCACTTCACGCCTTGATGGGTGCTCGCACCGCTCCGGGCACGGTTGCATGGGTCGTATCGCTGAATACCATTCCCTATCTGGCCGTTCCGGCCTACTGGGTGTTTGGTCGAAGCCGGGTTGATGACTATGTGCAAATACGGCGTCAGCGGGTAACGTCGCTGAACGAATTGCTGGAGTCTCACCGGGCAGAGCTGGACCCGTTCCGAACCGAGTGGACCGACCAGGATCCGCAGTTTCGCACCGTCGAGCAGTTGGCTCATATCCCGTTTGTCGACGGCAACCATGCCGAGCTGCTGATTGACGGCAGTGCCATCTTCGAGAGCATCTTCGACGGTATCGATGCGGCCGAGAATTATCTGCTGGTCCAGTTCTACATCGTTCGAGACGACCAGCGGGGCCGAGAGCTGCAGCGCCGATTGATCCGGAAGGCACGTGAGGGTGTGAGGGTCTACGTACTTTTCGACAGTATCGGCAGCCTGGAATTGAGCAGCTCATATATCAGCGAGCTTACTGAAGCGGGTGTGGAGATCCGATCATTTTTCCAGAGTGAAAGCTGGATTGACCGCTTCCAGCTGAACTTTCGCAACCACCGAAAACTGGTTATCGCCGATGGCAAGGTCGGCTGGGTCGGTGGACTGAACATTGGAGACGAGTACGAGTCTGACGGCTGGCGCGATGCCCATGTCAAGATCGAGGGTCCGGCAGTGCTGAACCTGCAGCTTTCCTTCCTTGAAGACTGGCGCTGGGTCACCGAGGATCTGCCTGCCGTGTCATGGCACCCGCAGCCGGTTGCCAATGACGGAGTCCCGATCCTGGTGATTCCAACGGGGCCAGCCGATCAATTCGAAACTGCCAGCCTGATGGTGCAGCAGTTCATCCATCTGGCCGAGGAGCGGATCTGGATATCCAGTCCGTATCTGGTTCCCGACGAAGGCGTGGTGGCTGCGCTGAAACTTGCCGCCCTGGGCGGGCTTGACGTGCGCCTGTTGATGCCCGAGCATGGCGACAGTCGTCTGGCCGACCTTGCAGCACACAACTACATGGACATATTGAGCGCGGCTGGTGTCAGAATTTTCCGCTACCAGCCGGGAATGATGCATGCCAAGGTCTTTCTGATTGACAACCTCGGTGCCGCCGTCAGCACGGTCAACATGGACAATCGCTCGTTTCGTCTGAATTTTGAACTGACCGCACTGGTTGCCGACCCAGTATTCGCCGGCGAAGTCGAGCGAATGTTCGAGGTCGATTTTGCCAGCTCGCGCGAGATGGATGACGATGCTGTTGCCGACATGCCGCTCTGGTTTCGTATAGCATCAAGAGGAGCGAATCTGTTCGCGCCGGCGCTTTGAGTTTCAAGGAATCTCTGAACAAATGACGACTGCTACCTGGTTTATATTGATTGGGCTGTTGCTGTTGGTAGTGGGTTTTTCTTTTTCCTACCTCAAAAGTATTCCGATAACGTCTGCGATGGTTTACCTGCTCGTTGGATGTATTGTCGGGCCGATGGGTTTCGGGCTGTTTCATTTCAACCCATTGAAAGAATCGGCCTTGCTCGAAATCCTGACCGAAATTGCGGTGCTTGTCTCGCTGTACTGTGCAGGTGTAAAAATGCCGGCACCGGCAACGTTCCGGCGCTGGCGCGCTCCGTTGCAACTGGCGGTCGTCTCGATGGCGATTACCGTCGGACTGGTAACCCTGTTCGGGCACTACTGGCTGAGCTTGCCGCTGGGGGCTGCAGTCCTGCTCGGGGCCGTTATCGCACCGACTGATCCGGTCCTGGCCACCGAAGTCCAGGTCCGTCATGCCGGCGATTCCGACGATCTTCGCTTTACCTTGACCTGCGAAGCCGGTATCAACGATGGCAGCGCATTTCCGTTCATCATGCTCGGACTTGGTCTGCTTGGACTCCATGATCTCGGCAATGCCGGTGGGCGCTGGTTGTTGATGGATGTGCTCTGGGCCTGCGGCGCCGGCGTTGGCATCGGGATCGTGATGGGGTGTGCTGCCGGCTGGCTCGTCTATCGCTTGCGCACGCTCTTTGCGGGTACCGAGTTTCTTGAAAGCTTTCTCGGTCTGGGGCTGATTGCCTTCGTCTACGGTATCTGCTTGCTGCTGGATGCGTGGGGATTTCTCGCTGTTTTCAGCGCAGCGGTCGCATTGCGCCACACCGAACTGAAACTGGCTGACAAGATTCAGGACTATCCGGAAGATGTCGAACCAGTTCAGGGCGAAAGTTCCCGCACTGAGACACACGAGCATGTCAGCGAAAGTTCGCTGGCATTCAATGAGCTCCTTGAGCGTTTGTCGGAAATCGTGCTTGTCTTGCTGATTGGCGGTTCGCTCTTCTGGGACTCCTGGAGTTGGCGGGCGCTTGGCTTTGCCCTGTTTGTGTTCCTGGTTGCCCGCCCGTTGAGTGTCCATCTGGGATTGTTGGGAACCCGGTCATCGATGCGGGTTCGTCACCTCGCCGGCTGGTTCGGAGTACGAGGCATCGGCTCGATGTACTACCTGATGTACGCCATTCAACACGGCTTGCCGGAAGAGCTTGGGCTGGAACTGCTTCACCTGGTGCTGGTCACGGTTGCTTTGTCAATCCTTGTCCATGGAATCAGCGTAAAACCTGCAATCGCCCGCTTCTGGCGTCCTCAGACGTCTTCGGAGTAGCCTAAGTGTGGAATCTTAATAAGTTACACAAGCAGCAGGACATTGGGTGGCCAGCGGCGAGTGGTGCCGCCTGCTGGCGAGCCGAGGCTCAGAGCGCCAAAGTCGATTGAATCGGCATTTCTGGAGCTCGGGTGCCCGCGACTCGTCATCTGAATACTGGAACAGCTAGGTTCCCTTACTGGAAATTTGGTTCAGCAAAGATGCTGAAGCTTTCTTGCCTGCCTCCGTGAGCCTCGGCTCGCCAGCAGGCAACACCACTCCCCGTTGTCAGATGGTTGCAAGGGGCTGGGTTTTGCCTTTTCCAAACCCTCAATCTGCTGCATTGGGTACGGCCTGATCCGTCCAGACGGCATCGTTTCATTCGCTCACGCGAAAGCCGCAATACCGTCACGACGGGGCCTGTCGGGAGGGGCGGGCTGGCCGGGGCGCGGAAGCGGCTTGCATGTCAACAGCATTTTTCAGACTCCACGAGATTTTCAGGAACCCTGGAAACGGGCCATCTCCACCGTGGACATTCGTTGACACCTGGCTCCACAAGACTGGCCGACTCATCAAAGCCGATCGTCCCGGCCAGCCCGAACCGCCCGGCAGTACCCGATGCTCAATGCCCTCTACATCTCAAACTATACAGGCTTGAATGCTTTTGTCGTTGGTGTGGACAACCTACTGAGAGATCACAGCTAGGGAGCCTATGACGAGGTCTGCGGGTGTGCGCCATCGCACAGATGGTGGCCGTTGATAGGCGCATGCTTTGAGTCCACCTCAAACGGTTACTTGAACCGAAGGAATGAGCATCATGCTATTTACTATCGCCGCTATTCTCGCCGTACTCTGGATTCTTGGGTTTGTCAGTGGAACCACCGTTGGTGGTTTTGTTCACATCCTGCTGGCAATCGCCGTCATTATGGTGCTGTTTCAGCTGTTCAGCGGACGGCGCGTAGGCTGACCGTTCAGAGCAAGTTTGCTGTTCGACGGTATTGCCGACAGAGGAGTCACTGTACGCCTATGTGCGCTAGCGCACAGTGCAAAGTGCGGCCTGGAACTAGTATTTCGGTCATCTGTGTTTCGTTTGAAACACCCCAAATGAAGGACTCTTCGCGATGATCCATTTCCTGATTCCTGTTACCGATTTCCATGCTCCAACGGATACAAGCAAGGGCTCATCGCCTGGGTCCGGCTCGCTCGTACTCAGAGCGAGCGCGGCCTTGGTGCTGGCTTTGATTGCGGTCCCGGCGTTGACCCAGACCGCCCCGGACCTTGGCTCGACCAGCCCTTTCGCGATCGTATCCGAAACTTTCAGTAACACGACGGCAGGTACGACGGTGGATGGTGATGTCTGCTTCACCACCGGGCCAGCCGTTGACCCGACAGTGACCGGATCTGTTCAGACTCCCTGTCCGGCTCAGACCGGCATCGACCAGAACGCCGCCCGAGCCGAACTGGACGCCCAGTCCTGCACCCCGATTGGTGCCGCCGTGGCATTGGATGAGATCAGTATCGGTGGAGGGCCGCCCGGAGAATTTCCGCCCGGTTGCTATTCGACCACGGGCGCCATGACGATCAATACTGGCGCCACGCTGACCCTGAGCGGTGATGGCGTGTACATTTTCAGACCCGGCGGTGCGCTGGATCCAGCAGCCAACTCCAGTGTCATCACGGCCGATGGCGCTTGCGTCGATAACGTGTTCTGGACGCCCGCCGGTGGCACGACCATCGGTGCCAATGCCGATTTTGTCGGCACCGTGTTTCGAGGTACGGCTGATGGCCTCAGCATTACATTGGGAGATTCGGCCCTGTTTGAAGGGCGGGCGCTGGCCTATGGTTCGACCGTGACCACGGCCAACAACACGCTTGCTGTCCCCGATGCCTGCCCGCAAGGCGGCACCGGGTCCATCATCGTAGAGAAGCAGACCAACCCGCAAGGCAGCCTGGAAAGCTTCACGTTTACCGGCGATGCCGCCGGTAACCTGACCGATGGTGGTCAGATTGTTGTCGACAACCTGGGGCCGGGCAATTACAGCTCGACCGAGACCGTCCCGGCAGGATGGGAGTTGACCGATATCGTCTGCAATGACGCTGACAGTACCGGTGATATCGGAACGTCAACCGTAAATTTCGTGCTCGATCCCGGCGAAACCGTGACCTGTGTGTTCATCAATACCGAGCTCGGTGCGGCTGACGGCACGATTACCATCCTCAAACAGGCCGATCCGTTCGATACCGGTGAATCATTCGGATTCAGCGGTGATCTTGGCAATTTCAGCCTGATGCATGGCGAATTCATTACCGAAGTCCGACCGCCCGGTATCTACGCCGTCAGCGAAACGCTACCGGCTGGCTGGCAGCTTGACAGCGCAACCTGCAGCGATGGTTCACCGGTCAGTGCGATCGATCTTCAGGCCGGTGAGAATGTAACTTGCACGTTCACGAATTCAATGCTGGCGGCGTCGGCCTTCAGCGTTCCGGTGTTTTCACAGGGCGGGATTGCACTGTTTGTTCTGTTGATGTTGATGGTTGCTGCTTACCTGCAGCCTTTCAGTTTCAATCGAAAATAGACAGTTGCATTACCCGGAAAAGACCCTGGCCATTGGCACGGCCGGGGTTCTTTTTCACACACCACCGTGATCTCGGTATCGCGGTTGATCTGACTCCATGAGCAATGACCCACGGGGACAGGTACATTGGACCTTGCGTACGGCGACGGTGGCGGCGCACCATGCGCTGGACCATCACCGGTTGTTGCGGCGGCTTACAGGCCCAGACCTTACCCGCGAGCAATATGCCGAATCACTGGCAGCCATGAGCCTTCCGCACGCCCGACTGGAACGCCTGGTTCATCTCAGTCGCCATCATGCCGAGACCAGGCTCGAGCTGGCTCCACGTTTCGCGCTACTGGAAGCCGACCTGACAGAACTGAGCTGGCCGGTTCCCGCAGTCTGTCAATTCCCGGCGGACACTCTGGATGCACGTGCAGCCTGGTGGGGGCAGGTTTACGTGCTGGACGGATCGCGCCGGGGCGGTGCTTTTATCGGCAGATGCATTCAATCCAGTCTCGGCGACACGGTGCCTTGCCACTTTTTCAGTGGGTCAACCGGACATGATGGTAGCGATGCCTTGTTCGCCAGGCTGGAATACGAGCTGAAAGATCCCGAAGCTCTCGAACACGCCGCAGCCAGTGCCCGCGCCGCGTTTGCCACCTTCAAAGCCGATCTTGATGCTTTCGAAGACAGCCCTCAACGCAGGAAGTAAATAGGATGAACGAGCCGGAACTGAGAGCTGCGCTTGAGGCATGTGAACGTGAACCGGTGCATATTCCGGGGGCCATTCAGCCGCATGGCGCATTGATCTCCATGGACGACCAGCTCAACGAAGTGCGCCAGGTCAGTGCCAACCTCGAATCCATTCTCGGGGTACCAGTGGAGGACGCGTTGACCATGACACCGGAGCAGCTGTTCACCCGTCGCTGGCTCGATCAGATCCGTAGCCGCCTCGACTCCCCGAATCGCTACGGTGCATTGATCGTTTCGCTGCGCAGCGGCGGCCGGGCTCGTCGTTTTGGCCTGATCCTGTATCGCAGCGGCTCGCGGGTGGTGGCCGAACTCGAACCGATTGCCGGCCATCCCGAGCGTTGGCTGTTCGGAGCGCTGGCCGATTGGCAGAAACAACTGTCCAATCACACCAGCCGTGACGGACTGCTCGGCGCGCTGACGACGCTGGTGCGCGAACTGGCCGGCTATGATCGGGTGTTGATCTACCGGTTCGACGAGGACTGGAACGGCAGCGTCGTTGCCGAAAGCCGGGCTGCTGGTGCTGACAGCTACCTCGGGCATCATTTTCCGGCCAGTGACATTCCCGCCCAGGTTCGCAGGCTCTACAGCGTCAAGCGCGTTCGCGACATTCCGGATGCCGCAGCCAAAGCCGTGCCGCTGGTGCCGGCAAGCGACCCGGTCGACCATTCACCGCTTGATCTCTCGCGCGGCATTCTGCGTGCGGTGGCACCGATTCATGTTGCTTACCTGGCCAATATGGGCGTGGTCGCCTCGATGTCGATTGCCCTGCATCTTGAGGGCAGGCTGTGGGGGTTGCTGGCTTGTCATGCGGCCTCACCCAATATCCTGGCGCCGGCATTGCGTGATGCGCTGCGCGCGATGGTCCAGACCAGCTGTTTTCAGCTTGAATTGATCCAGGCGCGCGAGGATGCCGCGCTGATTCATCGGGCCAACGATACCCGCGACATGCTGGTCGATCAGCGTGGAGAATTCTCGGACTGGGAAGCCATCGTGGTTTGCCACGGACCGGCCTGGCTCAAGGTTTTCAAGGCCAGTGGCGCGGTGCTGCTGGCTGGGGATCGGGTTGCCAGTGCAGGCAAGGTTCCGGATGCGGAGCCGATCCGTGGCATCGTCGCGTGGCTGAACCGGCATCATTCCGGTGAGTTGGCCTGGTCGTCTAGCGAGCTGGGTCGGACCGGACTGGCCGAATTCTGCTCACCCGAGTGGGCCGCAGGCCTGCTGGCAGTGCCGCTGCCGATCAGGAATCCGCGTGATTCCTGGTTGTTGCTCTTTCGACCCGAAAAGTCCCAGACCCGCATCTGGGCCGGCGACCCCGAGAAAACGATCGACCGCCAAAGCGGCCAGTTGTCACCGCGCAGGAGTTTTTCAGCCTGGGAAGAGACCGTGGAAGGACAATGTGCCGTGTGGCTACCGGTGGAACGGCGTGCTGCGACCGATATGGCCAGCGATCTGGCAGCGCTGATTGCTGCCGGCGAGATACGGCGGCTGAACAAGCGGCTGGAACGTCTTGCCACCAGTGATCATCTGACCGGGCTCTGGAATCGCTATCGCATGGAGGAGGCGATCGACCATGAAGTATCAGTGGCTGAACGCTATGGTCGGCCTTGCGCGCTGATCATGTTCGACATTGATCATTTCAAGCACTTCAACGATACCTGGGGCCATGATGCGGGTGATGAAGTGCTGGTGGAGGTCGCGCGGGCGCTATCCACTCTGCTGCGCGACACCGATCATATTGGCCGTTGGGGCGGTGAAGAATTCATCGCACTGGCCGCCAACACTGGTTATGAAGGTGCTGTTCATCTGGCTGAACGATTGCGATCGGCGATCGAGAAACTGGAAATTCGCGACTATGGCAATGTGACTGCCAGCTTCGGTGTGGCCTTGCAGCGAGAGGGAGAGCAACGCCGGGACCTGGTCAAGCGCGCTGACCAGGCTCTGTATGCCGCCAAGGAGGGTGGGCGCAACCGGGTCGAAGTCAATCCCGGTTGAGGCCCACACAGATCGGTTAGCCGACTCGCATTCCAGACATCGAGCCGATCACACCGAAGGCAGACAGCAGCCAGAGAATGACGACAATGATGACGACAACGTTGAGGATCTTCTTGATGGCAGGCTGCATCGGAATATAGGCGTTGATCAGCCAAAGCAGCACACCCACGACAACCAGGGTAATGATCAGATTGATAAGGGGCATTCGGGTCTTCCTCTAAGGGCCAGTTGAATCATCAATGTAGCACCTTTACTGGCAGCTCGTCGGTGACCTGTCGAACATATACCGACGAGATCACTCATTAGCAAGTACTCAGATCTTTTTCGCGTAAGCTGCCAGACGGTCGGATTCTTCCTTGACGACGGCGTAGCACTCGCAACTGAGTTCTTCCAGTTTTGGTCGGTCGAGTACGGTAATGCGACCGCGCTGGTAGTTGATGACGCCCAGTTTCTGCAGCTTGCCCGCGGCTTCGGTCACGCCTTCGCGGCGCACCCCGAGCATGTTGGCAATCAATTCCTGGGTCATGGTGAGCTGGTTGGACGGAAGGCGGTCCAGCGACAACAGCAGCCAGCGGGCCAGTTGCTGATCGATGGAATGATGGCGGTTGCATACGGCTGTCTGGGCCATCTGGGTGATCAGTGCCTGGGTGTAGCGCAGCATCAGTGCGCGAAAGGCCCCATCGCGGTTGAATTCCCGCTTCAGTTCGCTGGCCGGCAGCCGGTAGGCCGTTCCGGCGCTCTGGATCACCGCCCGGCTTGGTGTGCTTTCTCCGCCCATGAACACCGCGATGCCGACAACGCCTTCGCAGCCCACGACCGAAATCTCGGCCGAGTGGCCATCGAGCATGACGTAAAGCAGCGAGATGATGCAGTCGACCGGAAAGAAGACGAACTTGACATCCTGGTTGGCGGCATACACTTCCTTGCCCAAAGGCAGTTCGACCTCGCGCAAGTGGGGAAGGAATCGTTCCCTGGTCGCATCAGGCAATAGAGCGAGCAGGTCATTTCGCATAAAACCTGTTTTCATGGTCAATTCCGCTGCCACCGTTCGGCGACACCTCATCCCTGTAAGAATAAAAGAGTATAGACCAGCCAGATTCGGGCGCTATGTACGGTAGCAAACAGACCGGTGCTGGAAAGATAGGGTTTCGCCTGGCGAGGACGGGGGTTCGGATTTGTCACGGTCTGCCGCTACAATAGTCGATTGAACCCAAATTTGACTGGTCCTGGAGAAACGCGCCATGGTGCAGCAACTGCCCAACCCCGATGATATTGATGCCACCGAAACCCGGGAGTGGCTCGAATCGCTATCCGCGGTCATTGATCGGGACGGCCCGGAGCGGGCCCATTTTCTGCTGGAGCGCCTGGTCGAGCTGGCCCGGCGTTCGGGTGCCCATCTGCCGTTCGACCTGACCACGGCTTATATCAACACCATCCCGCCGCATCGTCAGCCGTCGATGCCGGGTGACGGATCACTGGAGCGGCGCATCCGTTCGATCATTCGTTGGAACGCGATGGCGATGGTGGTCCGGGCCGGTCGGCGCGGTGGCGAGCTGGGCGGGCATATCGCCAGTTTTGCCTCGGCCGCGACCCTCTACGATGTCGGTTTCAACCATTTCTTCAAAGGACCGGATCACGAGGACGGATCGGACCTGCTGTTCATCCAGGGTCATTCCTCGCCCGGCATCTATGCCCGCGCCTTTCTCGAAGGGCGGATCAGCGAAGACCAGCTCGATCGGTTTCGCCAGGAAGTCGACGGCGAGGGCTTGAGTTCCTATCCGCATCCGTGGCTGATGCCGGAGTTCTGGCAGATTCCGACCGTGTCCATGGGCCTGGGTCCGATCATGGCGATCTACCAGGCCCGGTTCCTGAAGTACCTCCACAACCGCGAGATGGCCAAGGCCGACAAACGCAAGGTCTGGTGTTTCCTCGGCGATGGGGAAACCGACGAGCCGGAATCGCTCGGCGCGATTTCGCTGGCCGGTCGCGAAAAGCTCGACAACCTGGTGTTTGTCGTCAACTGCAACCTGCAACGTCTCGACGGGCCGGTGCGCGGCAACGGCAAGATCATCCAGGAGCTTGAAGGCGTATTCCGCGGTGCCGGATGGAACGTGATCAAGGTGATCTGGGGGTCCTACTGGGACCCGCTGCTGGCCCGCGATACCAAGGGCCTGCTGCGCCGGCGCATGGAAGAAGCGCTGGACGGCGACTATCAGAAGTACAAGGCCAACGACGGGGCCTACGTGCGCGAACATTTCTTCGGCGCCTACGACGAACTGAAGGAAATGGTGGCCGACCTGTCCGACGAGGATATCTGGCGCCTGAATCGCGGCGGTCATGATCCGCACAAGATCCATGCGGCTTATCGGGCAGCCACGCAGCACAACGGCCAGCCCACGGTGATCCTGGCCAAGACCATCAAGGGCTACGGTCTGGGCAAGTCCGGAGAAGGTCAGAACATCTCGCATCAGCAGAAAAAGCTGGATGAAGACGGCGTTCGCTACTTCCGTGATCGTTTCAATGTGCCGATCAAGGATGAGCAGATTGCCGATGTGCCGTATTACCATCCGGGCGAGGATTCCGAAGAAGTCCGCTACCTGAAGGAACGGCGCAACAAGCTCGGTGGTTATCTGCCCCAGCGCCGGGTCAGCTCGACCGCGCTGGAAGTCCCGGAGCTGGAGGCGTTCGAATCGATCACCAAGGGATCGGGTGATCGCGAGATTTCCACCACGATGGCTTTTGTCCGCTGCCTGGCGGTGCTGTTGCGTGACAAGAACATCAACAAGAACATCGTGCCGATCATCTGTGACGAGGCGCGCACCTTCGGCATGGAAGGGCTGTTCCGCCAGATCGGCATTTATGCTCCGTTCGGTCAGCTCTACGAGCCGGTCGATTCGGACCAGTTGATGTTCTACAAGGAAGATCAGAAGGGCCAGGTGTTGCAGGAAGGCATTACCGAGGCCGGCTCGATGAGCTCCTGGATCGCCGCGGCAACCAGCTACGCGTCCAACGGTCTGCCGATGATCCCGTTCTATACCTTCTATTCGATGTTCGGTTTTCAGCGCATCGGTGATCTGGCCTGGGCGGCCGGCGACATGCGCGCCCGCGGATTTCTGATCGGCGGTACCTCGGGTCGAACCACGCTCAACGGTGAAGGCCTGCAGCACGAAGACGGGCACAGCCATGTGCTGGCCGGCACGATTCCGAACTGCATTACCTATGACCCGAGCTTTGGTTATGAACTGGCGGTGATCATCCAGGACGGCATGCGGCGGATGTATGCCGAGGAGGAAGATGTTTATTACTACATCACCGTGCTCAATGAAAATTATCAGCACCCGGAAATGCCTGAAGGCTGTGAGGAGGGCATCCGCAAGGGAATGTATTTGCTGCGCGATGGGGCGCAGCGGAAAAAGGAAAACGGGAAAGGGAAAAAGGGTACGGTCCAGCTGATGGGGTCGGGCGCGATTCTGCGCGAGGTGATTGCCGGTGCTGAAATCCTGGAAGAGCAGTTCGACGTGGCTGCCGATATCTGGTCGGTGACCAGTTTCAACGAGCTGCGCCGGGATGGCCATGCGGTCAGCCGGCATAACCGGCTCAACCCGGACCAGCCGGCCCAAAAAGCCTGGATCACCCGCCAGCTCGACGGACGCGACGGACCGGTGGTGGCCGCTACCGATTACATCCGGTCGTTTGCCGACCAGGTGCGCGAGTTCGTGCCGCAAGACGACTACCGGGTGCTGGGAACCGACGGTTTCGGTCGTTCCGATACGCGCGAAAACCTGCGCCGCTTCTTCGAGGTCGATCGCCGCCACGTGGCCTGGACGGCACTGGTCGGGCTGAACAAGAGCGGTCATTTCAGCGATGACGAGCTGATCAAGGCCCGTGCCGCCCTGGACATTGACCCCGACAAGCCATTGCCCTTGTCCGTTTAAGCATCAACGATATCTTTCAAGAGTACTCAAAGCCATGAGCAACAAGACAGAAATTCGCGTTCCCGATATCGGCGACTTCGACAAGGTCCCGGTGATTGAAATCCTGGTCAGCGAAGGCGATTCCATCGAAGCCGAGCAGTCACTGGTCACTCTGGAATCGGACAAGGCGACGATGGAAGTCCCGTCGTCGCATGCCGGGAAGCTGGTTGAGCTCAGGGTCTCCGAAGGGGACGAGGTGTCGGAGGGGGATGTGATTGGCGTTGTTGAAGTGGCTGATGGGGGAGAGAGTGGGGGAGAGGGGGAGAAGGAAGAGGGAAAGATGGAAAAGGGGAAGAAGGAAAAGGGGAAGAAGGAAAAGGGAAAAGATGATTCGGAGGAGTCGGATGATTCCGGGGAATCCTCGAAGTCTGCTGACGACTCGCCGGAAACCGGAAACCGGAAACCGGAAACCGAGAGTTCTTCCGATCTTCCCGCGCCACCTGTTCCGTTCGACGAGAAGGACCGTGACCCGGGCTCGCTGCCGCATGCTTCTCCATCGGTGCGGAAGCTGGCGCGAGAATTGGGCGTCGATATGGGCTCGGTCGACGGTTCCGGGCGCAAGGGGCGGATTACCGAAGAGGATTTGAAGAAGCACGTCAAGTCGCGGATGGAGTCGACGGCAACGACGGGCGGTAGTGGTCTGAACGTTGCCGAGCTTCCCAAGGTGGATTTTTCGAAATTCGGCGAGATCGAGGAAGAAAAGCTGTCGCGGATTCAGCGGATATCAGGGCCGGCGCTGCATCGCAACTGGGTCTCCATTCCGCACGTGACCCAGTTCGACGAAGCTGATATCACCGAGATGGAAGCGTTCCGCAAGGCCAGCCAGGGCGAGGCCGAGAAAGCCGATACCAAGCTTACCCCGGTGGTCTTTCTGATCAAGGCGGTGGTGGCCGGGCTGAAGGCCTTCCCGCATTTCAACGCCTCATTGTCGCCGGATGGCCAGACCCTGATCCGCAAAAAGTACTTCCATATCGGGGTCGCGGTCGACACGCCCAACGGACTGATGGTGCCGGTGCTGCGTGACTGCGATACCAAGGGCCTGATCGAGCTGTCGCAGGAATTGACCGATCTGTCCTCGCGGGCCCGTGAAGGCAAGCTCAAGGGTGATGAAATGAAAGGCGGCTGCTTCTCGATCTCCAGCCTGGGCGGGATCGGCGGAACCGCATTCACCCCGATCATCAATGCCCCCGAACTGGCCATTCTCGGCGTTTCCCGTGCGGCGATGAAGCCGGTCTGGGACGGCAATGAGTTCCAGCCACGGCTGATGTTGCCGTTGTCGCTGTCCTACGATCACCGGGTCATCGACGGCGCCGACGCGGCACGCTTTACCCGTTACCTGGCCGGTCAGCTCGAGGACCTGCGTCGCCAGCTGCTGTGATCGAACCAGAACAGTGAGCGACGATCCCCGCCAGACCGGTTTCGGCATGATGCTGGTTGCCGCTCTCGGACTTCTGGGCATTCTGACCTGGTTCTTTTCCGACCAGCTGGATCAGCGTGCCAATCCGAATCAGACCGTCCAGAGCCAGCGGGTCGGCCAGTCTATCGAGGTGGTTCTTCAGTCCGACCGGCAGGGCCATTTCGTCGCAACCGGAAGCCTCAACGGCAACCCGGTGACCTTTCTGGTCGATACCGGCGCGACCCTGGTTTCCATCCCGGAGGCAATGGCGGATCGCCTCGGCCTGGTGCGCGAAGCGCCCATCGGACTGCAGACGGCGGCGGGGCCGGTTCAGGGATACCTGACCCGGCTCGAAGAGGTCCGCCTTGGCGATATCGTTCAGCGCGACGTGCGCGCCGCGATCAATCCCGGACGGCATGAAACGGTGCTTCTGGGAATGAGTTTCTTGCGTGATCTGGAGCTCACGCAACGTGATGGTGAATTGCGGATTGTTGCTCCCGTTGGGAGTTTTTAGAATTGGTTTTTTGCGCCAGGGGTGCGTTGCTTAGGTTCAAAGTCAAAATCGTTTCGCCCACGCGCTACGCGCTTGCAGGGCGAGTCACTTTTGGCAAACGCCCCAAAAGTAACCAAAAGCGCTGGTCGCCCGTGATCGCGCCCGCCTGCGGCGGGTCCCCTGCGTTTCTCGGTCCGGGCGGCGGTCGCTCAACTCCCTGCGCTGCGCTCCGGTCAGACACACGCTCCCTCAATCCGCCCGGCCCTGCGATACTCGGCGCCCATCAAGGGCTCGAAACCCTGCAAACACCAAAACCTCCTGATTAGGCCTTTGTAGGTTGGCCCGAAGTGGCCGACGGTCATGGCAATCGGTTGCCTCCAGAAGCTTGATTTTTGGTTTACATCTTGACGTCCTACCTTTGCAATCAAAAATCGACTATACGGTGGTACCTGAAGCATGGACCGTCGGCCACACGCGCGGCCGTTCTCCGGTCAGGCGCTTCTTGTCTACGGCAAACCGCACCTGCCCTCCGAACCGAGAAACACAGGGGACCCGCCAACGGCGGGCGCGATCACGGGCGACCAGCGCTTTTGGTTACTTTTGGGGCGTTTGCCAAAAGTGACTC
>Ga0076930_100603_pt1 | contig 30297 bp, 29 predicted proteins | sample HotLakConsoUCCRE_FD_71149 | JGI IMG/M metagenome (GOLD analysis project Ga0076930, IMG submission 71149) | Hypersaline microbial mat communities from Hot Lake, Washington, USA - Hot Lake Consortium UCC-RE (version 3) (version 3) ...
AATTGCTGTAATAAAAATACTTATTATTTTTAAGGTTTGTAAACATACGAGGCACAAGTAACCATCACTAGCCGGAGGCTAGCGATAGAACTGCCATTTTGAATTCATTTCCCAATCTCCCCCAAATGCGTAAACTTAAATCCTTTTTCATATTTTAAACCATAGCCAAAAATTCTGTCCATACTGGCATGACCGAATAGGATAATTCCAGAAAGCAATAAGTACTCATTATTCAACCACCAGCCAACTACATAAATTAAAATTGCTATTCCTTTATGGTGAAAGAGGTTATAGGCATAAGCGCCAATCTTATCTCCAAAAGCATAGCCTATCATTCCGATATCGGGTACTAAAATCAAAACTGGAAACCACCACCAGGCAAAAGGTAGTTGATTAAAAAGTAGAAGAGATAGGGCAAACATTGCCAATTCTTCTATTCGAATAAGGTTCTTCATAGGATAAAAATAGCATATTTACCCAATCAATCGCATCAATTCCTTTCTACTTTTCTGATAGGCATCATTAAAGCGAGAAATGATTAAAGCATAACTGGCCACTAATATAATAATCGGAAAAACTACGGTTAACGTATCATCTCTTTGAGCAAATGAGATGATTGAAAATAAAACCATTAAAATAATCCAAAACACAAGAAAATATTTCACACTAGGAAACAAGCTATATTCCAGATGAACCAAGCTTCCACTTTCACCCCCTTCTATTTTTCCTTTAATTAGCGGAAGGAAATTATTGGGTCTATTCACAACTTGAGAAATAGAAAAGCCGTTTTTACCGACTTTTCCATTAAACAAAAAAGCTTCCGCTTCTATATCTCCTAATGACCTGTTTTTAAAGGATTGAAATTTCACAGGCTTTACGGCCAGCTCCATACGTCTAATAATTTCATGCTGCCCATGTGGGCTCAGAAACATTTCCGATTTAGCTGGCCATAACTGCATTATTTAATTGCTATACAACTAATTTCTACATTCACGTCTTTGGGTAAACGTGCCACTTCAACGGTTTCCCTTGCAGGAGGATTTTCTTTGAAATACATTCCATATGCTTCATTTATAGTGGCAAAATTGCCCATGTCCTTTACGAAAATACTGCATTTTACCACATCAGAAAAACCTAAACCGGCAGCTGAAAGAATAGCCTCTAAGTTTTTCATTACCTGATGGGTTTCTTCTGTGATATTCTCATTTATCAATTCTCCTGATTGAGCGTCCAAAGCTATTTGCCCCGAAACATATAGAGTATCCCCTGCTAAAATTGCTTGATTATAAGGCCCAATGGGTGCCGGAGCTTCTTTTGTTTGAATGATTTGTTTACTCATCTCGCTTTTTATGATTAGTTGCTTAACTTTGATTCAAAACTAACAAATTATGAAGATACTTGTTGTTGGAGACCCCAAAAACCAAGAGGAAATCGCAGCAAAATTTGGAGAAAAACACCAAATCATTTCTTTTGACGATTTAACAGAGATTACAAAAGAAGCTTTTTTCGAAGCAGATGTAGTTTTTGATTTTTTCATAGCCGAGGAACCCGAAGCGCTTGAGTTTTATGAGCAGCGCCCTGATTTGACCATCTTTACCAATATGGCGATGACCTGCTTTGGCAACCTTGAAATCTATCAGGATCAAACTCAAAATACCGTTTATGGTTTTAATGGCTTGCCTACTTTTATTAATAGAAATGTTTTAGAATGTAGTATTCAGGATGAAAAGGAAAAAGAGAAGTTAAATTTACTCTGTGGGAAACTTGGAACTGATTATGAAATTGTGGAAGACAGGGTTGGCATGGTCACGCCAAGAGTAATTTGTATGATAATCAATGAGGCATATTATACAGTGCAGGAAGGGACTGCTGACAGAAAAGATATAGATTTAGGTATGAAACTCGGTACCAATTATCCTTTTGGACCTTTTGAGTGGAGTGAGAAAATTGGGCTTGTAAAAGTTTATGAACTTTTGGAAGCCATTTACGATGACACTAAGGAAGAAAGGTATAAAATCTGTCCGAAATTAAAGAATGAATATTTAGCTTTAATAGAATAAAAAAATTGAACTTTTAAACTTAAAAAGTATCCTTTATGGCACATAATGAAGAATATAGCCTGTTTGAAGATGTTTGTAGTTTCGTTGACGATGCTGCACAACATCTGGAATTACACCCAGGGCTATTGGAACAAATCAAACAATGTAATAGTATCTACAAATTCAATTTTCCCATTCGAATGGAAGATGGTTCCTATCAAGTGGTAAAAGGTTACAGAGTTCAACACTCTCATCATAAACTACCTACTAAAGGAGGTATACGATTTAGTGAGATGGTTAATGAGCAAGAGGTAATGGGACTATCAGCTTTGATGACCTATAAATGTGCGATGGTAAATATTCCTTTTGGTGGAGCCAAAGGTGGTGTTAACATTGACCCTCTAAAATACAGTGCTAGTCAGTTAGAAAAAGTGACTCGGAGATATACTGCTGAATTAATCAAAAAGAAATTTATTGGGCCTGCTATTGATGTTCCGGCTCCTGATTATGGAACTGGTGCAAGAGAAATGGCATGGATAGTGGATACTTATGAAGCTTTCAACCCTGAAGCTATCAATGCAAAAGCATGTGTAACGGGCAAGCCACTTTCTCAACACGGAATTGAAGGTAGAACCGAAGCCACTGGTATGGGAGTATACATTGGAATCAGGGAAGCCGTAAGTGTGGCAGATGACATGAATGAACTAGGATTAACAATTGGCTTGAAAGGAAAGAAAGTTATTATCCAAGGATTAGGAAATGTTGGGTTTTATTCTGCGAAATATTTATCAGAGGCTGGAGCAAAAGTAATAGGTATAGCAGAGTGGAATGGTGGTATTTGGGATGAAGACGGCATAGACATTGAATCTCTAAAAAATTACCAATCCGCCAATAAAACTTTTAAAGGATACAATAAGGGAAAATTTATTGAGAACTCTGTTGAGATTATGGAGTATCCATGTGATATTTTAGTCCCAGCTGCTTTGGAAAACCAAATTACAGGTGAAAATGCTCCGAGAATTCAGGCTAAAATTATTGGAGAAGCTGCGAATGGCCCTATCACTAAAGAAGCTGAAAAAATATTACTCGATAAGAATATTCTGGTAATCCCTGATATGTATTTGAATGCGGGTGGTGTTACGGTTTCCTATTTTGAGTGGCTTAAAAACCTATCAAGAGTTTCTTTCGGTAAATTGGAGAAGCGCTATGACATGGAAAAATATAAGTTCTTGGTAGATAGTATTGAAAATGCTACTGGCGATGCATTCAACCAAGAACAAAGGGATGCAATAATTAGAGGCGCAAGTGAGCGGGATTTAGTAATTTCTGGATTGGAAGAAACCATGGTAACCGCCTACCACGATATGAACCAAAAACGAAAAGAAAAGAAAATTAAAAGCTTAAGGACTGCTGCTTTTATCTTAGCAATTGACAGAATAGCGGTTAGTTATACTGATATGGGTATTTTCCCTTGATCAATTATTTTTAAAATCTTCACTGGTCCAAGCGAGACGCTTGGACCTTTAGTTACCTATAAGTCGTATTTATTGTCCAATTTAACGCTTAAACCATTATTGAGATGGAGTCTTAGCGAGACGCTAAAACTAGTGAGGACTTTTCAGATTTTCTTTTTGCTTCCTTTCTCTTCCTACTTTAAAACTAAATTTCTTTTTTCACCCGACACCCCTATAATCCCCTCAAGGGGATAGTTATCACCGATTTTATTCCGCAGTAAATAATAAGTTTTTCACTATTATTTTTCATATTTTAAAGTACAAAAACGACACAAAAAATTATATTAAAAAGCAAATTGCTTTTACAGAGTTTTCCACCACCCATTGGCAGAAATAAAAAGGGGGCCTTATTCCATACCCGGCTGTTTAATTTCATAGCCTGTTTTATCTTTCTCTTCTTTTACCATCTTTTTCACATCTTCTAGCAATTTTTTAGCATCGTAAATTATACCGTCTTTGATGGTATATTTCACTCCCCCAGCTCTGATTACCTCATTTTCTTCTGTTAATTTAATAGTGCCAGTTCCATACAATACCTTTAAATTCTCCAATGGATTTTCCTCCACGATTACAAAATCCGCCAACTTCCCGATTTCCACTGTCCCAATTTTATCTTCCATGCCTAATGCTTCTGCGCCATTCATTGTGGCTGACATCATAATTTCCAATGGATGAAAACCCGCTTCTCTTAATAATTCCATTTCTCGAATGTAAGCAAATCCATAAAGCTGGAAAATAAAGCCTGAATCAGAACCTGTGGTAACTCTTCCTCCTCTGTTTTTATACTCATTCACAAAAGTCATCCACAAATCATAGTTTTTTCTCCAACTGGTTTCCTCTTCTGTTCCCCAATAGTGCCAATAAGAACCATGAGATACTTTGCTTGGCTGATAGAATTCCCATAATGATGGCAGGGTATATTCCTCATGCCATTCTGCTCGGCTTGTGCGCATCAAATCGCGGCTGGCTTCATAAATATTGAAAGTAGGATCTAAAGTGAAATCAAGTTCCAATAATTCATTCATCACTTGATTCCATTTGTCAGAATAAGGTGGTGCCGCTTGCTCCCATAACTTTCCGGCTTCAGAAAATCGGTCTTGCTCATTATTGTAATTATAATTTAACTTGTAATGTTGAACTGTTCTGTCTGTGAATAAAGCTTCAGGTAATCCGTACCAATGTTCCATAGTGGTCAAACCTGCTTTTGCGGAATTCACCACATTCCAGCGCGCCACATCCATTTGCGCATGATGCATGGCAGAACGCAATCCTAAACTTTTGTTTTCTTCCAGAGCTGCTTGCATAATTTCTGGTCTTGCGCCAAAGAACTTGATGCCATCTGCTCCTTTTTTAGCGTTTTCTTGCACCCATTTCCTAGCCATTTCTGGAGAGATAATATCAGATTTGCTTCCCTGACCAAAGGCAGTATAGGCTAAAATTCTAGGGGCGGTAATTTCATTTTTGGCACTCTTTTCTTTGTGTTCTAACACCCAATCTAATCCATTGCCTGCCGATGGGTCTCGAATAGTGGTAATGCCATGTCCCAACCATAATTTAAAAACATATTCAGCGGGAACTCCTTGAGCTTCTCCTCCAATATGCCCGTGCATATCAATAAAGCCAGGCATTAAATACATGCCAGAAGCATCTAATTCTTTTCCACCTTCCTTTAATTGTGGTCTTTTATCATCCTTAATCTCCACACCTGGATAACCCACGGTTTTGATTTCTACAATTTTATTTTGCTCTACCACTATATCTACTGGGCCTGTAGGAGGCGCTCCATTTCCATTGATTAATGTTACTCCTCTAATAATCAATTGAGGCCAAGGACCTTCTCCTTCTGTTCGTTCAGGAGCATCTTTGATTTGAGCCCAGCTTGGCATTTGAATCCATAAAATAAGTAATGTTAAGATCAGCTTTTTCATAAGTACCATTTTTCTATAGCAGCAATATATGAAAGTTTGATTTAAAGAAATAAGGCTGTTTTATGAATGGGATTTTTCTGGTTTATTAATCTCAAATAGCAGCTTAGTGTAAAAAATACACTTATTAATGTTTTGGATGTGAACATTTACTAAATTTACCTCTCAAAAAAGAAAAATCTTCAATACTATGAAACGGACTTTTACATTAATTTTATTCCTTTTGCCATTTCTGATGTTAGCACAAGAACTAAAATCACCAAATGGAAATTTCAAACTGAAATTTACTGTTGAAGCGGGACAACCAACTTATCAACTTGCTCTTAAAAACAATGAGATAATTAAAGCAAGCACCTTAGGTTTGGAACTAGTGGACACTGAGGATTTAATAGATAATTTTGAAGTTATAAATACTGAAAACTCAACATTTGATGAAACTTGGAAACCCGTTTGGGGAGAAACTTCCACCATCAGAAACCATTATAATGAATTATTGATCTCATTAAAGCAAAAGGGAACTGAGCGATTAATGAATATTCGATTTCGATTGTTTGATGATGGCTTAGGTTTCCGGTATGAATTTCCGCAACAAGAGAAGCTGAGCTATTTCACTGTTAAGGAAGAGAAAACACAGTTTGCTATGGCTGGCGATCATAAAGCTTGGTGGATAGCAGGTGATTATGACACTCAAGAATATGATTATACCACTTCAAAGCTATCTGAAATCAGAGGCTTGATGGATAAAGCCGTTACACCAAATGTATCGCAAACTCCTTTTTCTGAAACTGGCGTTCAAACTGCCCTAATGATGAAGTCAAATGATGGTATTTATATCAACTTACATGAGGCGGCATTAACTGAATATTCAGCCATGCACCTTGAATTGGATTATGAAAAGATGGTATTCACTTCACATTTAACGCCAGATGCTATTGGCAATAAAGCCTATATGCAAGCTCCAACGCATACTCCTTGGAGAACTGTTATTGCATCTGAAAAAGCAGGAGATATATTGCTTTCGAATATCACATTAAACTTGAATGAGCCAGTTGCTTATGAGGATGTAAGCTGGATTAAACCAGTGAAATACATAGGCGTTTGGTGGGAAATGATCACTGGTAAAAGCTCTTGGGCTTATGCTGATTTGCCTTCAGTAGAATTAGGAGAAACAGATTATTCAAAAGTAGAACCCAATGGAAAACATGCAGCCAACACGGCACATGTAAAAGAATATATTGATTTTGCTGCAGAACATGGATTTGACCAAGTATTGGTAGAAGGCTGGAATCAAGGCTGGGAAGATTGGTTCGATAAATCAAAAGATTATGTATTTGACTTTTTAACTCCTTACCCTGATTTTGATGTGGAAGAATTAAGGGATTATGCAAAATCAAAAGGTGTGAAATTGATGATGCATCATGAAACTTCAGGTTCTATTAGAAATTACGAACGCCATATGGATAAAGCTTACCAATTTATGGTGGATAACAATTACAATTCCGTTAAAAGTGGCTATGTGGGAGATATAATTCCTAGAGGTGAACATCATTACGGACAATGGGCAGTAAATCATTATTTGTATGCCGTTAAGAAAGCAGGCGAATATGGCGTGATGGTCAATGCTCATGAAGCAGTTCGCCCAACCGGGTTGAGAAGAACTTACCCAAATCTATTGGCAAATGAATCTGCCAGAGGAACAGAATATGAAGCATTCGGTGGAAATAATGTAGATCACACTACCATATTACCATTTACCCGTCAGATTGGAGGTCCTATGGATTATACCCCTGGTATTTTCGAAACGGACATCAGCAAACTAAATCCTGATAATGGATCTAGAGTGAGAACAACCATTGCTAGGCAGCTAGCTTTATATGTGACCATGTACAGTCCATTGCAGATGGCAGCAGATTTACCTGAACATTACAACCAACATTTGGATGCTTTCCAGTTTATAAAAGATGTGCCTGTTGATTGGTCAGAAACTTTAATATTAGAAGCTGAACCTGGTGATTTTATCACCTATGCCAGAAAAGACAAAAACAGTGAAAATTGGTTTGTTGGAAGAACAAATGATGAGGAAAGACGGACTTCCAATATAAAGTTCGATTTTCTAGAGAAGGGAAAAGACTATATGGCCATTGTCTACAAAGATGCAAAAGATGCACATTGGGAAACTAATCCAAAGGCATATGAAATCACTAAATACAAAATAAATAGCAAGTCTAAATTATCAGTGGATTGCGTTTCTGGTGGTGGATATGCCATCAGCATAATAGATGCTGAAAAAGGAGATTTGAAGGGATTAGAGAAGTTATAGCTTAAATAGAAGCAAAATGTTAATGCCTTCCCAAGTTTGGGAAGGCTATTATATTCAAAAAATAAGCTTCCAACGAAAAGCCCATCTCCACACCAAATTATAGCTTTGAATTTCTGCCAATTTTAAAATCTCTTCCCAATCATTTTTGGTAAATGCTCTCCATACTGAAAGACATGCATCATTTTGCACCATAGGAGATTTGCTGAAAAATCGGGTGATCCATTTTATGGAATAATAGGCTAAAAAGTGACGATGCAAATCATTGATAATTACTTTTTCAGATTGCACTTTGAATTGTTTTAATAATTTGACCAAATCCTTTTGTGGAAAATGATGAAGGAAAAGAGTACAGCAAACAATATCAAATTTTCTATCTTTAAAGTATTCAGAAAAAATATTTTCCGCATGAAAGGATATTTCAGGATAGTCTTTGCAATGCTCCTCTGCATAAGCAATCACATTAGGATTGGCATCAAAACCATGCAATTGCACTTTGATGTTTTGAGTTCGGCACCATTTGGCAATTTTCAATAGCATTTCACCACTCCCACACCCTAAATCTGCAATACTCCATTCTTTTTGAGGATCTGATTTGAAAGTTTTTTTTACTGCATTTAATGTAATAGCATTTCCCCCTAACCAATGATTGATAATATCTAATTCCTTCAATGCACGGTAGAGTGAAGGACTGTCATCAGACAAATCATCCATGATTTCTTCCTCTTCAGAGCGATAGGATAAATCTACTTTTCTCATTTTTCAACCCGCTCTAAGAGCATACTTTCCATGGTTAAGCCAGGCCCAAAAGCAAAACTCAAAATTTTATCTTTTGGCTGTATTATGCTCCACATTTCATGCAATACAAAAAGCACCGTGGGCGATGACATATTCCCGAACTCCTTTAATACTTTATAAGCAGAAGCATTTATTTCAGCAGGCAATTTCAGTCCTTTCTCCACTGCTTCCAAAATTCTTTTTCCTCCTGGGTGAATGGCAAATTGGTTAATATCTTTTAACGTCAATTGAAGTTTTTCCATTAGTTCTTCACCTAATTTAGCAATATTTTGAGCAATTACTTCCGGCACATAACTGCTTAGCTTCATTTCAAACCCGAGGTTTCCAATATTCCACGCCATTTCTTGTTCGGAGTCATTTTCCACCACACTTTTAAAGGCTTTCATTTCGAGCGCTTGATCCGTTTTTTCATTACTGACCACAACAGATGAAGCTCCATCTCCAAATAAGGTATTCGCCAGTAAATTATCTTCCGAATAAGTAGATTGAAAATGAATGGTGCATAATTCCACACAAACAATCAATACTTTGGCGTCTTTTTCAGATCTGGCAATATGATGAGCAGTTTTCAATGCATTAAATGCCGCAAAACATCCCATAAATTGTATGGAAGTACGCTCAATGTCTGAGTTTAAGCCAGCTTGTTTGATCAATTGAATATCAAGACCAGGCGCAAACATGCCAGTACAACTGACAGTGATTAAATGAGTAAACTCCTCTGGTTCATATTTCTCGAAAACCTTTTCCAAACTCTTTTGAGCCAGAGGTAATGCATGTTTTTCAAATAATTGCATTCGCTCGCCAGTGTTTGGGATTGCTTTTCCATTATTTAATTGGGGATAAAATAGCCAGTCTTTATCATCAGAAAATTGATAATCAGGAATAACAGTATGTCTTTTTTGAATACCAGACATCCTGAAAACAGCTTTTAACTTGCGGCTATTTTCTTCGTTCAGTTGCATGGCTTTGTGCATAAAGCCTGCTATATCATTTTGAGTAATGCTTAATTCGGGATTGGCTGTAGAAATCAGGTTAATATATGGCATAGATAGTTTATGAATGCTTATATTAACCAAAATTTTCGACTTTTGTTCCATGAAAAAAGCTATTCATATCCTTCGGCATTTAAGGATCCCTTTTTCTTTCTTTCTATTGCCTGTCTATATCTTCGCTTTAGGTATAAGTCCAAATATTGGGGCGGATCGAATTATCTTAACATTTGTGATATTACATTTCTTTATTTATCCAGCTAGTAATGCCTATAACTCATATTTCGATAAAGATGAAGGCAGTATTGGCCTCATGAAAACCCCTCCACCCGTCACCATAGGTTTGTACTATACCAGTTTGATTTTCGATTTTATCGGCATTGCCTTGGCCTGGCTGATTAGTATGGAATTTGCCCTTTTGGTTTTTGTATATGGAATCGCTTCAAAAGCCTATAGTCACCCGGGCGTTCGTCTTAAAAAATATCCGTGGTTAGGTTGGCTTGTGGCTGGCTTTTTTCAGGGTGTTTTTACTTTTTACATGGCTTATGTGGGCATTAATGACTTTGGATGGGAAATTGCCCTAAAATGGAAAGTAATTTTACCAGGCTTATTGACTTCCGCATTTTTATGGGGATCCTATCCTATGACTCAAATTTATCAACACAAAGAAGATGACAAAAGAGGAGATTATACGCTTTCATTACTATTGGGTATAAGAGGAACCTTTTTATTTGCATTGATTACCTTTCTCTTGGCTACTTTAGGATTCGAGTACTATTTCTTGAGTTTCCATACTGAAAAAATGGCCATTGCCTTTCTCCTTTTCATGGCGCCTACAGTGCTCTATTTCTTGATTTGGTTTGCATTGGTTCATAGAAATGTAAAATATGCCAATTTTGGATGGACAATGGGCTTAAACTTGATTTCAGCTATTTGCCTAAATGCTTTTTTTATTTACTTCTTTTTGCAAACAAGCCATTTGTATCAGTTGAATATGTGAATGAGGATCTACATATAATTGTATATCTATCATCTTAATTCGAGAATACAACAAAGCCTAATTGTAATTTAATTCCTATAAAAAATTCTGCTTGACCATCATAAAACTCAATGCCTGGCTCAATGGCCATATCCCAGTTAACTCTTTTGAAAAAAGTTCTCTGCAAACCGTAAGATAACATTAAATCTAAAACTGCTGATCCTTTTTGAATGCTATCTGAGTTGCTATAAAACACTCCCAAATGATAAAATCGAGATGAAAACCCTATATAATTTGCAGCATTGTACTTAATATTCTTATCTAGTGCGGCTCTCTTACTTAAATTATGATAAAATCTTGATTGCAAAGTAAATTGAGGTACAATAACATAATAAGGACTCACCCCATAAACAAACTGAGCTCCTGCTCCTCCGCCTCCATATACCCAAGAGCCAAGCATACTGTGAAGTGAAATATTTTGATTCAATTTCTTTTCATAAGAAATTCCAAAGGTTGCTGGCGTTCCGATTTCAAATTTTATCAAATTTTCAGATACGGAAGCCGACTCACCTCTTGTTAAGGCCGCTGGTTTATCCTGAGCATTTAACAAAAATGAATTATATAAAATTACAACTAAAAATAATACAAAATTTTTCATTACAGTGGTTGGATAGTTTTTTAAAATAAAGATTTTTTCAACTCTAAATATGCTAAAATGATTCGCTTTTTCTAGGAGAAGCTATAAAAATTTAAACCTATAAATTTCTCTCCGTATACTATAACATAACTATAAACAAAAATTATGAACATATTAGTGATAGGAGCCAATGGAAAAATTGGCCAGAAAATAGTCAATAAAATTCATAGCAATTCGCCACATGATGCCATTGCAATGGTAAGAAAAGAATCTCAAAAAGATCAGTTTGAAAAAAAGGGTATTAAAACCGTTATAGGTGATTTGGAAAAAGATTTCAGTCATGCTTATGAAGGCAATAATGCAGTAATTTTCACAGCTGGAAGTGGCGGACATACGGGTGATGATAAAACTAAAGCTATTGACCAGCAAGGTGCTATCAAAGCAATAGATTTAGCCGTTCAACATAAATATATACGCTTTATGATGGTAAGTGCTTTCGGTGCTGATTTTAATCCATCTGAATGGCCAGAAAAAATGGGGGCTTACTACAATGCAAAATCAGCAGCTGATGATTATTTACAGCAAACTGGCTTAAATTATACGATTTTCAAACCCGGAGCATTAACTGATGATGAGCCAAAAGGCAAAGTAGATTTTGGTGAAAGAACAGATGAAAGGTCTGGTTCTATTCCTCGTTGGGATGTAGCGGATGTGCTAGTTAAATCTCTGGAAGCTGAGAACACTTATCGCAAATCTCTAGAATTACTTTCAGGGCCTTATAGAATTGAAGAGGCAATTGAAAACGTTAAATAAAATGTATCTAACTTTTCCAAAGTTGTGAACTTTGGAAAAGTTATTTATACTAGCTCAACACCTCATGCAAAATCCGCAATGACTTTATTTCTTTAAAAGAATGACTGTGGATTTGATAAAAATGAATTAATACTTTTAATATTTGCTGTCTTTGTTCTCCATTAATTTTTAAATCATACGTTACTTCATTAGCTAAAAGCTCCTCCAACTTCACCAACTCATCAGGTCTCAATTTAATGGGATGATAATGTGAAACCTCATCCATAATCTCCACTGCTCCTGACGGTTTGAAGCCTAAGTAAGTAGATAGTTGAGCCAAAAATTGCAGATGAAAATTGATATAATCCTCTTCCTTCTGGTCAAAATAAGTGAGACTATCATGAATAAAACCAAACATCATCGAGTTATCTTCTTCTTCACCTCGAAGTATGTGATTTAAAAATTCTGCCAAAAAAATACCAATTGATGACTTAATAATTTCATAAGGAATAGTACGATAAGGAGGATTCACCTTAATTTCTGACATTCGGTTAATACTACTATTAGCTTTTTTATAAACCACCAAATCCAACAAAGTCAAAGGCTGAAAAATTGCCATTTTATGCTTTGCTTTTGCTTTTCGGACACCATTTTCAATATAGGACTGTATGCCGAACTTTTCGGTATAAACTTGAATGATGAGGGAGCTTTCACCATATTTTACATGTCCGAGTACTATGCCTTTGGTTTTATGAAGCATTGAGTTTCTTTAATACTATTGCAAATAAGTATGAGTTTTAGGATAAAAAGTAATGGTTTAAAAATGTAATGATTTATTCAGCTCAAACAAATTCAGCGAAACTCCTTACTCAAACTTAAATCAAAGATAGACAATGAAATTTTTCGCTAAAGCCAAAAAGCTTTTGTTTTCTTTGTTTTCTTTTGTGGTTAAAAATTAAGCTTGTTTCAATCAAGGAAGTACGGCAAATTTGCTTTGATAGGTTTCTGTGCCATCTACATTGATAGAGAAAACCAAATAGACTCCACTTTTAACCTTGAAGCCTGAATAATTCCCTAAGTCCCAAGAGAAGGTTCCGCCATTGGCTTTTCCTTTATGGATTAGATTTCCTGCTATGTCGGTTATCATCACTTCATTATTGTAAGCCAAGCCTCGAATCGTTACAGAATTATTAGTAGATAGCCTTACTGGGTTTGGAAATACCTCCACATTCGTATGCGTTGCACCCGCGCGAGTGGCATCCGTTCTGTAAGACAGAAATTGAGATTCAGAACTTAAAAAAAGCTCTCCATTTAAAGGATTGACAACCATTTGTTGGATATTATTATTCACAATAGGGCTGTTTGATCTTCTCAAATGCAAAATATTTCGCTCCGTATTTTCATCAAAAAGCCATAATCCATCTCGGGTACTCATCCATTTTCTATTTCCTCCATCTACCGTTATATGATTAACAGGAATTCCATCAAAAAGGAAAAAGCCTTCAAATATCGGTTGAGAAGCATCTACATTTTCCTCCTGCAATACGCCTTGAAAACGATTAAAAAAAGCAACCCCACTTTCAGTTGCTATCCATAATTGTCCATTTAAATCCATCTCTAAATCCTTAATTTGATTATTTGGTAGATTTCCATTTCCTAGAACTGTATTGAGTGTTCTTTCTTCTCCGCTGTTAGGGTTAAACACGAAAACACCAGTATTGGTGGCTAAATAATGGTCTCCATTTGGAACTATCAAATAATCATTTAGGATAGTATTGGCTAGCAAATTCATTTCTACCACATCTTCCGTTTCCGGATTGAAAAGCCCATACAAATTGTTCTCCGTTTTCACCAGCGCCCAATAGCCCCCTTGCGGACTTTCAGCTAAGCTGACCCAATCCTTAATGATTGAATTTCCCAAATTCAATGAGCTGATATTTTCTGTGTCCCAACTAAATAATCCATCTGCTTCGCTAAGAAAAATACCATTTCCGGAAATCAGGTCTAAAGCTACATCTCCGAAAAAGGGTAAATCTTGGTCATTTGAATCTTTACTGGTATAAGTCCATCTACCATTTTCAAAAAATGAAAAGCCTTCTTTATTATCAGAAAAATGAAAAGCAAATTGTTCTAATTGATGAAGACTTTGGGTTTTGCCTTTAGGTCCTTGTGGTGTGAAAAACTCACTTGCCCCTTCTTGATAGCGAATTAAACCTGAGGTTTCATCAGCAAGAAAAAATTGGCCTTCCGTTAAATTAAAGTCGTTGATCTGATTTGCATCAGAAACTGAGAATAAACGTTCAAAATTGCTTTCCTTCAGCTGGAAAAGCTGATTGGATGAAGAAAGATACAATTGATTATTGATTGCTTTTAATTGTAGAATAGGATCGTCTGATCCAAAAGTACTTTGCCAAGTGCTATTCTGAAACTGATAAATTGTGTCATTCTCTGCCCATGCGTAAAGACTTCCCTCATAAAAAACTGATTTCATCAGTGATGTTCTTTCATTGTTAATTGGAATTCTGTTCCAACTTTGAAAATCTTTTAAATTAATATCTCCTGTTAAATCCCCAATTAATAATCCTTCGACTGTACTCAGGCATAGTTTCTCATTATCAGTGCTAATTCCGTTAATGGTAATTCTTTCACCACCCTCTCCCAAATTCTGAAAAGCATCTATCAATTCATTTTCCTCAACATTATATAAAACAACTCCAAAATCTGTAGCCAAATAAATAATATCCTCTACAATTACCGCCTCATTTATTTTCTTATCTCCACTTAATTCAGATTCGAAAATATCTTCAAATGTGGTGATGTTCAAATCATTATCCATTACATCCATCAAGCCATCTTCGTAGCCAATCAATAATAAATCATTGACCACTTCCAGCATACTGATACTAATACTACTCAAGCCATCGGTTGTACTCAAAGTGTTGATACTCCCATCTTCTGTATCAAAATAAAAAAGTCCGTTATCTGTGGCACTGAAAACTTTATTGTCAAAAACAGCTGTTTTTTGGGCAGTGGAATAATCCGCATGATTTCTCCAGCTTCCCATAGGAATGTCCTGAGCATAGAGGAAAAGGGAAGAAAGGAAGAGATATAAGAATGAGATTGATTTGAGCATGGTTCTTTTAATGCATTGAAACTAGTTGTCAAATATAAGAACTGATAATTAAGATGTTGTGGTATGGGACTAGCTTGTTTTTATATTATCAAAAAGTGTGGCTGTAGAAACAAATTTTTTCCATCCTTTTAATTCAAGCCCCTTTTTCAATTCTTTATCACCGCTCCAAAGCAAGCCATCTATGTAATCAGTTAAAGCAACAAATTCTGTGTCATCTATATCGACATCATGAGTTAGTTCAAAAGTGTTTAAATAAATATTCTTAGGAATAAATTCCGGGTTGATAATTTTTATTTTATTGAGAAATAAATTCAAAATACTATTGAATTCAGTTTCAGTATAACCTGAAATTTTAATGATCCTCTTAGAATGCTCTAATAATTCAGAATGAAGTGCTTGAGTAGAATAAAAACTTATGCCTTTATTTGGCTTTAATAAAATATAGGATATTCTACTTTTAGTATTGAGCATTGCGCTGAACACTATATTTGTATCCACAACAATTTTCATAAACCTATTTTACGCTTTGTCTTTTCCCACCTTCCCTTTTTAGCCAATTTAGCCAAGTCATCTACATCTGATTGCTTAGCCTTTGATTTTTTTGCAATTTCTTTAAAAGCAAAATAATTGCTGAGATCTTGCAACTCTTCAATATCAGTATCGGCAGGAAGGCGAAAAATTATCTCATCATTTTTTCTTTCTATAATCATAACAATATCTTTTATACAATATACGAAATTTAAAGAAAATCGATAAAAGCAAAAGCCATTCCACACGTCCTAATCTATTTTCCCAAAGCTGGCGCACGTCTTGGACTCGTGACTCACTTATTCATTTGAAAACACTTCCTACACCGTGGTTCATACTTATCCTTTTCGCCCAGCATTACTTTTTGTTTGTTTGCGCTGAGGCGATAGGAGTAAGAAGCAATACCTCCGCATTTTACGCATATGGCGTGGACTTTAGTTACGTATTCTGCAGTAGCCATCAATTCAGGCATAGGGCCAAAGGCTTTTCCGCTGAAATCCATATCCAAGCCTGCAATGATGACTCTTTTGCCTTGGTCGGCCAAAGTATTGGCAACATTCACAATTTCCGCATCAAAGAATTGGGCTTCGTCTATGCCCACTACTTCTGAATTTCCCGAGAACAATAAGATATCCGCTGCAAAATCAACTGGAGTAGAACGGATTTTGGTTTTATCATGGGAAACAACTTCTGATTCATCATAGCGCGTATCAATCTTTGGCTTGAAGATCTCTATCTTTTGTTTTGCAATGAGTGCTCGATTCAGTCTCCGAATTAACTCTTCGGTTTTTCCGCTAAACATAGAACCACAAATCAGTTCTATCCATCCCTTGCCTTTTCCGCCTTCTTCTCTACCTATATGTGGTTCTACAAACATGTTTTCATTATTATTTTACATTGCGTTTTGGTGAAAATACCAAAACGGCTAGTGAATATCCTTATATTTTCCCCAATGCAATCTAAGTTAGACTTTCAATTCTCATCCTTCCTAGAAACCTTAAAATAACCAAGGTTAATTTCTTTTGTCTTCTCTTATCTCTTTTCCCGATAAATACGGCACAGGTCGTGGTGGAAATTTGCTGCCACTTGTACAGATCAACAAACATTACTTTTTAACCACAAAAGATTCAAAAGAGAACAAAAGATTTTTCGCTGTAGCGAAAAACTTGGTACGGTCACATACCGTAACTTAATAATATTCACCTTTACACTTTAAATGTTTTCACCTAAAGCTTTTAACGCCCTCAATCTGAATATTCCATATGCGGAAATTTATTTCGTTCCGCTACTTTTATTTTAATATCGCCTAAGACTACTGCCTGACATGCCAATCTTTCATTATCTACCAACCGCTTCTGATTTCTAAACCTTTCCTCTGCAGCAGTTAGGCCTCCTAAATTTTCCATTCCTTCCTCCACTATCATCTTACAAGTGGTGCACCTTCCTTTTTTTCCACAGGCATGCATCCAATCGACAAAGTTTTCGTGTATAATCTCTAAGGCTCTTTTTTCTGTGCTATTAGTGATTATCTTGCGTTCATAAAGGTTGGATATCTCAATTTCAGGCATAAGAATAAATTGCAAAAAAAGTAAATTAAATAATGGAGAGCAAATTAAATCATCAGGCAATTGATGCTTACAGCAAAGCATTAGCAAAACAACTGAGCCAATCTTTTTTCAGTAATTCATCTCACATCACCGGAAAGGAAATTTTAGAACTGAGCCCCAACAAACAAATCAATTTGATGGTGCTCAAAAACCTTTTCAAAAAATGGAAAAAAGAGAATGCAAAATTGCAAAGCCCTTATTTCGACTACCACAGCGATGAGGTGAAAAAAGCCATGAAAGATTTCATGAATACGCTCTCCCGTCATATTTATGTTAAAAAAGAACATTTCGAGCCTCTGTTAAAGGAATCAATCAAAGATAGCGTTTTGTTGGCTTTCTCTCCCTATGATTTCTATTCTAAGGAAATTAACCAAAGGGACGACAGCAGATTGCGCTTATCTGATTTAAAGGATTTGAAAAAATATATCAAATTCAATGATTTTCTATTGGATGGGTTGATTGAACATTTCGAATCGCATAAAGAAAAAGTGGTATTTAATGATACTGCTTTCGAGATGTTCAATGAAGTTTGTAGTAATTCTGAAGAACAACCAGCCGATATTCAGCCGCTTTTAGCTGAATTCTCCAAAACATTGCCGCTTTCGCTTGCGGATATTTACCTGGAAGAAGAAAAAGTAGACATAGGTATTTTGAATGACTCGCTAAAAAGTAAGGAAAAACAAACCTTGGCGGATAAGCTTTCCAAAAGTAGTGGTAAAAGCATGATGAAAATGCTGACCCTCAACCAGCGATTTATGTTTGTCAACGAATTATTCGAAGGCAATCAAAATCAATTTCTATCCGCAATAGAGCAAATTGATGGGATGAATAACTATAAAGAGGCCTCCTCTCATGTTAAAAAATCATTTGCTGATAAATACGATTGGGATTTGGAAACTGAGGAAGTGCAGGAGTTTATGGAGTTGGTGGAGAAGCGGTTTGGGTAAATATTAGGTTATAACAAAACTTGAAACTTCATTTCTTTTCAATAGATTCTGTATTACTTTTGCATTATATTTAATAAATCTAAATAAAATGAAGAGCGCTGTTTCCCTAGTCATTCTAATACTAGTTTTATTTTCTTGTAGCACAAAGGAAGAAATTTCGAAAAAAGAGATAGTAGAAAACTATGCCAACATAGTTTATGCAAACTATCTGGAGGCACATGCACATGCTTTGTCATTGAGAGCGGAAATAAAGAGTTTTACCGAAAACCCCACTGAGGTAGGATTTGAAAAAACTAAAAAAGCATGGCTTTTAGCTAGGGAAAGTTATGGCCAAACAGAGGCATTCCGCTTTTATGGAGGACCTATTGATGGGGAAAATGGTCCTGAAGGGCAATTGAATGCATGGCCTTTGGATGAAGCCTATATTGATTATGTTGCCTCAGAGAACAACAATGCTAACATCATAAATAGCCCTGAATCTTTTCCAGAAATTACAGCTGATTTAATCGCTTCTATGAACGAAAAAGGGAGTGAAACTAATGTAAGCTCAGGTTATCATGCTATAGAATTTTTACTATGGGGACAGGACTTGAGCGATGGCCCGGGAGCAGGACAACGAAAGTATACAGATTATGTCGAAGGAGAAGAGGCCAGTGCTGATAATGCCAATAGAAGAAAAACTTATTTATTAGAAACTGCCAATTTACTCATGAATGATTTAAATTTAGTCCTAATAGAATGGGCACCAAATCAGCAAAATTATAGAGCTGAATTTATCTCAAATCCTGATCAATCAATAGAGAGTATAGTTTCTGGTTTAGGCAAATTAAGCAAAGGAGAATTAGCTGGAGAACGAATGTTTGTGGCTTATGATTTAAGATCTAAAGAAGATGAGCATTCATGCTTTAGCGATAATACTCATAGAGATATAATAGCCAATGCAACAGGAATTCAAAATGTATATTTAGGAAAATACAAAACATTCAGAAATGATAGTACTATTAGTGGCCCCTCTATTTATGACTTGGTAAGACAACAAGATGAGACCTTGGCGGAAGAGTTAAAGCAAACCATTGCTAGCGGACTTGCTGAAAGTAAAAAAATTGAAGCTCCTTTTGATCAACAAATAAAAAATGAGCAGGGACGGAAACAAATTGCTAAAACAATCAGCTTATTTAGAAAACAAGGTGATTTGCTGGCAGCATTTGCTAGCAAATTGGGGTTCAAATTTGATCCTGAAGCTATTTAAAAATTACTCCTAAGAATGCGTTTCATAAGTACCAGCATTTTTCTATTGGGGATTCTATTTATATTGAATTCTTGTGGCAACAAGGAAGCCTATGAGGTAGTAAGTGATTCTTCACTTTATCCAGGAGGTGAGGCAACAACAGACGATTTTTCTGTCAATGCCTTCGGCCATGCCGCACCCAATATTTCTGATGAAAAACAAATGAAGTTTGTGACTGGTAATGCCTTTTTCAAAAGAAATTGGGTCACAGCTCCTTCCTCCACAGCTGACTTAGATGGATTAGGAGCCCTTTTTAATGCGAAATCATGTTCGAGCTGTCATTTTTTGGATGGAAAAGGGCAACCTGGTTTTGAAAAAGGGCAATCATCTTCACTTCTTTTTAGGCTAAGTATTCCTTCAGAAAATAATACTACAAAGGCAGAACCCACTTACGGAAACCAATTTAATCACCTTGCTATTTTTGGGGTAAAAGAAGAAGGCGATGTGAATATCGAATATGAAGAAATAACAGGAGAATATCCCGATGGATATACCTATGTATTGCGAAAACCAACCTACAGTTTCACTAATTTAAACTATGGAGAAATGCAGCAGGATGTTCTAGTTTCTCCGCGAATAGCTCCCCACATTATTGGTTTGGGGCTATTAGAAGCTATAGACGAAAAGGATATTCTTGTCCTAGCCGATCCTGAAGATAAAAATAAAGATGGAATTTCTGGACGACCGAATTATGTGAAAAATGTAGCTACTAAAAAACTGGAACTAGGGAGATTCGGTTGGAAAGCTAATGAGCCAAATGTAAAACAACAAGTAGCTGCTGCTTTTCAGGGGGATATGGGATTGAGTAGTTCTCTATTTTTGGATGAAAACGAAACTGCAATTCAGGCAAAATTTATTCATTCAGAAACTGGAGGAAGCCCTGAAATCTCCGATGATATTTTAGATCGGGTTACGCTGTATTCACAAGTATTGGCTGTACCAAAAAGAAGAAATACCGAAAGCAAGAACATAATTAAAGGTGAACAGTTGTTTTCCGAAATTGGATGCAGCGCTTGCCATAAGCCTTCTTTTGTTACTGCTGACCATAAAGATATTCCAGAGCTCAGTGATCAAAGCATTTATCCTTATACGGACTTGCTTTTGCATGATATGGGAAAAGGTCTGGCGGACAACAGACCCGATGGAGAAGCTAGTGGGGTGGAATGGCGAACACCACCGCTTTGGGGAATTGGTTTGGTAAAAACCGTTAATGGTCACACAACTTTATTGCATGATGGTCGAGCTAGAAACATAGAAGAGGCTATTCTTTGGCATGGTGGAGAAGCGGAAAATACTAAGAATCAATTTAAAGCTTTATCAAAAAGTGAAAGGGAAAATCTGATAGCCTTTGTAAACTCTCTATAATATGCAATATATTAAAATAATAGCTCTCCTAACCTTAATCATTTTGTCTGCCTGTACCAATACGGATCGAAATACCGATTTTGACAAAGCGCCCATGTTGGAAAATATTGCTCATAATTTGGCAGTTCCAGCTTATGAAACTAGCCTTAAATCTTTCATATCATTAGATTCTTCCATAAGCTTTCTAAAGCAAAAAAATGTAGATGAAAATTTAGCAGATGTCCAAGAACTATGGAAAAATGCAGCCATTAGCTGGGCTGAGACTATTCCTTATCATTTTGGCCCGATCGATGAATTGCTTATTGAAAACAACTTTCATTATTTCCCGGTTGACACGTCCATCCTCAATAAATCATTATTAAGATTTAAGGGAGAAGATGATTTTATAAATCAATTAGGCAGTAATTCTAGTGGATTAGCAGCAATAGAGTACTTATTGTTTTCAAAAAATATAGATCTCGATTCAACCAAAATTACTTTTGCTAAAATGATAAGTGGAAACCTAGTGAAATTGAATAAGGAATTACTAAATCACTGGGCCTCCAATTATGCAAAGTCTTTTATCAGCAAGTCAGGTAACGATATAAATGCAAGCATGACGCTTTTAAGCAATCAATGGATAGAAACGGTTGAAAGAATTAAGAATTATAAGGTTGGAATGCCTGCAGGAATAATAGCAGAAGAGGGTCAAAGTCTTATTGCCATTGAATCACCATATGCTAATATTTCATTATCCCTAATTCAAGCAAATCTAAGAGCATTGCAACAGTCATTTAATGGAGGAGAAGGTAAAGGAGTGGACGATTATTTAAACGCCCTTGATATAAAAGACAATGAAGGCAAGCTATTAAGCCACAAAATCAATGCACAATTTGACTTGCTACTTGAGTTGACCGATGATGAAAAACATAAGTTAATAGATCTAATCCAAGAAGATCCAGAAAAATTAGATCAAATTTATCTTCAAATAATTAACCTAAGCATTCTTTTTAAAACTGATCTAATGAGTCAGTTAGGGTTAATTACTACATTTAGTGATAGTGATGGAGATTAATTAGCGAGTCAAAACCTGCATTCTATGTGCATCCAGCTTTATTAATACGAAAAGCAAGATAGTAAAAGACCAAAGCGATGAACCACCATAACTAAAGAAAGGAAGAGGTATACCTGCTACTGGAAATAAGCCAATGGTCATCCCAATATTTATTCCGAAGTGGAAAAAGAAGATACCCGCCACAGCATAGCCGTAGATTCGGGCAAAATTTGACTTTTGTCTTTCGGCTACCATAATTATCCTTATCATCAGCACTAGGAATAGAATTATCAATACAAAGCTACCTGCCCAGCCATGTTCTTCTCCTATAGTGCAGAAAATAAAATCAGTGCTTTGCTCAGGCACAAAGTCAAATTTGGTTTGTGTTCCTTCTAAAAACCCCTTTCCAAAAGTACCCCCAGAACCAATAGCAATTTTCGATTGGGTTACATTCCAACCGTAACCTAATGGATCTGCATCTGGGTTAACTAATGCTTTTAAACGATTTTGTTGGTGAGGTTTGAGCACATCAGAAATCACATAATCCACACTCTGGATTACACCAATTACTAAAACTGCTACCAAAATGGTAATCCCAATATTTTTTAATCGTTTATTATTAATCACAATAATAATGGTAGCCAGCACTATTACCCCAATGCTTAAATAGATTTGATCAACCAATAAGGTAAGGATAAAAATTATCGCAGCGGACAAGCCTGTAATCACATAAAAAGAAGGAAGCCCTTCTCTATAATAGACCAAAATAAAACTGATAAAAACTAAGGCTGTTCCTACATCTCCCTGCATAATGATTAAGCCCATTGGTATCAATACAAAAAGAGAAGATTTGATTTGCTCATTCAATCGATCAAGGCGAACTGCTTTACTACTAAAATATTTCGCTATAACCAAAGCGGTAGCAAATTTTGCAAATTCCGAGGGTTGAAGTCTTACAGGTCCAAAAACGAACCAAGATTGATTCCCAGCTATTTCAGTTCCAACGAGCAAAACTAAAATCAACAAGACCAGAACAACTGCATAAATATAATAAGCAAAAGAATCGAAGAACTTATAATCCAGAATCATGATAGCAATAATGATAACCAAGGAACCCGCAATCCAAATTAACTGCTTACCTGAATTTAGGTCAAAACTGAAAATATTTTGTTCTTGTTCAGCATCATAAACCACAGCATAAATATTAAGCCATCCTAAAATAACCAGAATAAAAAATACGGCTATTAACAACCAATCTACTCTATTCCATAATCCGTCTTGTCTTCTCATAAATTATTTAAATAAGCTTTGGTCATCACATAATTTTCTACCCAAGCTCTGTTGGATGCTACTTCTCCTTTAATGTATTTTTCAACCAGCAAGCCGGTTATGGCTGCTGCCACTCCACCGCCCCAACCTGCATTTTCTACATAAACCGAAATGGCAATTTGAGGATTTTCCTTTGGTGCAAAAGCCATAAAAGCAGAGTGGTCAAAGCTATTTTTGTTTTCCACTGTCCCGGTTTTTCCAGCTATTTGAATATCCTGAACCCTTGCTACACGAGCAGTTCCATCTACAATTTCACCCATAGCATCGATCACTGTCTTAAAATGGACGGAATCTATACCTGTATCTTGTCTATCGTACTGTAATTTGTAATAAGAATCTGGAGTATCAATTCCTTTCACCATGTGTGGTCGAATATAAAAACCTCTATTGGCTAAAATGGCTGCAAAATTAGCTACTTGTAAAGGAGTCGTTAGTAATTCACCTTCTCCAATACTTAAAGAATAAATAGTATAGAAATTCCAATGATCCTTTTGATAATAATAATCATAATAAGTGGGCCCTGGCACCATGCCTGAGCTTTCATTTGGAATGTCAATACCTAATTTCTTTCCAAAACCAAAACCAGTTAAATAGTTATTCCATGTTGTGAGCCCTATTCTGGCGTCTTTATTCATTCCTTCCACTTTTCCTTGCTGAATAATTCTTTTGAAAGTTTGATAATAATAAGGGTTACAAGAAAATTTTATGGCACCATGTAAGTCTTCATTGGTGTGCGAACCATGACAATTAATAATACCTCTATTACATACTATTCGGGTGGAAGGTACGATTACCCCCTCTTGTAATGCAATTAAGGATTGTACCAATTTAAATACAGAACCTGGTCGGTACTGCGCCATGATAGGTCTGTTAAAAAGCGGTTTTAATGTGTCTTTATTCAGTTTACCGAAATTCGTGCTATAACTTCTTCCTGCTAAAAGATTTGGGTTGTAGGAGGGACTATTTACAAATGCAAGAATTTCACCAGTAGAGGGCTCAATAGCGACAATACTGCCAACTTTATCACCCATTAAATATTCTGCATATTTCTGCAGATCCAAATCAATAGTAGAAACCAAGTTATTTCCAGGCACAGAAAGCGTATCAAATTTTCCATCGTTAAAAGAGCCTTTTTCAATTCCCCTTACATTCACCAATTTATATTTTACGCCCCTTTTTCCTCTCAACTCTTCTTCATAAGCAGCTTCTATTCCTGAAATTCCAATAAAGTCACCTTGTTTATAGTAATTAGAGGTATCCCTTTCTAATTGTCTTTTACTGACTTCCCCAATATACCCCAGCCCATTGGCTAAAATAGGTTCCGGATATTTTCGAACAGTACGAGCAACAGGATAAAAACCTTTATATTCCACTAAGCGAGTTTGAATTTTGGCAAATTCTTCATTGCTCAATTGTGGATAGAAAAGGGATTGCTTTATATAGGAATACGATTTTGCCTTTTGAATTCTAGTTTCAAACTCTTCACGAGTAATGCCTAATAAATCACAAAATGCAGAGGTGTCTTGAACTTCCACTTCTTTGGGAACAACCTTAATATCGTAGACAGGTGTATTATGAACAATGATTTTATTATTTCTATCCAGGATTAATCCTCTATAAGGATATTGCACCACCTTATTAATCACATTATTTTCAGCCGCTAGTTTATAGCGGCTTTCCATAACCTGAATAGAAAATAATTTCCCCAAGAAAATTATGCCTACCACAATGATTAAAATTTGTATGATGTATTTCCTGTTTTCTATCATGAAAACCTTCCTTTAGAGTAAAATAGATATTGTAAAATCACCAACACCATTACCGTCAATAAAGTGCTCATCAACACTTTAGAAATTACATAAAAAAACATATGAAACCCTCCTGCTTCTATAAAAAAAACAACTGCGAGGTGTATAAAAAGTAATGGTACTGCATAAGCAAGAAACCAAGACAAACTCAAATCTTTTATCCCGGGACTATCCACATTTTCATATCCTCCTCGAGGAGTGATGGCATTCAGCCAAATAGGGCGAATAAATGCTATCAAAGTCATTGCCGCCATATGTGTTCCTAAGCTATTATAAAAAATATCGATGATTAAGCCCGTGAAAAATCCCAAGAGCAACGTATAGTTTCGAGAAATTCCCAAAGGAAGCAGAAGTAAAAAGCCAACATACACAAAACAGAACGCAAGGTTATACAACACAAAGTTTTGTGCAAACAATATCTGAGATGCCACAAAAAACACCCAGATTAATATCTGCTTGAAATTATTACTACTGTTCATATTCTATTTGAAGTTCTTGTTCTAAAGAATCCTTTTCTTGCTTTAGTTTATTGCCTATGACATAAACATAATCCAGGCTGAAGAAATCAGCGGAAAGCGATACTTCAATATCATAAAAAGTAGCTTCCTCATCAATTTCTACAGTTTTGACCGTTCCAAGTTTTACTCCCTGAGGGAAAATAGCATCATAGCCTGAACTTATCACTTGCATACCTTCCTGCACCTGAATGTGTCGTGGAACATATTCCAATGAAATCTCAGTTGGATCTTCACCTGACCATTTTGCAGTACATAAAGTTTCAGTGTCATCTATTAATACTGATATTAACAAACTACTATGTAAGGCTGAATAAGCTGTGGAGAAATTAGTGGATACACTTTTTATCTTTCCAACTACACCTTGGGGATTAATTACCCCCATTCCTTCTTCAATGCCATCTTTGCTTCCTTTATCTAAAGTAAAATAATTCCTAAATCGGTGAACAGAATTATTGACCACTTTTCCAGTAATGAATTCATATTGGCCATTAAGTTCAAAAGGGGTATTTGCTGAGTCTGACTTTAGTTTTACACTATCAACTGCTAGACGATTTCTGAGGCGCTCATTTTCTTCCACTAAATTTTTATTGACTTGCGCTAATTGAAAATAATCCTGCACAGCTTGCTTATTTTCATAAACATTGCCCGCAAAAGCACTTGAGCTATTAAAATAAGATGCGCTTATATAATCATTGTGATTAACTACTAGCCAACCACTAATGACTTCCAAAAGCAAAAAGGTAAAGAAAGCCCGGTATTGATAAATAAACTGAAATAATCTACGCATTTACCTTTAGGGTTACAGGCAAAAAAATAAACTGCTTTAAAAAGGAAAAAGGAATGCCTTTTATAGGATTCCCTTTTCCAAAAATATTTTGTATTGAATAATTCATTAACTCATTAAAACTGCTTTGTAATGGTTTAAATTTTTCAAGGCTATTCCTGTTCCTCGAACTACTGCTCTTAGAGGATCATCCGCTACGTGAATTGGGAGCTTCGTTTTAAGTGCCAACCTTTTATCAAGACCTCTTAATAAAGCACCTCCTCCTGTTAAATGAATTCCATTGTCATAAATATCGGCAGACAATTCGGGTGGAGAAATCTCCAATGCTTTTAGCACCGCTTCTTCAATTTTGGATACCGACTTATCAATCGCAAAAGCAATCTCAGAATATGATACTTTAATTACTTTTGGAATTCCCGTCATCAAATCACGCCCACGGATTTCATAATCTTCTGGTCCGTCATCTAATTCTGTTAAAGCAGCACCCACTTCAATTTTAATTTTTTCCGCAGATCGCTCTCCTATTAATAGGTTGTGCTGTCTACGCATATAATCTAGAATGTCTTTTGTGAAAGTATCACCCGCTACTCTTATGGATTGGTCACATACAATTCCTGAAAGGGCAATTACCGCAATCTCAGTAGTACCTCCTCCTATGTCAACAACCATGGAACCGATGGGTTGCTCAATGTCAACGCCTATACCAATACTTGCCGCTATAGGCTCATGAATCATGTAAACCTCTTTTGCCCCAGCATGCTCAGCTGAATCTCGAACGGCTCTTTTTTCCACTTCTGTAATGCCGGAAGGAATACAAATCACCATTCTGTGAGAAGATGGCATAAAACTTCTTTTTCCGCCATCAATCATTTTAATCATCCCACGGATCATATGCTCTGCAGCATGGAAATCTGCAATTACCCCATCCTTCAAAGGACGAATGGTCTTTATGTTTTCATGGGTTTTTTCATGCATCTGCATGGCCTGGCGCCCAATGGCCAACACTTTGTTAGTAGCTTTATCAATGGCAATGATGGAGGGTTCGTCCACCACTATTTTGTCTTTATGAATAATTAAGGTATTGGCTGTACCTAAATCTATGGCTATGTCACTTGAAAAGAAATCAAATATCCCCATGGATGTGCTTGTATAATATATTTAAAAATTTACGCTTTGGAAATTTACAAATTACTTTGATAAATTAAGCGGTTCAACGAAAATATTTCCAGATTTATCTAAAGATTAACTTTTAATGTTTAAAATGTCTTATGCCTGTAGTCACCATTTTCATTCCATGGGCATCACAATAATCAATGCTGTCTTGGTCTTTTATAGAACCTCCAGGCTGAATAACGGCTGAAATACCTGCTTGATCAGCAATTTCTACACAATCAGGAAATGGGAAAAATGCATCCGATGCCATTACTGCTCCCATTAAATCAAAACCGAATACTTTCGCTTTTTCAATGGCTTGCTTCAAAGCATCAACTCTAGATGTTTGTCCAACACCGCTTGCCAACAATTGACTATTATTCGCTAAAACAATCGTATTGGATTTTGTGTGTTTACAAACCTTAGAAGCAAATAGTAAAGCTTTTTCTTCCTCAGCAGTTGGTGCTACTTTAGTCACCACTTTCAAGTCTGCTTGGCTGTCTGTATGTAAATCCCTGTCTTGCTCAATCACGCCATTCAGCAAACTTTTAAATTGCTTTTTAGTCGAAAGATTGGTTTTCTTTTTTAGTAAAATTCTGTTTTTCTTTCCTTTTAATACTTCTAAAGCCTCCGCGGTAAAATCAGGAGCAATTAAAATTTCAAAAAACAAAGAATGCATTTCTTCGGCTGCTTCTTTATCAACTTTTTCATTGGTAATCAAAACGCCACCAAATGCAGAAAGCGTATCGGCTGCAAATGCTTTTTGATAGGCTTCCTTTACGGAATTACCCAAAGCCATTCCGCAAGCATTAGTATGTTTTAAAATAGCAAAAGCTGTTTCGCCTTCAAATTCTTCTATTAAAGAAACTGCAGCATCAACATCCACTAAATTATTATACGATAATTCTTTGCCGTTCAATTGGTCAAATAGTTCTTCCAAATCACCAAAGAATACACCTTCCTGATGAGGGTTTTCTCCGTAGCGCAAAGTTTTATTTTCTGAAATACTATGCTTAAAACCTTTGATTGCTTCTTCCTGATTGAAATAATTGAAAATGGCAGTATCATAATGAGAAGACACATTAAAAGCATGAGCGGCAAAAGCTTTTCTGTCTATCAAATCCGTGCTCCCATCTTTTTCTTGCAATATTTTTTCCAAATCAGCGTATTGATTTTGAGAAGCAACAATCACTACATCTTTGAAATTTTTTGCGGCCGCTCTGATTAAAGAAATCCCTCCTATATCAATTTTCTCGATGATATCTTGCTCGCTAGCTCCCGAAGCCACCGTTTGCTCAAATGGATATAAATCTACTATTACTAGATCAATTTCAGGAATGTCATATTCTTGCAATTGCGCTTTGTCTGATTCCAACTCTCTTCTGCTCAAAATTCCACCAAAAACTTTAGGGTGCAACGTTTTTACTCTTCCGCCTAAAATTGAAGGGTAGCTGGTTAAGTCTTCAACAGCGATGACTTCTGCTCCTTGCTCTTCAATAAATTTTTGGGTGCCTCCCGTACTGTATATTTTTACGCCTTTAGCTTTCAATATCTGAACGATAGGCTCTAAATTATCTTTATGAAAAACTGAAATGAGTGCGGATTGGATTTTTTTTACTGACATTTTGATATTGATTATATGGATTCTGAAATTAGCTTACACAAAAGCTAGTCATTTGATTCTATTTTTTTAAGTAGTTACCAATGGTTCTCGTGTATTTGCCTAATAGGCACTATTTAATTTTTTGCAAAACTAATTGATTTAAAGCTTTTTTGCCTATGCTTTAAAAACTTTATGCTGTTAGATTTAATATTTTTTCAGATTATAGCCATTTTGCTAATCTTTCAATCCTTAAATGTGTTATGTGTATGGAGTGAAATATTTTTTTCGCTTTCTTTAAAAAAATAGAGTTTTAATGTCATACTTTGATCAAATCATAAATAAGATATTTCCTAAAGAGAAAAAAAATGTAATTCTAACTAATGAGGTTCTGAAGAGAAGTCAGCAGGAATTTGATTCTTATGAAGAATGGCATGCTTCTGCTGTGAGCAAAGAAATTTTAGATAAGATTTTCAGGGCATATCATTTGAAGAAAACTGATATTAAAGACCCTATTCCTATAGCCCTTTTTGAAAGCGAAAAAGCAAATGGCTTTGCCATAGCAAATTGCAGTAGTTTACTTGACTCAGATTACAAAATGCTCCTGGAACACTTCAAAAAGCAAATTCTATTAATTGGTTATCGTCAGTCAGGCTCTAACAGAAAAGTGACTGCAGAACAAGACCGAGTTATTACTAAAGAATTTTATTATTTGAAACCTCCGATTCAAATGGAACCACCCATTGACCAAAGATATGGCAATATCAGTCTTGAGCTTATTCTTTATGATGAAAAACCCCATTATTTGAAACTGATGGCAAGTGTTTATTCTGATAGATTGTATTCAGAACCAGAGAGTTTTTCAGATTTGGTGGAGACGCTTTTTGAGAGGGGAGAATAAAGATTTGTCAAATGAAATCATACGTTAGAGATTCATTTCATAATTAGGGTCTGCTTAAAAAGTCTCAAGTGCCTCAGATACAATCAGGCAAATTGAAGATGTATAGATATACCTCAATAATTTGCCTGAGAAGTAGATGAGGTGCTTGAGGCTAGTGCATTTGAAAATCAAATTTTGATTTTCAAATGCACATATTTTTAACAATTACTAATTAAAAGCTTGCACTTGCTGAAAAACTTCAGATGAAAAGAATGCTATTTAAATTAAAATAAAACACATTTTCAATAAAATATTTGTTTTTAAGCGCGCCCTAA
>Ga0076930_100605_pt1 | contig 30258 bp, 20 predicted proteins | sample HotLakConsoUCCRE_FD_71149 | JGI IMG/M metagenome (GOLD analysis project Ga0076930, IMG submission 71149) | Hypersaline microbial mat communities from Hot Lake, Washington, USA - Hot Lake Consortium UCC-RE (version 3) (version 3) ...
AGATGCTACAGGAAGCTGGGCAGATACAGATGGCAGTGGCGCAACCATTGCTGGCAATAATGCAGATTTTACAGGAGTAGGAGCAGGAAGTTATACCTTCACTTATACTGTCACTAATGCATGCGGATCAGATGATGAAGTCGTAACAGTGAATATCAGTTCATTATCAGTTACTTTGGATGCAATTAACAATACATCTGGTTGTGGAATAGACGATGGATCTATAGAAATATCAGTAAATAGTTCTTTTGTTGGAGACACTTATACTTTTGATTGGTCAAGTACAAACGGTTACAATAATACTGTAAATGGCGTTGATGGTGATATTTCAAACCTGGCAGCTGGTGATTATAACTTAGTAGTTACATCAGATAATACGGGTTGTCAATTTACCGATTCTTATACAGTAATTGATCCAGTACCATTTAATATAAATGTATTGTCAATAGGAGATCAAACTCAATGTGGTGTTGATGATGGAAGTGTTTCAATAGAAGTTTTAAGTGGAACTGGCCCTTTTGATTATTACATAGAAGATGTAAATGCAGGAACGGAAGTAAGCGGATCAAGATCAGATGCTGATACTTCACCAAACTATGACTTCGCTACTTTAGCGCCAGGTGATTATGAAATATTTGTAGAAGAAGGAGCTTGTACTCAATCTGAGACCTTTACTATTGATCCGGTATCTGAAATTATTGCAACTGTTGACAGCGAGACGCCAGCAGATTGCGGGGGGGGTACAAATGGAACCATAACTTTGGCAATTACCGATGCAGGAAATGATTTTGATATTTTAGTGGATGGAGTTTCCGAAGGTGTTCAACCAGCTGGAACAAGTACTTACACAATCACAGATTTAACACTAGGTTCATATGATATTATTGTAAGAGATCAAGTGACCAACTGTGAAGTAAATATCACAGAAGATGTTAATGAAAATGCAGCATTTACTATTGATAACGAAACAGTAAACGATATTTCAACTTGTGGTGGTGCTGATGGAGAAATTGAATTAATTGTTTCTGGTGGCACTCCTGCATTCACATGGACGGGCCCAACGGGCTTTGTTGATCCAGGTAATACTAATTCAATAACTGGAATAGATATCGCAGGAACTTACACAGTTACATTAGAAGAAGCAGGTTGTACTGTAGTAAGAAATTATAATATAACTGCTCCAACAGCACCAACAGTTGATGCAGGAACGGCAACCACAATCTGTGAGGATGATTTTGCTTTAAGTGCAAATGCAGCCACAGGTGATGAAATAGGTACTTGGACAGTGGAAAGCGTGCCAGCTGGGCTTACAGTAGGAGATATTACTTTTGATGATCCGAATGTAGAAAACACAACTGCTACTGGATTTACAGCCACAGGTGATTATACTTTAAGATGGACATTAAATAACCCTACCACCGCTTGTGAAGATTTCAGTGAGGTAATTATCACTAGAAAAGATATTACGGTTGCGGATGCAGGTGCTGCACAGCAAGTATGTGGTACAACTGCTACATTAGCAGCTAATGCAGCTGGTACGGATGAAACCGGTTCATGGACGGTTATTAGTGGGTCAGGTGATTTTGCTCCAGGCGAGGATAATAACCCTACAGCTGAGGTTACTGGGTTATCAATAGGCGATAATATTTTTGAATGGACTATTTCAGATGATAATGGAATTTGTGATCCAAGTTCAAGTCAAGTGACCATAACAGCTGACCCTTTACCAACTGCCTTTGCAGGAAATGATGAATCTTTCTGTGATATTATTGAAATTGATTTAAGCACATTGGATTATGGAAACACTCCACCAGTAGCTGAAAATGGTACAATAGAATGGACTACTTCTTCAACAGATGGAGGTGCATTTAATGATAATACTTTAGAAACACCAGTTTATACATTTGGAGCAGATGATATAACGGCTGGAACTGTTACTTTAAGAATGACTGTAACAGGAACAGGAGCTTGTTCTGCTGAAGTTGTTTCTGATGAAATTGTTATAACTATTAGTCAAAAGCCATCTATAGATCCAATAGCCGATGCTGCTATCTGCTATGTTGATGAGAATAGTACTTTTGATGTGACTGCGACAGTTTCTAATGAAGCTAGTATTTTATGGTCAACCAGTGGTTCAGGTACTTTTGATGATGAAACTGTTGCTTCTACATTTTACATTCCAAGTAGTGCTGATTCTACAGCTGGATCAGTTGATTTGACCATAACGGCAGAAGGAATAGGAGCTTGTAGCGACAGTGTTCTTACATTTACTTTAGATATTAATAGTATTCGTATTGATGATGCAGCTATTACACAAACCTCTGGTTGTGGTGCGGAAGATGGTGCAATTGATATTACAGTGGCAAGTTCTGAAACTGGAGATACTTTTGATTATTTATGGACTGATAATGATGGGAATGTAGTTTCCAATACTGATGAGGATTTAAATAATCTAGAAGCCGGAATTTACATTATTCAAATCACTTCTGATTTATCTGGCTGTACTACTACTGCATCATATGTGGTTAGTGACCCAGTACCATTTACTGTGACCTTAGGAACACCAGTAGATCAAAGTACATGTGGTACAGATAATGGGGAAATTAGTGCAACAGTAGCTGATAATACTGATAACCTTACATTTTATATTTTGGATTCAGACGGTGTTGAGGTAGCTGATAGTAGGGAAGAAGATACAGCAGATTTAAGTTATAGTTTCACTCAACTAGCTCCAGGTGATTATACCTTAGTAGTTGAGGAAAATGCTTGTGCTGATAATATGCCTTTTACAATATTACCGTTTGAAGAAATAACCGCAACTCTAAGTAATTCAGTAGAGGCTAATTGTGGACTTTCGGATGGTGAAATTGAAGTTGAAGTACAGAATCCATCAGGACTTGATTTTGATGTTCTTTTATTTGAAGATATCAATGAACCTGAAATAGCTATATTTCCAAATGAAGATGGATCGGTTTTAGATTTTACTTTTGAGAATCTAGGTCAGGGAACTTACACAGTGGTCATAAGACAACTTACCACATGTGAATTTAGCGAAGAAGTAGTAGTGAATGAAGCCGCTGATTTCAGTATTGATAATGTTCAGACAGTAAATATATCAGATTGTGATAATCCAGACGGTTCTATCACATTAACAATTGACAATCCCAATAGTTCAACATTAACATATACATGGAATGATGATGAGGGCAATGAAGTCAATATTGGTGGAGAGGAGTCATTTTCAAATATTACTCAACCAGGTATTTTTAGTGTGACTATTACTGATGGAACTTGTACAATTACAGAAACAAATATCCAGATCACCCAACCAGCAGAATGCGACTACGACTGCGAAGATTTCAGAGTTTCACCAATCACAGAAGCGGCCACTTGTTTGGGTGTAGATGATGGAAAGCTTTTCTTCTTGTTAAGAAATGTAAATGCTAGTTCGCCTGAATTAATTTTTGATATTAAGCAAGCTGGAGCAGAAGACGCTACATACAACAGATTTACAGTTGGCAATATTGGTCAAGGATTAATTGTTGAGATCGATAGTTCGTTTGCTACGGGTACTTATACAGTTGTGGCATCTGATCCGAATTTGGATTGTGTTTCTGACACATTCAATATCAATATCGGTACTAAGACAACATTAACTGCTTCTATAGACATTGAGCAACCAACTTGTACAATAGCAATAGGTTCTATTTCTGCTAATGTTGGAGGAACTAATGATGAGTTTGAATACATCCTATATTTTGAAGGAGATCTATTGACCTCTAATTCTACTGGAGTATTTGCAGATTTAGAAGAAGGAGATTATGAATTAGAATTCAATAATCAGAACACCAATGCATGTGGTTTAGAGAATCAGACTTTCACTATTGAAAATACAGCAGTTGTAGATCAAAGTGCGGTGGATATCAATATCACTAATCCTGATTGTGGCGAAATCTTTGGAACTATCTCAGCTAGTTTGAATAATTTACCAAGTAACTATGAATTTATATTGGTGGATGGAAATGATGATGAAGTTGCGCGCAATTCAACAGGTATCTTTAATGAAGTACCAGAAGGAACTTATGTAATCCAGTTTGAAAATGTGGTGGATCCAGGTGCATGTCCTATTGCTGATAGAGGTGGGATAGTAATTGAAAACAATGGTTCGTTTACAGCTGTGGCAAGTGATGTTGAAGATATTGTTTGTCATGGAGATTCAGATGGGTCTGCTGTAATTACCTTGGAAGGAATTTCAACTGGATTCTATTCTGTTGATAATGGAGTGATTTGGAATGAATTTACTTCTGGAAATAGAATAACAGGTTTGCCAGAAGTGAATAATATTTTGGTTAGTGATCAGCCAGGTACATCTGATTGTGAATTATCAGTTGCAGTTGGAATTGAATATTTAAGTGATCCAATTGAATTAGATGGTAGTTCACCAATTATTATATCAGAAGCTAGTTGTGATGAATCTGAGACTGATGGTGTGATTGAAATACCAACGATATCAGGAGGAGTTGAACCTTATAGATTTGAAATTGATGGTAATTCTGTAGAACTTGATGAAAACCGACAAATATCAGGTTTAAATAAGCTAACACAAACTTTTACCATCCTAGACGATTCAGGATGTAGTGTTGATTTTGAAATTAACACAATGTTAGCACCAAATCAAATAAGCGCTAATGTGACAGAAATAAATGAAGAGGAGAATAGATGTATTGAACAACCTGAAGGAATTAAAATTACCTTGAGTTCATTTACAATAAACAATATTTTTGGTCCATTTACTCTTATCCTCAATAGATCCAATGATGAAGATGTTGTTGAGCTCCCATTAAATTTAGATAATAATAATGGTGATCCTGAATTTTTTATTGGACCTGATTATGATTTAAATTTCACATTTGAAAGAGGACAACAATATAACTGGACAATTAGAACCAATAACAGTGAGCAATCATGTTCTACAGATGGAATTATTAGAATAAATGACGGTGCAATAATACCTACTTTCGAGCTAGAAGGGATAGATGCTGCTTGTAATGACGGATCAGGTGCATTGAGATTATTCAATATTGTCGGAGATCCTGAAATAGAAGTAAGGTATCAAATATTTGAAGGAAATGCTTCAACTCCAACTGTAGAAATTACTGAAAACTCTGTTCCAGTTACGGGTGAATACTTTATTGATCCAAACAATTATGGTAGAGCTATGGGGTTTGTAAGCGGGGGTTACAATGTTAGAGTTGTTCAGCGTCCAGATGGCTGTGAAAATGACATTGTATCTGAAATTAAAAATGCACAAATTGAACAGCCAAGCGGTAACCTTGTTGTGGAATTGGTTCCTGAACCAAATTTACCACCTGGTATTGAAAGAGAAGTTGGGGATATGAATCCAAAGCCTGCTTCTCGTAGAGATAAATCGGATGGTTCAATATCAGTTAGAATTTCAAATGAATCAGGTGCGGATGCATATTACGCATTACTGTCATTAGCAGATGGTGGAAGAGTTAGTGGAGCCGCACCCTATATTTTCGATACGGATACTGTGGAGTTGATTCCTAATCAAAGCTATACATTTGAGAACTTATCCGCTGGTACTTACATTATTGAATATTTCGATAGTTTTGGTAGATGTACTCAACAATTGAGGATAGTTCAAGATAAGGATGGTGCAACAGATGGTATCTATGTTGGCTTTGATGAAAGACCTTTTATTCCAAATGTTTTTACTCCTAACAATGATGGTAAGAATGATGAATTTAAAATCTTGAACTTACCCGATAATGGAGCAGAATTGATAGTAACCAATCGAAATGGTACAGTTGTTTATAGGGATAGTAATTACAGAGAATCTAATTTGTGGGATGGCGGAGACAATCCTGATGGAATCTATTTCTATCAATTAACTGTGAATGGTACAACTCAATCTGGTTGGGTGGAGATTTTAAGAGGTAGAAGATAGATCAAAATAATACACTGATATTTAATACCAACTCTTTTAGGGTTGGTATTTTTTTTTGATAATTATAATTTATACTTGTCAAAATGTAAATTATAATTTACATTTGAGTTTAACTTATTTCACTTGATTTATGATTGCACGATTTCAATTTTTACCTCATTATTTCAAATATATAGGTTTACCCCTGTTTATTGGTTATTTCATTATTGAATTTTATGCAGGTTTTACAGCAGGCTATTCAGGACGGCCAAACGGAAGTACGAATATTGATTTTTTACCCAAGCTTATTAGCCAAGAAGTCCTTGAAATTATAGCTTATTCTGGTCTGCTGTTATACGCCTTTGCAAGAGACAAAGTGTTTGATGAGTTCATTTATAAAATCCGTTTAGAGACTGTATACCTTATATTCTTTGGTTCACTTTTCTTCATTTTGGGCAGAAAAATTATTCAAGGCGATTGGGAAATGAGCGCCTCTTACCTTTTCGAAGCTCAGATTATACTTTATTTGTTGATCAATAAGATTAGAAAATCTGCTAACATCTAATCAATGAAAAACTTAATCAAGGTGGAGAGAGCCCGCTATAATTTATCGCAAACTGATTTAGCTGAAAAATGTGGGGTTACCCGACAAACTATTTATGCTATCGAAAACGGTAAATTTACTCCCTCTGTAATTTTAGCTTTTAAAATTTCTAAAGCTTTACATATTAACATTGAAAAACTTTTCCTTATGGAAGAGGAAGATTTTAGTATCTAGATCCGGGATTTGATAAAATCAGATTTTATTTAATAGCATACTTTTCATAAATAGTGAACGTTTCCATTCCATGAAAATGAAACTCTCATTTGTTCTGATGTTGATTTGCATTCAGTTATCAGCTCAGAAATATGGCACTGCTGTTGGATTGCGTATTGGTGATGCCCGATATGGTTTAAGTCTTAAACAAAGAATTTTGCCTCGCTTTAGTGCTGAAGCAATTTCTGATTTAGAATCCAATGCTTTCCATTTTGCACTTATTCCTAAGTACCATTTACCTATCACAGGACAAGGGTTTAATTTATTTTTCGGTGCTGGAATGCATATTGGAGGATTAAAAGAGTATGGATCAACCTATGGCTATGATTTAATTGGTGGAGTTGAATGGAAGATCCCAGCTATACCTATTGTAATCTCTGCAGATATTAAACCAGCCTATCACATCAACCATGAAGATTGGTTTGAATTTCCTGCAACTGTTTCCGTTCATTATGCTATTTCTCGGGAATCAAAAACCAAAAGAAAAAAAGATAGGATTAAAAGAAAAAAGCGAAAGGAAAGAAGGGAGAGGAGAGAGGAAAGAAGAGAAAAGCGGCATGAATGGTGGGGAGATATCAAAAACAACTAATTTAATTTTATAATTTATTCTCACCTTTTCTTGCAAAAGTAATTTATTTCAATGTACTTTGAATTACAAAGTAAAGAAATGGATCAGGAAAAATATATTCAAGACATTAAAGAGATAAGAGAAATGATGAATCGATCCGGTCGATTTATTTCTCTTAGCGGAATTTCAGGAGTGGTAGCAGGAATCATTGCCTTGATTTCTGCTTTTATAGCGTATCATTACATCTATCTTGATACTGATTTTTATAGTTTTAAAGTGGTTTATTTGTCCCCTGAAACGATAAGGAATATATTTCTACTGGCACTGGCCACACTTGTTCTATCCATAGTAGCAGTAATTATTTTGACTCATCAAACAAGCAAGAAGAAAGGTCAAAAACTTTTAAATAAACATGCTAAGCTAGTATTGGTAAATTTAGCTATCCCGTTATTTACAGGGGGTATGGTTTGCCTAATTTTGATTCTTAATGGTTATATAGGGGTGATAGCCCCTTTAACTTTGATTTTCTATGGATTGGCTTTAGTTAATGCCAGTAAATATACATTGGATGACATAAGAAGCCTTGGTATAGCTCAAATTATTCTGGGTTTGATAGGTCTTTATTTTATTGGCTATGGATTAATTCTATGGGCTATAGGCTTTGGAATTCTGCATATTGTGTACGGTATCATCATGCGTTTGAAGTACGGGTCGTGAAGGAGATTTTAAATAAACTGGATAAGGCATTTGAAAACAAAGTGCGCTTGGGCATTATGTCAGCACTCATGGTAAACGACCAAATGGACTTCATCTCCTTAAAAGATTTATTGGGTGTTACCGATGGGAACTTAGCCAGTCACCTTAAAAATTTGGAGAATAAAGCATATGTAGGCTATGAAAAAGATTTTGTGGATCGCAAACCCAATACGACTTATAAGGCCACAGAATTGGGGAAAAGGGCTTTTAAAAATCATATTAATGCAATTGAGAAACTACTAAATGGAGCCCGTTAGGCAATTATACGAGAAACTGTAGCAGTTATCTGATAATAGGAATCAAACGAAAAATTTATAAGTAATTAATTATAAGCCCAACAAAAATTTTTTACACTATAACTTTGAAATACAAAGTACTCTTAAAAATTAAATAAAATGGAAAAAGAAAACAATCTATTCGAAAAAGTAAGCACTTGGTTGAGAAATTCTGTAATGCTAAAACTCTTAACTATTACAATACTGATGTTGCTATTGCTAATTCCCTCAGCTATGATTCAGGATGTTATTCAAGAGAGGCAAAGCTTGCAACAGGAAGCTATTTCAGAAGTCAGCAGTAAGTGGGCCAATAGTCAGGAAATTAATGGGCCGATTTTGACTATCCCGCTTTTGTATGAATTTGAGAAAGAGGGTAAAATGCTAGAAAGTGTAGTATATCAATATGTTTTACCTCAATTTTTAAATGTAAATGGTACTTTAAAACCTCAAAAATTAAGAAGAGGGATTTATGAAGTAGTTGTATATGATTCGGATATAGCCGTAAATGGCAAATTTGATTTGGATATCAGCTTTGATGAAAATCATTTGAAAGAAATTCAATATGAAAAAGCATTTCTGACCATAGGCTTTTCTGATTTACGCGGAATAGGAAATAATATCGATTTCAAATGGGGAGAAGAAAACTTAAGAGTGGAATCGGGTAGTAAGATTACCGATTTAATCAGTTCAGGAATCACGATTTACCCAAAGAACATCAATTCGCAAGAAGATAAAATCATGGATTTCAATTTTTCAGTGGCTTTGCAAGGAAGTCAAAATCTGACATTTATTCCAGTAGGAGGGACTACGGAAGTGAATTTAAAATCAGAATGGCCTTCCCCAAGCTTCAAAGGGAATTTTTTACCTAAGGATAGAGAGGTGTCAGAGACAGGGTTTAATGCCAATTGGAATGTTTTAGAACTGAACAGAAATTATCCGCAAAGCTGGTCGGGTAGGAGCATGAAAGATAAAATGGATGCCTCTGCTTTTGGGGTCAATTTATTTAATGAAGTGGATGATTATAAAAAATCAGAGCGTTCGGCTAAATATGCCGTGATGACCATAGCATTGACTTTCTTAGTATTCTTTTTAGTGGAAGTGATCAATAAGAAAAGGATCCACCCCTTTCAATATATTTTGGTCGGATTGGCTTTGTGTCTATTCTATATTTTGTTGGTTTCCATCTCAGAGCATTCCAATTTTAATTTAGCCTATGCCGTTTCCACTCTTGGGATAGTCGGTATGATATCCTTTTATGCATTGTATATCATAAAGGCCAGAAAATTGGTCATCATTCTAATTTTGACCTTAAATGGCATTTACGGCTTTGTATATGTAACCCTTCAATTAGCTGATTATTCTCTCTTGATCGGAAGCATAGGCTTAGCTGTTATTCTGGGATTGACTATGTACTTTACTAGAAAGATTGATTGGTATAATTTGCAAACAGCAAAACAAGAAAAGTTGGTAGAGGTAGAAGGGAATTGATCTCATTTGAGATTTTGGTCGGTTGTGCCACCGACCATTTGTTTTAAACTAGCAAGAAAGCGATCTTCCGCCTGCCTCCGGCTGGTGGAAACTACTTTCGTCTCAGGCGTTTATTGGCTATGAAATGCTGAATTATGCCTAAAGGCAAGCAGTTATTACGTGCCGGAGGTACAAGTAGCCATCACCAGCGGGACACTGGCGATAGGAAAACAAAAAAGGTCTTGGTAAATATACCCAAGACCTTTTCTATTGTCTAGATTCTAAAATCTCTTCTCAATTACTCACCCGCTTAAACTTCTCAAAATCAGGTTTTCTCTTCTCTAAAAATGCATTCCGGCCTTCTTTGGCTTCTTCAGTCATATAGGCTAATCTGGTGGCTTCCCCTGCAAATACCTGCTGACCCACCATGCCATCATCCGTGGCATTGAATGCAAATTTCAACATTCTGCACCGTGGTCGGAGTGCCTCCGACAACTAGTTATAGCCAAGCAAAAAAAGCGCGCTTCTGCCTGCCTCCGGCTGGTGGAAACCACTTTCGCCTCTGGCGTTTATTGGCTATGAAATGCTGAATTATGTCTTAAGGCATGCAGTTATTAAGTGCCGGAGGCACAAGTAGCCATCACCAGCGGGACGCTGGCGATAGGAAAACAAAAAAGGTCTTGGTAAATATCACCAAGACCTTTTCTATTGTCTAGATTCTAAAATATCTTCTCAATTACTCACCCGCTTAAACTTCTCAAAATCAGGTTTTCTCTTTTCCAAAAATGCATTTCGGCCTTCTTTGGCTTCTTCTGTCATATAAGCTAATCTTGTGGCTTCCCCTGCAAATACCTGCTGACCGACCATGCCATCATCCTTAGCATTGAATGCAAATTTCAACATTCTGCACCGTGGTCGGAGTGCCTCCGACAACTAGTTATAGCCAAGCAAAAAAAGCGCGCTTCCGCCTGCCTCCGGCTGGTGGAAACTACTTTCGCCTCAGGCGTTTATTGGCTATGAAATGCTGAAGCATGTCTTAAGGCAAGCAGTTATTAAGTGCCGGAGGCACAAGTAGCCCTCACCAGCGGGACGCTGGCGATAGGAAAACAAAAAAGGTCTTGGTAAATATCACCAAGACCTTTTCTATTGTCTAGATTCTAAAATCTCTTCTCAATTACTCACCCGCTTAAACTTCTCAAAATCAGGTTTTCTCTTCTCTAAAAATGCATTCCTGCCTTCTTTGGCTTCTTCAGTCATATAAGCTAATCGGGTGGCTTCCCCTGCAAATACCTGCTGTCCCACCATGCCATCATCCGTGGCATTGAAGGCAAATTTCAACATTCGGATAGATAGCGGAGATTTACCTAACACTTCCTGAGCCCAGTCGAAAGCGGTATCTTCCAACTCATCATGAGGAACCACTGCATTGACCATTCCCATGTCAAAAGCTTCCTGAGCAGAATAATTTCTACCTAAAAAGAAGATTTCCCTCGCTCTTTTTTGTCCGACCATTTTAGCTAAGTAGGCTGAACCATAACCGCCATCAAAGCTGGTGACATCTGCATCGGTTTGTTTGAAAATAGCATGTTCTTTACTGGCTAAAGTCATATCGCAAACTACATGCAAACTATGACCGCCACCCACGGCCCAACCTGGGACTACGGCTATCACCACTTTCGGCATAAATCGAATTAATCTTTGCACTTCCAGAATATTCAATCTGGCAACACCATCATCTCCTACATAACCTTGTTCACCTCTGGCTTTTTGATCACCGCCACTACAAAAGGCATATTTACCATCTTTAGGCGAAGGACCTTCGGCTGATAATAAAACGACTCCTATATCATCATCTTCCCGGGCATGCAATAAGGCATCGAAAAGTTCAGCCGTTGTTTTTGGGCGGAATGCATTTCGCACTTCCGGGCGATTAAATGCTATTCTAGCTACGTGATTCGCCTTTTTATAAGTAATATCGGTATATTCTTTTACCGTTGTCCAGTTAATTTTACTCATGATATCAATTGATTTTTAAAGTCTTCAAATAGTTGCTGGTTGATTTTGGCATAAGTTTTAATTTCCAAAATAGCCGATTGCGGATATTTTATAAACTTATATTTAATCGTGTCAAAGCTCTCTGAATTATGAGCTGAAAAATGAGCTATTCCAAATTCACTGCATAAACTTTTAGCATCCAGTCTTTGCTCTGTTTCGAAAAATTCTTCCAACTCTTTCTGTTCCTTTGGGCCTTTAATCATTCTGAAAATGGATCCGCCTTGATTATTCAATAAGATGATTTTCAAATTCGGATAAGGATATTTATGCCAGAATGCATTGCGGTCATAAAAGAAAGCAACATCACCCGTGATGAGAAAATGATTTTGATTTTTATTTGAAACGGCATGACCAATGGCTGTACTTGTAGAACCATCGATCCCACTAGTCCCTCTATTTGCCCATACTTTAATGCCTTTTTGTGCACTTAGACCAATAAAATTAGCATAGCGCACACTTAAGCTATTGGCTAAATGCAAATGACTGTTTTCTGGTATTTGTTTTATTAATTCCTGCAAAGCTGAAAATTCGCTAAAGGATTGAGCAGATAGAAATGAGGCTGTTTTTGATTCTGCTTCTTGATTTTTATTCTGCCATAATTTTAAAAATTCAGGGGAGGAGCCCTGATTTAAATGCTGTAAAAAGGCAGTAGGTTCTGCTTTTATTTGTTTGCTTAGAGCTTGAAATGGGTCAGCGATAAAAGCATGATGTTCACGCACATGCCATTGTGTTTTTACATGCTGCCTGAGAAATAATTTTAAATTTTTGGAGATAATGCTTTTACCAAAACTGATAATCAAATCAGGAATTTCTTCGGCTTTAGCTTCTTTCAACATTTTCATGCAAATACTATCGGGCAAATGAATAGTATTTTTCAAATGATGCCCATTGGAGATAATATCCGCAAAAATAGGGATGTTGAATTTTTGAGAGATTTCATCAAGAGCATTTAAGAATTCTCGGCTATAATCCTCTTGCCCCAATACAAAAGCTATTTTTTTCTTTTGCTTTAATTCATTTTGCAGTGACTCAATTTGGCTGTCACTTAATATTTTTTGCCCAGTAATATTTTGAATGATTTGAATATTGGAATCATATTTCCAATCCGTTTCTTGTTCAGGATAGAAAGGCTCACGAAAAGGAATGTTAATATGAACTGGACCTTTTACACCTGATTTACTTTCTAAAACTGCTTCATTGACAATTCTATAGGCTTGCCATTGCGCATCATGATGTGATAAATCAACTGGCACGTTAAAACTTTTTTTAATATGCCTGCCATAAATATTTTCCTGTCGGATAGTCTGTCCGTCCCATTGGTCAATCCACTCAGGTGGACGATCTGCTGTGATAACTACCAATGGTATTTCCTGAAAATAGGCTTCTGCAATAGCAGGGGCATAATTCAAGGAAGCTGAACCAGAAGTGCAAATCAATGTCACAGGATTTTGATCGGCTTGTGCCATGCCCATTCCAATAAAAGCTGCGGATCGTTCGTCACTAATGGAAAAGCATTTGATTTTAGGATGTCGTGCAAATGCCAGCGTTAAGGGAGCATTTCTACTTCCTGGGGAAATAATGGCTTTTTCAATTCCTTGTTGATGGCAAATTTCGGCTATATTATTAATGATCTGCTTTTCCATATTCAGCCTGCAATTTAGGGATTGGCAGGAGTAATATCACCATATTTTAATCCTTTTGTGCTCTTCAAAAATGCTTTTATCCAACCGACTTGAATTTTAGCTTGAACTTTTAGAGGGATTTTGTTTTTGTCATCCGAAACCCAAACGGTCATTTCTTCACTGCCATCAAATATGGTACCTTCTACCAATTCGGCACTAAATTTTATGGTATTGAAGACTTTTTCATCAGGCATTTCCAATTTTTCTTTCCCTAAATACTGCACACTAAGATTATATACTTTACCATCTACAATCAAATTAAATGGCATTTTTTTATTCTTTTGAAATGCACTAAAATCTAGATTCCTTGCATAATAAATAGCAGAGAGTACATCCCAGATGCAATCATCGTAGGCAATTTTTTTCACTATTTTTTCAGGCTCTTCGGAGGTAACCACTGATGATTTGATCGTTTCATTTTCTTTATCAAACCAATATTTCTCATTGACTTTATAGCCACCTTCATCCGTATTTCTATGAAAATATAGTGGTTTTAATTGTTCAATAGTACCAATAGCATCAAAGGTATCTCTCACTTTATAAACCCAATCCCATTTCGGCATGGATCGGCCATATCCTTTAAACCAATAGGCATCTTCTCCTTCCCACTTAGCTTCTTCCACGGCAAATCTCACCTCTGCAGCATCTACCCAAATCACACCCCAATTATATTTTACCTCATACCAAATTTCTTCTCCGGCTTTATAGGCGGTGCTTTGGTCTAGGCATTGCGCCCATGTATTGATTGAGAAGATATTAAGTAAAAGAATTAATAGAAATGACTTCATATCACCAATAAACGCTTTGTAGTTATTTTGTTAGAATAAAAGAAGAATATTTTTTAAAGAGTGTTTGATAATAGGAGTCTTTATTAGGCTGTCATTCTAGTTTCCCACTATATAAGTCAGAAACTGGGAAAATTAAATCATAATCATTCCAGTTTAAATTCCCATCAGTCAATGAGAAATTTGAGAATTTATTTTCATCTAAGTATTTTTTAATAGCTGGATGGATAGACTTTGATAAAAACGGTTTAAAATCAACAATCTTCTCATTACCGTCATTAAACTTTATTCGAGTTACGTAATCAGATAAATATTTTGCAGAATCGATTTTCAACTCCTTAACATCAGATTTTGATTCTTTATAGTCAACAATTATTTTCATTTCAACTTTTTTGTGATTTTTTCAAACTCAACATCTTTATGATAAACAAAATAGTTCTGTCACGAATTTAATGGAAAGTATTAAATTAGCTGGATAATCGGCCTTATTCATTTTAGACTTTTTTGGTTTTTAATTGGATTAGAAACAAAAACTGTTTGACCGAAGGGAGTTTTTTTGTTTCCCAATTAAAAACCAAAAAAGGCGTTAAGAAATGAATACAGCCTTGAATTTTTGCTTCTTTTGTTTCAAGACAAAAGAAGGGGTATTAATTAATAATGTTTGTTTAAACCGAACTATTAGATGTAATCGTATCGACATTTTCAGTTAAATTAAATGCAGTTCCCCATTAAAATAACAGTATAGCCAACAAAATAATTGTACAACAGTATTTTATATAACCAATTTAAGTATTATTTCGCTTAATCTTCTTCTCCCGGAATTTCATAACCAATTTTCCTGCTTACCATTTGCTGAATGGCTTTTTCTTGTTTTCTCAATTTCAGTGAATTGCCCAACAACTCAATCTTACTTTGGGACATAAAACTATCATAGGAAGATAGCCTGAGGAATTTAATTTTATTTTGCTGACAGTATAAATCAAGACAATAATTAGCGATGGCGTGTAGTTTCCATCCAGGACTGGCATTTCCTCCGAAATAACCCGGTTCATCCGCTTTGCCCAATAGTTTTTCGGCTAGTGGATTAGCCCAAATTTCTTGGGTCAAACCAGCTTTGAAAGCTTCTTTTTCTTTAGAACGGCAATAAGTTCTCCATTTTTGTAAATCGAAAAAGGGGATGTCTTGATAAAAGCTATTTCTTAATGTTTTGAGTCTGTATCGATTGAAATGATAGTCCGGCTCAAAGAACAAATGATAATCAGTGGGCATAAGATGAAGCAATTCAAATGAAAACCGTAGATCTTCTTCTAAAAATGGAGTCCAATCAATTTCCATTTCTTCTGCTAATTCATTAAAATATGCAGTGTGCTGATGATAGAGCTTTTTGAAATCAATTTCTACCTTTAAAAAATCAGTCCTGAGGTCAATTTTTTCCAAATACTGCTGTAGTGGATTGATGAGATTGCTTTGGTAGATTAACTGTTTTGCCATAGGGCAAAATTATAAAAAGATAGGCGAAACTAAATTCATCCTGATTAAATCAGATTATGATTTTATGTAGTTTGGTTGAAAAATTTTCTATTGTCCTTAAAAGTAGATGTAAAGAGGGTAGATATCTAATAAAATATCTACCCTTTAAATATACTTATGCTTTTATTTCATTGTGAGTCTCTGATCACTATCCAAATATTTTTGCATTACAGCCTTAATTTCGATCTGTGCTTTCTCGCTATTATAGTCTTCAGCTAGCAGTTGATCTTGTAAAGCAAATAGTTGCATAAATAACACCTTATCATCTACCTTTTTCTTGATTTTAACAGTTTCTTTTGAGGCAAATAATTCATCCCAGACAGTTCTCACGTCAGCCCAATAGACTTGATGGTCAGTCCACCATTCTTTTGCAACATTACATTTTGAATCTTCTGTTTTGGTATAAGTATTCCAACCTTTTTCCCATGCTAAAACTTCATCACCTTCATCTTGACGTAGAACCTTTTGATTATCTTGCTCATGCAACCAACCATATTCAGTGATCTCATGCCTGTTCTCACGAGCCATCACATTATAATCGTCTCTTTTAGAAAATTCTCTTCGTGGTAAGGGAGCATCCGATTTGGCTTCCCAGTAACTTTTACCGTCAACATGTACCCAGCTTGCACTTCCTTCGTAGCGTGGGCCATCATCCACCTGATAAACTTTTTGTGTCCATTGGCCTTTGACAGCATTTCCATCAAGTTCTTGGTATTTCCAGGTATTATCTTTGTCATAAGTATATAAGTCGGTATTTTCAAATAGCCAATCTTGTCTCCAGTGTTTAATAATCATAGTGTCACCAATCACTAATAAATGCTGAAGTACGATTTTATCTTTGGTTTCTGAAACAGGAAATACATATTCCAATGCCCCTGACTGGTAGTTATCATGGTATTCGTAATCTTTGATAGGAGAGAAGGTCTCTGCAAAATTGAATTCCACTTCATAGCAACCGCACATCTCTTTAATGGCTTTAATGTCGCTGGCTTTTTTCTTTTTCTGGGCTTGAGCACTCATCACGAATACCGCAAGCATGACGATTAAACTTATTTTTTTCATAATTGAAAGGGTTTATTTGTGTATAAAATTGATTTTAAGCTTTTGTATTTTCTAGTAATTATTAAAATATTGATCAGCAGATAAAGAGCAGACATAATTCCACCGGTCACATCATCTGGCTTTAAGAAAATATGGAATAGGAAGATATTCATAGTTACTGGTATCAGTAAGAAGCCTCCTGCAACGGCAAAAAATTGGCTTACTAATAATAATCCTGCTACTATTTCTACAATACCTAAAAAAGGCCAGAAATAGCTATTAGCTTTTAATCCACCTATGAATTTTATCATATGTTCTTTGGTGCTTCCTGGCACCAACTCAGAGGAGGCTGATTTGCGAGCAGGGCTCGGAATAAATTTCCGAACACCTGCATACACAAATAAACTTCCTAAACTTAACTGAGCTATTATGAAGAATATGCTAATGAATTTTGCCATGCTTACTTCAAGATTTCAAATTCAAAAGTGGTAGTGCCTCGTTCATTGTTTTCGTCATACATGCTGATGAACCTTATTTTGTAATAATTCTCTTGGCTGTCTTTTACTATAAAGAATCTATCATCAAAAACAGCTGGTGCACTGCCCGGTCCTCCGCCTTGTCTCCACGAGGAGCCAATAGCATTGATTTCATTATTAAAATTGACTTCTTCAATTTGTTGCAGATTGAAATCGGCATAAGTTGTATTTCCCTCTACCATTACCATGGCAGCAGAAGTGTTATGACGGTTAAGTATGATAAAATCATTAAAGCTGTAAGGGATTTCATTCGGACCGAAAGGGAACTTTTCAGTAAATGTTCCATACATAAAATCCCAGCTTTCTTTATTTGGCTCAAAGTCAGTAGTTCCATTGTCCAAATCAAAATGTATAAAATTATGGCTTTCTGATTTAGTGATTTCGCTAGTTTCGATCTCGTTAGAACCAATATTTGCATAAGCGATAGTATATCCATCACCATTTTGAGTGACTTTTACTTTTTTCCAACTGCGCCCTTCGCCTAATCTTCTAATGATATAGACCTTGTTTTCAGTATCTGCAGCTGCAATAGGGGCGATAGCCGTTTGCGTTAAATCTCCATTTGGTTTATCTATCCAAGCGGCAGCGGGAGGTGTAGCTGTAAAGCCAATTTGCATTACGGCAGCAAATCCTACTGTGTCCTCGGCTGTTACACTAGCCAAATCTGTTTTGTCTAGAGGTCTTGCCATCACTTGGGCTGTAGAATTTAGAATCACATGGAATCCATTGTCATTAGAAAATCCTAAATCCCAGATGTTTTTGTCTAATGAATTTGAGCGAACTTTGCTTAAGTCAACAAAAGCTTGCTCGGTGAATTCTGGCCCACCGGCAGTCATTTCTAATGTGCCTGATTCAGCAATGAAATTCTCAGAAAAGGCTACTTCAATACTAGCATTTTGTCCAATTTGAAATGTTTCTGCTGGATTGATCGTAAATTCAATACTTTCATCACTGTTGATATTAAGTCCGCTACCTGCTTTTACAATAAAATTTACTTCACTCTGACCTGATTCATAATCAAGAAGCAATTCACCACCTTCTGCTGCTGGCTCAGTATAGAAATCATTTTCCTCTCCATAAACTAAATTTGAGGTATTGATATTTACCGAAACATTACCAGCTTGATTGGCAGCCCTTGAAAAGACTAAACCAATTTGAGCTTCTTGATTCTGTTCATTTATATTTATGCTGGCACTATTAAAATTTATGTTAATAGGGGCAATAGGCTCTTCTTCTTGACATCCAGTAATCGCAACTAGAAAGCTTAAGAGCATTAAAGAAATGGTACTTATTTTATTCATCTTTATTTATTTTTATTGATTAAACTGATAATTAATTCTTAGGAAATAGCTTCTTCCATAGGCCATAGCCGTTTGCCCGTTATTATTACCACTGTGGGCACCGCCTCCTGTAAAGTTGTTTTGTATGCTAGTGATATTAGTCAGATTTTTTATCCCTGTAGATAGTTGAAATCCATGGTCAAACGCCTTGGAAAGGGTGAAATCTAGCCAGTGAAAAGCATTCATTTGTTGGAGCTCAACAATGGTATTATTTTCTTCATTTAGGATTTCTCGGTAAGCTTGATTTGCTCCAGTGAACTTGTAGAAAAGACCAAAGTTAATCCTGGGTTTTTGCCATTCATAGTTGATATTGGCATTCGCTTCAGGCGAGTAAAGCATTTCATTTACTTCATATTCGGCTGATAGTCTTTGAAAACGACCGATATAGGCTAAACCTAAATTAGAATTAAAATTTTTGTAAGTGTAATTCCACCTGGCATTGATTCCGTTCGTTCTAAAACTTTCTAAATTCCGATAAGTAGTAGCTGCTGTAGCTTGCTGAGGAATAAAATAGGTAATCATATTGCTGATATCATTATAAAAGGCACTGATATTTAATTCTTGACTCTGGCTTATTTCAAAGTTTACATCCGCATTGAAATTGTGCGAGGTTTCAGGAATCAGATTTTCGTTACCTAAAATGTTGTGATTGGCATCTATGAATTCATGATAGAGTTCTCTGATGGAAGGAGCTCTGAAGCCTCTGCCATATCCAAGTCTCAATTGTAGTTTTTCCGATAAACTATATTTAATATTAAGGGCTGGAGTAGGGATAGTTTCAAATATACTATTGACCGTATAGCGCATCCCTGGTCTGATTTTTAGCGCATCCCCATACTTTATTTCTGTGGATATGAAAGATGCACTATTCCATAAAGCCTTATCACCGCTGCTAAGTGTAGTCCCACCTGCTTGTTCATATTGAACTTCTAGGCCTAATTGTCCATTTATTTTCCATTGTCCTAGGCTAGCAATAGTTCCTTGAAAAGTATTTCTACTAAACCAATCTCTATAGAAAATAGTATCTTGCTGGCTGTCAGAAGTTAACCTTTCGGTTTGGGTAACTAGATTGGTTTGGAATTCTTTACTCACTCTATTGTAATCAGTAAATGAATTAGCAGAATGAATATTCCAGTCTCCTATATCGAAATTTGCTTGCAGCTGATGCATCAATCGATTGGCATTGTAACTTTCATCAATAGCGAAAGGGTCGAGCAAAGGATTATTGTTATTGATATTTCCCCTATTGAGGATTTCCTCTTGCATCAATTGCACTGAATAGGTCAGGTCAAAATTTTCATTTGTATAATTAAGCTTAGCATTATGCAGCCATTGATTTTTAGGATGCCATTCTCTATTTCTTTCGTTTCCTTGTCCGACCCAGCCGCCAAAAACATATCTTCTAGAGCTGGCCATAGCGCTAATTTTGTCCGATAATTTACCACTTAGCTGCACAGAGGGAGAATGAATACCTTCAGCAAACCAGGAATAGTCATTTCCAACGCTTTCTTCGTGAAGTGTAATTCCTAATGCTAGCCTATCCTGATTTGTTTTTTTGGTGATAATATTGATGACACCAGCCAAAGCATCCGCTCCGTAATTTACAGCCATTGGCCCTTCCACTAATTCGATTCTCTCAATATTATTGACATCGATTTGATTAAGATCAATGGCATTGTTTGTCCCGCTTTTACCGCTAAGAGGGATTCCATCTACCAAAACCTTGACATACTGCCCACTTAAACCTTGCATCTGAAAATTTGCATTACCAGTAGCATTATCCCGGCTGAACTGGATATTCAATTCTTGAGAAAGTACGGTTTGAATATCATTGGCAGCTTGTCTTTCAAATCGTTCCTTTCCAATACTTCTCACTTTATAAACCGCATTTTTTGCCGATTCTGGTTCATACTGTCCAGTCACGACAACCTCTCTAAGATTCAAATTCTTTGCGATAAGTTTATATTGGTGATTTCCTGATTCATTAATGGTATCGATTATGGTTTCATAATCTAAATGCGAAACCTGGATGACGAGTGGAGGATTCAGATTGGTTAAAGTTTTGCCACTTTTATTAGTCCATTTTAAGTCTTCCTGTGAAGAGTTTGTACTTACAATTTTAACTAGTACTTCCTCTAATTGCTTTCCTTTTTGATCAGTAACCTCAATACTAACTTGAGCAAAAAGCTTTGCTGCAAGCATAAAAGAAATCAGAGTTGAAGTAATTAATTTCATTTAAGTCTATTTAGATTGATTAAAAATAACAATGCAAACATATATACTATTTATAATCAATCCAAATAAAAATAATTTATAGGTTTTATAAATTTGATTGATGGAAATGATGAGTCTTTATTTTAAAGCTTATTCTATATCTAGCTTTATAAGCTTTAGGCTTTATGAGAAAATGATCTAATTTTGCAATCAATTAAGCAGGGAAATTCTACTTTGAAGCGCATTAGTTCTATTATGCTGATCATGATCGTATTATTCAGCTCACTAGCATTTTGCTGTGAGCAGGAAGAGCTTTGTGCGGATAATAGACAAACTACTTGTGAAAATGAGAAACCACCCATAAGCCATCAAGAGGATTTTCCTTGCTCGCCTTTCTTTGAATGTGGAAATTGCACTGGAAATATTCTAATAAATAGTCTTCTGATTGAACTTAATGATCATTTGGAAAAATCAAATGTCTATTCTCCTTTTCTTGAGGCCTATCTGAAAAAAGAAGCACATTTCAGACTGTTAAAGCCACCTATGCAGATATCATAAATAGAATTCAACAAGATTTTATTTTCAAATAAAATGATTACACTAGTTCATTTATTTTAATCTGTATTTACTATGCTTAAAAAGATAATTTTTGCTCTTGCTTTGCTATTGACAATCAATAGCGTAGAGCTACATGCTCAATACCAATTTACCGCTATAATATTAGACGAAGAAAGCGAGGAGCCATTGGTTGGAGCCACTATATATGCTGAAAAGTTGGAACTTGGGGGTGTTACCGACACTAATGGAAAAACTGTAATCAGTGATATTCCCGCTGGCCAACACTTATTTAAAATAAGTTATGTGGACTATGAGTCAGAATCCGTCAAATTGACCTTCCCGATGGACAATACATCCGCTACATTAACATTTAAACTTCATCACGAGCACGATGAAATGGAAGAGGTAGTGGTTAGTTCTACTAGATCCAGTCGAACCATCGATGATATTCCTACAAGAATAGAGGTGATTGCCGGTGAAGAACTTGCAGAAAAAGGAAATATGAAGCCGGGTGATATTAGAATGCTGCTGAATGAAAGTACGGGTATAAGAACTCAGCAAACCTCAGCCACTAGTTATAATTCTAGTATTAGAATTCAAGGATTAGATGGGAAATACACGCAGTTATTGCGTGATGGATTACCACTTTTTTCTGGTTATTCGGGTAGTTTGAGTTTAATGCAAATAGCACCATTGGATTTAAAGCAGGTTGAGGTGATCAAGGGGGCTAACTCAACCTTGTATGGCGGAGGTGCCATAGCTGGATTAGTTAATTTAATTTCCAAAGACCCTAAAAGTGAACCTGAGTTAAGTATGATGCTTAATGGGACATCAGCCATAGGATTAGATGTCAGTAGTTTTTATGCCAATAGAAATGAGAAAATAGGAACCACAATTTTTGCTTCCTATAATAAAGGAACCGCCTATGATCCTGCAGGTATAGGATTAACGGCAATACCAGAATTCGATCGTTACACCCTCAATCCCAAACTTTTTATTTACCCCAGAGAAGAAACTACAATAGAAATTGGATTAAATGTGGTGAAAGAGGAGCGTTTGGGTGGAAACATTGATTTTATAAACGGAGAGGATGTCAATAATCCATATTTTGAATTAAATGAAACAGATCGTGTCTCAAGCCAGATTATAATTGATCATTCTTTTGAAGATAATTTTAAAGCTTCCTTTAAGAATAGTTTTAGTTATTTTGATAGAGCCATAGAAATCCCAGGCTACAGTTTTTCTGGACTGCAGTTTTCTTCATTTACTGAATTAAATTTCAATTATGTCAGAGAAAATTCCGAATGGATTGGAGGCTTAAACTTATGGACGGATAATTTTGATCAAAGGCTGGATAGTATGGCTTTTAATCACAGCTTTCAGGAAAATACAATCGGCATATTTGTGCAAAACACTCATGACTTTACTGAAAATATCGCAGTGGAGAGTGGTTTAAGATTGGATTATAACAGTCAATATGGTTTTTTCCCTTTACCTAGATTATCGTTAATGTATACTCCAACAAATAGACTCACATTTCGAACGGGAGGAGGCTTAGGATATAAAACTCCAACCGTATTCTCAGAAGAAGCAGAGACTAGGCAATTCCAAAGTGTGAGACCACTGAATAGGGCTGAATTATCAGCAGAGCGTTCCTATGGAGTTAATTTTGATATTAATTATAGCTACAGCTTTACAGAAAAATTAACCTTGACCTCAAACGTATTGTTCTTTTATACCCAAATTGAAAATCCATTAAATTTGGTTCCCGTTCAAAATCAATTTGAATTTAACCAATCTGCCGGTTTTATAGATTCTAAAGGAATCGAATTAAACTTGAAATGGGGTTATGAAGATTTTAAACTTTTCACAGGTTATACTTTTGCAGATGTGAATGAGAATGTAAATAATACTACTGATCAGATGCCTTTAGTAGCGAAGCACCGATTAAATAATGTATTGATGTATGAAAAGCATGGAAATTTCTGGTTAGGATTAGAAGCTTATTATTTTAGTCCGCAAAAACTTAATGATGGTGATATGGGGCAGTCCTACTGGATTTTCGGTCTAATGTCTGAAAAGCGATTTAGCAAAATGTTTTCTGTGTTTCTAAACTTTGAGAATTTTACAGACACCAGGCAAACCGCTTTTGATACAGTTTACAGAGGTGATATTGATAATCCACAATTTAGAGATATCTATGCACCCGTAGATGGTTTTGTAATTAATGGAGGGATTAAATTGAATTTGCTTTAATTTAAGGGCTTTAGTAGTTCGCAATCTCATAGTAATGATAAATAATTAAGCCTGCCGATTAAAACCATCGGCAGGCCTAACTATTTATAAACTGCTATTCAAAAACTCTTCGTAAGTCATCATCTTAGCAGTTGGTATATCATTTTCTTTAATGAACTCTTGCATTTTCACTACTTCTTTATTCTTTATATTTTGAAAATCGTCTTTCGCTTTACTAAACCTTTTTTCTAATAATGTTAGATTTTGGATTTCTGTTCCTGAGGGCTTATCAAAACCAGAAGCAAGCTTGCTATATAATTCTGACAATTTTTCTCTTAACTGAGGTTCAGCTGCCCCTACATACATATCTCCAGTTGTCACCACTAAGGTTTCTTTAAGTGTTAGTAATTCCTTGCTTACAGTTGTGGCTATTTTGGATGCTTTTCTATTTTCTTTCGGAAGAGTTTCAGCTGCTGCCAGATAATTGTCCAGCTCATAAACCAGATAAGCCAATTCTTGAGACATGTCGTAAAGTTTCAAAACAGTCTCCTCCTTGAATTTTCTTTCTTCTGCTGTTAACAATGATGTAGAGTCATAATTTACTTGCAAATCTGTGGAATAAGTGTCTTTTCCCTTCTGCATCACTACTTTGTAGGCGCCTGCCGAAACTCTTGGTGCTGTAAAACCTCCAAAAGTGATGGTTTTTCCCTTTGCCATTTTTGGAGCCTTAGAGGTATAGTTCCAATTCACTACATTTATTCCTTTTGACTTCCCTGGGCTCAATTCAGAAATAAAGTTGCCTTCAGAATCTTGAATTTCCATGGACATTTTGCCAAATGTATGACGCTTTTTCAGATAGTAAATTATCTGAGCATCCCGAGGAGGATTAGGACCAATAAATTGGGTTTCTGTGCTTCCACCACCAAAGCCGCTTTGCTCAACCATCATACTGGGTTTAGTTTCAAAGAAATGAACATCTTTTTCCAGAACCTCCTGATTAATTTCTCTTAAGGGGCTTATATCATCTATAATAATGATACCTCTTCCATGCGTGGCCATCACCAAGTCGTTAGTTTTAGGATGTAAATCGATGTAATGAACAGCCGCAGCTGGCATGTTATTGGTGAATTTATTCCAATTTTTACCTCCATCTATTGTGATGTATAATCCCAATTCAGTACCTAGATACAATAAATCTTCCTTTTCATAATCTTCCTGTAGACTTCTTGCAAAGCCTTCGATATTCGGAGTGACAAGTGACTTCCAGCTTTTACCAAAATCCGTGGTTTTGTAAATATAAGGCTGCATATCATTTACGGCATGCCTGTCAAATACAGCATAGGCTGTGCCTGCATTATGAACGCTGGCTTCAATATGATACACCCATGAGTTTTTTGGTAATCCGGTGATATTCCCAACTGTATTAGTCCAGCTTTTACCTCCATTTTGAGTTACTTGTACATTTCCATCGTCCGTACCAACCCATATAATATTTTCGTCTATAGGAGATTCTGCAATTGTGAAAATAGTGGTGTGATTTTCAGCTCCTGAATTATCTACTGACAACCCTCCAGAGTTTTCTTGCTGCTGCTTTTTTGGATCATTTGTAGTCAGGTCTGGAGAAATTTTCTCCCAGTTATCACCCATATCATCCGATCTATGTAAAAATTGGCTTCCAATATAAATTCTATCGTCCTTATGCGGACTTAAAGCAATAGGTGTATTCCAGTTAAATCTTAATTTAGGATCACCTTCAACAGGCAAGGGCTGAATAGTTTTTGTTTTATTCTTTTCGGTATCATAACGCCATACATTTTCAGCTCCCTGCATTTCAGAATAGATAATAGGCTTACTTCTATGCTTTAACACTCGGAAACCATCTCCTGCACCCACGCTGTTCCAGTCTCTAGCCTCAATACCACCCGGAGAGGAGGAAGGGCCATACCATGATCCATTGTCTTGTAATCCGCCATAAATATTATAGGGTTCGGCATTGTCTAAACTGATATGGTAAAATTGAGAAACAGGAATATTTTCTACAATCTCCATAGTTCTGGCTCCATCCCAAGAGCGATATACTCCACCATCAGTAGCAGCATATATTCTGTCAGAATCTTTAGTATCAAAAAGAATGTCATGAATATCTGCATGCATTGATCCCATATTTTTGAAGGTTTTACCACCATCTCTGCTTATTGAACCAAAAAGGCCACCTTTAACCACAGTTTCTGGATTATTAGGGTCAACTACTATTCTTGAGAAATAGAAGGGTCTTACTACTAAACCAAAATCACCATTAAGCTTTTCCCATGTTGATCCGGCATCGTCAGATCTATATAAACCCTTGTCCTCATCTTTTTCAGTTTCCAATACAGCATATAGAATATTAGCATCAGAAGGAGCAACTGCAACTGCAATACGGCCCAATTTACCCGATGGAAAACCATTATGTATTTTATTCCAAGTTTTACCTGCATCCGTGGATTTTAAGAGTGCACTATTTTGGCCACCGGAATTGAATGACCAAGGAGTTCTTCTAAATTCCCACATAGAGGCATAAAGTATATTGGGGTTTTTTGGATCCATGATTAAATCACTGCAGCCTGTAATTTCATTGCTATAGAGGATTTTATTCCATGATGTGCCGCCATCTATACTTTTATAAACACCACGATCTTCACTATCTCCCCATAAAGCCCCAAGCACTCCCACATATATTTCATCGCTATTATCAGGATTAATTTCGATACTGCTTATACGTTCTGAGTTTTCAAAACCTTGAATTTCTTTCCAGCTAACGCCTCCATCATTTGAATGGAACAAGCCTTTTCCTACAGAAACACTATTTCTTACCCAAGTTTCTCCAGTCCCTACCCATATATTCTGATTTGGTGAATTGGGGTCAAGGGTTACAACCCCAATCGATTGCGGTAAATCATCAGATATTGAAGTAAAAGTTGCGCCACCATTGGTTGATTTCCATACGCCACCACCAGCTGTTCCAGCATAGATTATTCTGCTATTGGTAGGATGTCCCTCTAAATCAGAGATTCTACCACTCATTAAAGCTGGGCCAATTTGCCTTGCAGAAAGATCTCCAAAAAGCTCTTCACCTGTTAGCACAATTTCTTGCCCATAACTACCAATGCATAAGAAGATTAGCAAGGTAGAGATTATGAATAATTTTTTCATTTCTATTAAATTTAAATGTTTTGTAACAAAAAAGCTGTTTAGGTGATTGATTGAGATTATTTCAATAAAAACACTAAACAGCTTTGGTTATGTTGGTAATTAAATCTATTTATTCTGTAGGATATGCAAAGACATTTGCATCAATTTCAGGATTCATTTCTATTGATTCAATTTGAATTGCCTGAGAACCCATGTCTTTAATACCCGAGCTTATTGAGAATGGAAAATATAAGCCATCAACCTCTTGATAATCACTCAAAATAGTTTGCTGGATCTTGCCATCCATAGGGCCTTGTTTGATTTCGGTTTCTTGAAGAATTGGAACAAAATTTTCCGTTTCAAAATAGTAGAAGGTTATGTTTTCAACCTCTTTACCATCTATTTTCTTAGGAGCTTTTGTTAATTTTAATTTATAAGTTTCTGTTCCCTCTATAGTTTCTTTTCCCACTAATTCAGCTTTATAATCTCTTTCTTTGTAGTTATATAATGCGTCTGGAAAATCTTTTGATTCTAATGCAGCATTGTCGGTAGTTTCTTGGTCAAGTTTTTCGGCCTTCATTGTTTGAAAATTAGTAGACCACATCACTTTTCCGTCAAAGACATTTTGCATTACATCTTTTCCCTGCAGCGATGCCTTGGTGTATGTTTTTCCATCTTTTAATTGAACAATCTCTAAAGGGATTTCCATTCCACCCTGGTTGATTTTGGCAGTCATTTTAAGACCTTCTAAATTCCCCCAGGCTTCTTTTCCTCCTGTATTTTCAAAGTAGGTGTTAATGATTTCATCGGCTGTAATATCCTGCGCATACATTAGCGTTGAGAACAATAGCCCTAGTGCAAGTAATGATAGTTTGAGTTTCATAATATTTATTTTAGTTTGAAAGGATAAATATATTCATTTCAATTAAAATATTACACAAAATTTATTTGAACGATGAAATTTCAATTTAAGATAGTCTTTTTTTGTTTTTTCATGTATGTGTAAATATGGATGCATCTCAATTCAGTAATTTTTAAATTTTTAAAAGGGCTTAATTTTTTAATTTTATCTCAGCAAGTAGTTTATGTTTATTACTTTAGCGACTGAAAAAATTCAATATAAATGTCTTTAAAAGAAATTTTAGTAGGTTTTGGTAATGCGATGTGGGGTACGCCACTTTTATTATTGTTAATGGGTGGGGGGCTCTTTTTCCTTTTATATTCCCGCTTTCTCCCTTTCCGATATTTTAAACATGCAGTTCAAATTCTGAGAGGAAAGTATGATCACGAAAGTAGTGAAGGTGATATTAATCATTATCAGGCATTATCCACAGCCTTGGCTGCTACAGTAGGTATGGGAAATATCAGTGGTGTAGCTGTTGCAATTACAATGGGTGGCCCAGGAGCTATTTTCTGGATGTGGGTTAGTGCATTTGTAGGAATGGCTACTAAATTTTTCACCTGTACGCTAGCTGTAATGTATAGGGGAAAAGATTCCTTGGGACAACTTCAGGGAGGTCCAATGTATGTAATCCGTGAAGGTTTGGGCAAAAAATGGCAACCATTGGCGGTTTTATTTTGTGTGGCAGGTATGTTTGGAACTATTCCGAGTTTCCAGTCCAATCAGTTAACAGCTGCTATAGGGGAGGGTCTTTTATTACCAATTGGAATTGAACTTACTTTTGGTATAAAATTAACCATTGGAATTATCTTAGCTATTATCGTTGCCTTGGTAATTTTAGGTGGAATTAAAAGAATTGGAAATGTAGCAGGTAGTATGGTGCCATTAATGGTAGGGATTTATGTAGTTGCCGTAGTCGCTATTTTGGTCTTAAATTATGAATTAGTACCGCAAAATTTAAAACTCATTTTTGTAGATGCTTTTACGGCTAATTCAGTTTTAGGTGGGGCAGTAGGGGCAATTGTTGTTGCTGGCGCAAGAAGAGCAGCTTTCTCTAATGAAGCGGGTATCGGAACAGCTCCAATGGCCCACGGAGCTGCCAAAACAAATGAACCGGTTCGTGAAGGCTTGGTAGCCATGATGGGACCTGCAATTGATACCATTATCGTTTGTACTATGACTGCCTTAGCTATCTTGATTACTGGAATATGGCAAGAACATACCGAAGGAATTAGTGGTGTAACCTTAACCATCAAAGCTTTTGATGATTCACTTTGGGGCGGAAGATATCTATTGGTTTTAGCTCTCTTTATTTTCGCTATAACCTCTCTTTTCAGCTATTCTTATTATGGAGGAAAATGCTTTTCTTATTTATTTGGAGCGCAGCATATTCGTTGGTACCAGTATTTTTATATTGGAATGGTGGTATGGGGCTCAGTTGCTTCTCTTGGAGCCGTAATCGGTTTAATTGATGGAATGTATGCCTTGATGGCATTCCCAACAATGATATCAGCCTTTATACTGGCACCCAAGGTGATGAAAGCTGCGAAGGTTTATTTTTCAAGGGATGATTTAAAATAGAAAAGGGAGCACTAACCAGTCTCCCTTTAATAATTTTATTGACAAATTTCAGGTTTTATTCAGGACATGTAGTAGATGTAAACTCAGGATTACCTGAATTATTAACTGTCATTCTCCAGCAATTTCCATCAGGAGAAGTCATGATAACGCCACTTGAAGCATCTTCAATATATATGTCTCCATCGGTAACTTGCAGTTTTGATTTAGGGTCTGTTGTGCCGATTCCTGTTTTTCCATCTGACTTAACAGTTATTAAGTTTTGATCAAAATTTTGAATAGTCAATGCATTTGCATTTTGTAAAGCCTCATTTTCACCTGCTCGCAATAAAATGCCATGTTTATTGACTTCATCAATTGCAGGAGTTGCTGTGATAACAATACCTGGAGAATCTTCGTGAGTCGATTGACCTGATATTCTAGCCTGAAAGTGGCCGTCATAAAGTGTTCCATTGAGTAAATTTAAAAATCCATCATTTCTGCTTAATGAGATTCCTTTATCTTTTTGATTGCCCGTTTCAGGAAGCGTAACATTAAATAAATTATTTGGAGCGTTAGTTCCCACGCCTATATTTCCAGTATTGAAAAAGATGTCATTTTGATTTTCATTCCAAACGCCAGATTTTACAGCTTCACCATTAAGGTAAAAATTAGAAGCATTGACACCGCCACTTACATCTACCTGATAATTAGGGTTTTCTATTCCAAATCCTATTTTTCCATCGGATTTAACTGTAATAAGACTTTGATCAAAATTTTGAATAGTCAATGCATTTGCATTTTGTAAAGCCTGATTTTC
>Ga0076930_100609_pt1 | contig 30186 bp, 25 predicted proteins | sample HotLakConsoUCCRE_FD_71149 | JGI IMG/M metagenome (GOLD analysis project Ga0076930, IMG submission 71149) | Hypersaline microbial mat communities from Hot Lake, Washington, USA - Hot Lake Consortium UCC-RE (version 3) (version 3) ...
CCATCTGCGCGGGGATGACGAGGTCGCCCTCGTTCTCCCGGTCCTCGTGGTCGACCAGGATGAACATCCGGCCGTTGCGGGCGTCCTCGATGATCTCTTCGATCGGCGAGATCGCATCGGACCAGTCCTGTTCGACGGGGCCGGGGGATTCAAAATGTTCTGTCATGGCCGGGCGCAGATAGACCAGCCCGGGGCGCGAGGAAAGGGGCCGCGGCGCCCCTGTGCGAATTCGTCCGGTGGTCTGCGCGCGCCGGGAGTGACGATGCGGCGGGAGAGGGTCGCGCCTCTCCCGCCGGGGGCCGGTCAGGTGGGATTGTCGGTCCGCACCACGACGCGCACCGCGCCCGTCACCTGTTCCGACCAGACGATGCGGAAGCCCTTCTGGGCCGGGTTCGAATCCGCGTTGGTATAGAAGAAGTCGAAGTTCGTAGTGCCCGCGGCGTCGAGGATGCGGCCCTCCGGAATGACCGACTCGATGAAGCGGGGGCGCCCTTCGAAGGGCAGCAAGTCGCCAACGCTGAGATCCCAGTTCTTCGCCGGGCTGGTGCGGGTGAAGCGGATCGAGGCGGGGTTGAACGTCTCCATGTTGACCCCGGCGAAGGCATTGCCCTGAAAGAGGATGTTTCGCATCCGGGAATAGTTGAGATCGGCGAAGGTGGTGTCCACCCTCTCGATCTTGTCGATCGAGCCGTTGAGCGTCCGGAAGACGTTTCCCGTCACCGAGAAACCCTGCACGAAATGGCCCGGCCCGTAGGGCTTGATCACGATCCACGAGAACCACGGTGCGGGGTTCGACACGATGAAGGTGTTTCCCGTCAGGGTAAGCCCGCCGAAGGAGAACTGCTGGCCCAGCGCGGGCGAGGCGGTGTGTTCGTTGGTCCATTCCGTGAAGGCGTTGTCGATGTAATTGCCGGTGAGGATCGACTGGCAATTGGGCTGGGTGAAGATGATCCCGGCGGTCCGGACGCCCTGAGCGGTGCCGTCGCCGTGGAAGTAGTGATTGCCCACGATCAGGTTGCCGGAGCCCGACAGGACGGCGAAATGCCTGAAATGCACGACGCGGTTGCCGCGGATCTTGAGGTCGTTGTTGTTGCTGTTGAGAACGATGGATTTGCGGTTCTGCGCGGTGATCTGGCTTTCGTTCGACAGGAATTGGCAGCCGTCGACCTGCAGGCCCTGGCAGGCCGTGCCGAAGGAGGTGATCGCGCGGTCCTTGGGTCGGGTGAAGAAGCACTCGCGGATCTGGTTGGACACGCCGTCCTGGGACAGCAGGATGCCCGAGGCCACGCCCTGGAGCTGGAACTCGATATTGTCGAAATGCAGGAGTGAGAGCTTCGCGAAGCCGGAGAAATCAAGCAGGTACTTGAAGCGCCGGAAGGTGAAGCCTTGCCGGCCCTCGGCGTCGTAGAGCGGCTGGCTCAGGGTGACGCTGCCGTTGGCGAGGTTGCGGCTGACGACGTAGACCTCGCGCCCGACGCCGGCGCCCGTCACCAACATCCCGCGCGTGATGGCGCCCACGTTCGTGACATTGGTGAGCTGCTTGGGGTTCCACGCGGAATAGCTGCCCTGCGCGGTCACCACGGTGTCGTCCCAGTCGCCGGTGGTGGCGGCGATGAGCTGGCCGTTGCGGATTGCGCGGCGCTGCTCGAAGCTGGTGACGCCGGCGGCGGCGGCCATGTCGATGGGGCCGAAGACGGCGATGCGGCGGCCGCCGAGGTCGAGGCTTTCGTGGTCGGAGGGCGCGAGCAGGGCCTGGAAGGCTTTACGGAATGCGATCTCCTCGTCTCCGAACGCGTCGAGATAGCTCGGGAAATTGAAGTTTTCCCGCATGACGAAGCTGAAGGCCTCGGGCTGGACCACCGTGCCCTCGAAGGTCACGCGGTTGTCCATGGTGACGTGATCGCCGAGGAAGTAGGTTCCCGCGGGCACGTTCACCGTGCGCCCGGCGGCGGCGGCGTCGGCGGCTTCGAAGGCGGCGCTGTCGTCGGTGGTGCCGTCGCCCCGGGCGCCGTAGTCCCGGACATCGACGAAGGCGAGGATGTCGCGCAGGAAGATCGAGGTCACGTCCTCGATGCGGATGTCGTCGATGCGCACGACCGCCGAATTGGGCCCGGTCACGTCGAGGCCGAAATGCCCGTAGGAGGCGAAGGGCCAGACCATGTCGACGCCGCCGCGGTTGCCCGTGCCGACGATGGCGCTGATCTCCACCACCTTGCCGTAGGTGTCGAGCTGGGTGGCGGGCCCGGTCTCGGTGACATTCGGCAGGCGGCTGCCGTTGGGGCGCGCGGGATAGCCTGCGATGCGCACGGAGGGAAAGGGACCGGCCACGGCCTTCACCCGGGCGGTGATCCGCAGGTAGCAGCCCGGAAAGATCGGCGTCTGGCCCATGTGGCGCACGCGCTGGGGGCTGCCTGCCGTCACGATCTCGAGGCAGCCCGCGAAATCCTGGTCGGCGGGCACGAAGACCCCGGGGCCGGAGCCCGCATAGGTGGGCGAGCCGGGCGTGCCGTCGCCGGACGACCAGATGTCGAGACCCGAGGAAAAGGGCGGCGGATCGAACACCACCCCGTCGGTTATCGCCTTGTTCATGCTATCCCCTCTCCGCCCCTTGGCCGTGGGCGGCGCCGGGGCTCTGACCGCAATGGCCGGAAGGGGTAGCGAGCGACGCTTAACGGCCCTTGAGGCCGGCGCGCGGAGGGGGTTGCCGGCGCGCCGGCCGGTCCGCCCGGGGGATCAGACCCCGAGGTCGGGGGCGGGCAGGATGCGGACGCCGTCGATCTGCCAGCCGTCCGGGGTCTCGATCATCTTGTATTCCAGCAGGTGGAACACGCCCTCGGCATCCTCGATCTGGACCGTCTGGAACCAGGCGCCGCGGCGCATCTCAAGTTCGAGAAAGCGGCTGTCGGTGTTGGTCCAGACCATCGGATAGCCGCGTTCGACCATCATGCCGAAACTGGCGGCATTGCCGAAGATGCCCTTGATCGTGGGGGAGGCGTGCTCGAAGGCCGCGGCCGCATCGCGGTCGTTGAAATGGGCGAGCTGGTCGGAAATCACCGCCGAGATCGCATCGGCGGGCGTGTCCTCTGCCATGGCCCGGTCGGCCGCGCCGGTGAGCAGAAAAATGAATGCAAGGATGCGAAACAAGACGGCCTCCGGTCTGACTGGTTCCCGTGATCTAGCCTGCCGTCCCGGTCTGTCATCCCGAAGGCCCGATGGAACCGAGGGCGCCATGCTGATATTGCCGTGATATGGGATTTGCTCTCGAAGCCAGCGATACCGAAGCCGGGCCGTTTCTGCGGCGGGTGGCGGTGGAGCAGCTCGACAAGGGGCTGGCCGATCTCGAGGTGGCGCGGACCGGCGACCCCCGCACCGGCGTCCACGGGGTGCGCAAGCGGATCAAGAAGCTGCGCGGGCTGGTGCGGCTCGTGCGGGGTGGCTTCGACGGCTACGGCAGGATCAACGCGACGCTGCGCGACACCGCGCGGGTGCTTTCGGAGGCGCGCGACAGGGCTGCCCTGATCGAGGCGCTGGACAGGCTCCTTGCTTCGGAGGCCGCGGCGCGGATCGACGGGCGGAGGGTCGCGCCGCTGTTGCGGGGGCTCGAGGTCGAGCGGGACCGTGCGGAAGCCGCCCGCGATCTGGGCGACAGGCTGACGGTGGTGGCGTCGGCGTTGAAGGCGCTGCGCGCGGAGGCGCCGGACTGGACGCTGGAGGCCGCGGGCTGGGACGCCTTCGAGGGCGGCCTGACGAAGACCTATGCCCGCGCGCGGAAGGGCATGACGACGGCGCGCGACGCTCCCTGCATGGAAACGCTCCATGGCTGGCGGAAGCGCGCGAAATACCACGGCCATCACGCGCGGCTGCTGGAGCCGGTCTGGCCCGCGGGCATGGCGGGCCATGCCGCGGAGGCCAGCGGGCTGTCGGATATCCTCGGCGACCGCCATGACCTCGACGTGCTGGAGCCGAGGGTGGCGGAGGCCGACATCCATGGCGACACGCTGCTTGCCCTGCGCGAGGTGATCGCGGCGGAGCGGGCGCGGCTGGACGCGCTGGCGCAGCTCGCCGGCGGGCGGCTCCTGGCGGACAAGCCCCGGACGCTCGCCCGGCGCTGGGGCTGCTGGTACGCGCTGCGCGATCAGGCCTGACCCGGCTCTCCGGCCAGAGCGCGGTCGATGAGCGCCACGGTTTCCGCCACACCGTAGAGCGCCACGAAGCCGCCGAAGCGGGGGCCCTGGCTGGCGCCGAGAAGCACCTCGTAGAGCGCGGAGAACCAGTCGCGCAGGGGCTCGAACCCGTGGGCCTTGCCGACGGCGAAGACCTCCGACTGCAGCGCCTCGGCGTCGAGGGGGCCGTCCCAGGCCGCAAGGCGCGTGCGCAGGTCCGCCAGTGCCGCGCGCTCGGTCTCGGTGGGAGCGCGGAAGGTTTTGCCGGGCTTCACGAAGTCGTTGTAGTAGCGCACGGCAAAGCCCGCGGCGGCGTCGAGATCGGGATTGCTCTCGGGCGTGGCCTCCGGCGCGTAGCGGTGGATGAAGCCCCAGAGCGTTTCCTTGTCCTCGGCGCCCGCCACGGAGGCGAGGTTGAGCAGCATCGAGAAGCTGACCACCATCGTGGAGGCGGGCACGTCGTGGCCGTGGATGTGGAACACGGGGTTTGCGAGCCTCTGGGCCGCGTCCTGGTCGGCATAGGCGCGCAGCTGCTGGTGGTATTCGTCCACGGCCTTGGGGATCACGTCGAAATGGAGCCGTTTCGCGGTCTTGGGCTTGAGGAACATGTAGTAGCTCAAGGACTCGGTCGCGGCATAGGTGAGCCATTCGTCGATCGACAGGCCGTTGCCCTTCGACTTGGAGATCTTCTGGCCCTGATCGTCGAGGAAGAGCTCGTAGGTGAAATGCTCGGGTTTCGTGCCGCCGAGGATCTCGCAGATGCGGTCGTAGATCGGGGTGTTGGTGGAATGGTCCTTGCCGTACATCTCGAAATCGACGCCAAGCGCGGCCCAGCGGGCGCCGAAATCGGGCTTCCACTGGAGCTTCACGTTGCCGCCCGTCACCGGCAGCGTCCATTCGCGGCCGTCCTCGTCGTCGAAGGTGATCGTGTGATCGCCGGCGTTCACCTCCTTCATCGGCACGTAGAGCACGCGGCCCGTCTCGGGGTGGACGGGCAGAAAGATGGAATAGGTCTGCTGGCGCTCCTCGCGCAGCGATTTCAGCATCACCGCCATCACGTCGTCATATCGATCCACGGCGCGGCGCAGCACCTCGTCGAACTGGCCGGAGCGGTAAAACTCGGTCGCCGAGATGAACTCGTATTCGAAGCCGAAGGTGTCGAGAAACCGGCGCAGCATGGCGTTGTTGTGATCGCCGAAGCTGGCGTGGGTGCCGAAGGGATCGGGCACGCCGGTCAGCGGCTTCTGCAGATGGCCGCGCAGGGCGTCGCGGTCGGGGACGTTGTCGGGAACCTTGCGCATCCCGTCCATGTCGTCGGAAAAGCAGATGAGCCGCGTGGGCACGTCCGAGATCACCTCGAAGGCGCGGCGGATCATCGTGGTCCTGAGCACCTCGCCGAAGGTTCCGATATGCGGGAGGCCCGAGGGACCGTAGCCGGTCTCGAAGAGCACGTAGCCCTTTTTCGCCGGATCGGCCTCGTAGCGCTGCAGCAGGCGGCGGGCCTCCTCGAAGGGCCAGGCCCTGGAGCTCATCGCGGCGTCGGTGAGGTCGGTCATGCTCTGTCCTTCGGGGGCGGGCGGGGGGTCGGCCCCGCGTCCTATTGCGGGGGGGGGGGGGCGTCAATAAGTTGACCCGGACCCGCCACAGGAGCCCGCCCCGATGTCCGACAGCCACAGCCTTACCCTCTCGCCCCAGGACGCGCTGGTGGCCCTGATGGTCGCGGTCTCCTGTGCGGACGAGACGATCCGCACCGCCGAGCTGGTGCAGATCACCAACATCATCAACAACCTGCCGGTCTTCGCCGATTACGACACCGACAACATGCAGAGGGTGTCCCGGACGGTCTTCGACCTTCTGGAGCAGGAGGACGGGCTCGACGCTCTGTTCGGTCTCGTGCGGAGCGCGCTGCCCGACCGGCTCAGCGAGACTGCCTATGCGCTGGCCTGCGACGTGGCCGCCGCAGACGGGGTGGTGGCCCAGTCCGAGAGCCGCATCCTCGAAGAGATCCGCTACGAGCTGGATATTGACCGGCTTCACGCCGCGGCGATCGAGCGGGGCGCGCGGGCGCGGCACATGACGCTCTGAGGGCGGTTTCGCCACGGGCTGCGCCCCTGGAGATCCGCGCGCCTCCGGCGCGAGTCTGGGGGCGCTGCCCCCGTCCGGCTGCGCCGGTCTCCCCCGGGATACTTCTGGCCAGAAAAACCAGGGGCGGGTCGTCCCGTCCCGGCCGCGGCGAAGGGGCACGGCCGGGACGGGGCCGCGGGTCAGCCGGTGTGGACGAGACCCCAGCGGCGCAAAAGGACCTGCTGGAGGTTGCGCGCACGCCCGGCATAGGGGCGCGCTCCTTCGGGGATTTCCTCGCCCGAGGATTTCGCGGCCTCTCGCCGCTCGAGATTGCCGCAGAAGATGGCGAAGGCCACGTCGCGGTCCTGGGCGGTGCGGATGTAGCCGGCAAGGGCGCTGACGAAGTTCAGGGTTCCGGTCTTGGCGCGCACGCTGGCCGGATAGGTGGTCATCGGCGCGCCTTCGGCGTCGCGCAGGTCGTGCTCCTTCAGCACCGGAGAGAGGCGGGCCATAACTCCGGGCGCGGACAGCAGGCGCACCATGTCGCGTGCGGCGATGCGCGAGGCGTCGCCGAGGCCGGAATGGTCGACGACCGCGGAGTCGATGCCGTGGGTCCGGGCGAGCCAGTCGTTCATCGCGCGGGCCGAGGAGGGGATGTCGTCGGGCCTGCCGGACAGCGCGCTCGTGGCGGTGAGTCCCACGACCTCGGCGGTGAGGTTCGTGGAATAGCGCAGCATGTCGCGGATGATGGGTTCCATCTCGGGGCTGTCGTGGCGCGCGAGTTCGGTGCCCATGGGCGCCTCGTCGAGTTCCAGGGCCACCGGGAGGGTCACGCCCTGGGCGAGGGCGAGAGTGCGGAACACGTCGCCCGCGTAAAGCGCCGGGCGGCGCACGGGCAGCCAGCGTGCCCCGCCGTCGCCGAGGGCGGCGCGGGCGACGGTCCAGTCGTCGATATCGCCATCGGTGGCATAGGTGTAGATTGGAACGGAGCGGTTCTCGACGCGCATCCGCGCCACGGTGACGACGGGGCTGTGCGCGGCGCTGCGGGCGTCGAGCGTGACCCGGTAGTCCGACCCGGTCCTGGCCCATTCGAAATGCACGCGGTTGAAATTGAGGTTGAGGCCCGAGATCGCGGGGTTGTAGCCGAGGTGATCGAGCTGGCTGTCGTCGATCTCGTCCTCGAAGGGCAGGGCGCCGCCCCAGACGAGGAACCGCCCGGTGATTTCGGTCACGCCCGCGGCGCGCAGGTCGATGGCGAGGGCGGCGAGCTCGTCGGTCTGCAGCAGGGGATCGCCGCCGCCCGCGAGGATCAGGTCCCCGTCGAGCCGTCCGTCCGCGACCGGGCCGGTGGCCAGCAGCCGCGTCGCGAAGCGATGGTCGGGACCCACGGTCTCCAGAGCAAAAAGCGCCGTGAGGGCCTTGGTGACGGAGGCGGGGGGAAGCGCGGTGGCGCTGTCCTGTTCCTCGATGATCTCGCCGGTCTCCATATCGGCGACCGCAACGCTGACGGACCCGCCGAGGTTGGCAGAGGAGATGAGCTCGGCAAGGCTGGGACGGGCGCGGGGCGCGAGGCGCGCGATCTCTTCGGCGGCGGTGGCGGCGGCGGGTCCGGGACGGGGGCGCGGACGCAGCGAGGTCAGTGGAGCCTCGGCGAGCGCGGCCGTGCCGGCCGTGCCGGCAAGGAGGGCCAGTGCCGCCCGTCGGGTGTATATCGTCCGCATGGCGGGGACCCTATACGCGGCGGCGCGGCCGCCGCAACAGGTGCAACGGCCGCGCTCTTCACGTCGTGGTGGGCGGCGGGTGAGCGGCGCGGGTCAGGCGGCCTGCGCGCTGGTCCGGGAGGGGGTCTCCGCCTCTTCGATCAGGGCCTTGTGGAGCGCGGCGACGGCGGCGTCGCGTTGCTCGGCCGGCACGACGAAGTCGAGGTTCACATGCCGTGGCGTCTGGTGCTGGGCGATCACCTCGATCCCTGCATCCTCCAGCGCCGCGAGCGAGCGGCGGACGCCGCGCAGGCCCTTCAGGTCGCGGCCAATGGCTGAGACGAGCGCCACGGATCGCGCGCCGACCTCGGCGGAGGGGAATTGCTCCGAGAGGTCCGCGATCACGCGGCGGGCGGTCTTGAGCGAGGCCTGCACGTAGTGGGTGATCGCATTGGCGTTCGAGGTCTTCGACACGATCCAGACCTTGTGCCGCTTCAGCGCCTCGAGGATCGCGGCGTCATAGCCCTTCACGCCGACCATGTCCTGTTCGAAGAGCTCCAGCGCCACGACGTTGAGGCCGCAGACGATCTCCACCCCGGGGGTTTCCGCGGGCTTGTCGTCGATCAGCGTGCCCGGGTCCTCGGGCTCGAAGGCGTTGGTCACACGCAGCGGCACATCGGCCTGACGCAGGGTCTTGGCGGCCTTGGGGTGGATCGCCTCCATCCCCATGTTCGACAGCTGGTCGGCCACGTCGTAGTTCGTGTGGCCGAGCTTCTGCACCTTGTCCGGGCCGACGAGCTTCGGGTCGGCGGAGGAGAGATGGAATTCCTTGTGGATGATCGCCTCGCGCGCGCCGGTGAGGGCGGCGATGGTGGCGAAGGTCACCTCGGAATAGCCGCGGTCGTATTCGCGCATCAGCCCGTCCTTGCACTGGGCATAGCCCGTGACGATGGGCAGTTCCTCGGACAGCTCGACCGACGACAGCCCGGCGCGGAGACGCTCGTCGAGCGAGGCGCCGCCCTCGTCGCGCCATCCCGACAGGTCCACAAGCCGGGCGTTGAGGCCGCGGCGCTGGAGCAGGAGCACGGTGACATAGGCGGAATGGGCCTCGCCGATGCCCGAGAGCAGCTCGCGCACGTTGAGCATGTGCTCGGAGAGGCGGAAATGGCCGTAGGAACAAAGCCGCTGCAGATCGAAGAGGCAGGAGCGCGCGCCTTCGATGCGCTCGCGCACGAACTCGTCCGCCTGCGCGATATCGGCGGGATGGTCGAGAACCGCGCGATGGGCCGCGCCCATGGCTTCGGCCACGGTCTTCAGCGCGGTCAGCCAGCCCGAATCGTCCTGATCCGAGGCGAAGGCTGCATAGACGCCCGGCTGGCCCGATTTCTTGTGCTCGAGCAGCCGGTCGGTGATGCCGCCGAAGGCCGAGACCACAAAGATGCGGTTGTAGGGGTCGGCGCCGTCGCGCGCGAAGAGCGTCGGCACGAGGTCCGCGATCCGGCTCATGGAGGTGCCCCCGATCTTCTCGACCGTGTGGCCGGAGAAGCGGAGGTCGGTTCTTTCGGCGTCGTCAACTGTCTTCAAGAGCATAGCTTCCATCCGCCTGGTGAACTTCGTTTCCGGTGACGGGCGGGTTGAACACGCAGGCCAGCACGAGCTGGTCGTCCGCCACCACCGTGTGCCTGTCGTGCTGGTCGAGCGCGTACATGACGCCCGGCACGATCTCGTGGGTCTCGCCGGTGGCCAGATCGGTGATCCGGCCCTTGCCTTCCATGCAGTAGACGCTCTCGAAATGGTTCTTGTAGTGGAACGTGTGCTCCGACCCGGCCTCGAGGAAGGTGATGTGGAAGGAGAACCCCATCCCGTCGCCCGCCAGCAGCATCCGCACGCTGGTCCAGTTGGCGTCGGAGACCACGCGGTCCCGCTCGTCCTCGATGATCTTGTTGTAGTCGCGTACGATCATGGCGTCACTCCGCTGCGATGGGTTGCGGCCGTGCTGCGATGGCCTCGCGCGCGACCTCGGCGAGGATACCAAGACCCTTGCGGAACGTCTCGTCCGGCGTGGTCAGGGGCGCGAGCACCTTGACCACCTCGTCATGGGCGCCCGAGGTCTCGATCACGAGGCCCTTCTCGAAGGCGCGCGCGCAGATGTCGCCGGCCAGATCGCCCGAACCCACGTCGATGCCCTGCATCATGCCGCGGCCTTTCAGAAAAGCGCCGGGGATGCTGTCGGCGATCTCGGCGAGCGCGGTGGTCAGGATCGTCGATTTCGCCGCGATCTCCTGCTGGAAGCGGTCGTCCGTCCAGAACTTCTCCAGCGCCACACGGGCGGTGACGAAGGCATGGGTGTTGCCGCGGAAGGTGCCGTTGTGCTCGGCGGGCTTCCAGATATCGAGCTCGGGGCGCACGAGAAGCGCGGCGAAGGGCAGGCCGAAGCCCGAGAGCGATTTCGCCAGCGGCACGAGGTCGGGGGTCACGCCCATCTCCTCGAAGGAGAAGAAGGTGCCGGTCCGGCCGATGCCGGCCTGGATGTCGTCGAGGATCAGCAGCGCGCCGTGCTTGCGGGCAAGTTTCTCGATCCCGCGCAGCCACTCGGCGGAGGCGGCGTTGAGGCCGCCCTCGCCCTGCACCGGCTCGATCAGGAAGGCCGCGGGGGCGTCGATGCCCGAGGAGGGGTTGTCCAGCATCTGCTCGATTACCGCGAGCGTGTCGACATCGCCGAGGGAGCCCTCGTAGGGCATCCGGCTGACATCGGGCAGCGTCGTGGCGCCGCCCGCGCGTTTGCCGGCGTTGCCGGTGGCGGCCAAGGCACCGTAGGTCATGCCGTGAAAGCCGTTGGTGAAGGCGATCACGTTAGCGCGGCCCGTGACCTTGCGCGCGAGCTTCAGCGCGGCCTCGACGGCGTTGGTGCCGGTGGGGCCGGTCATCATGACCTTGTGGTCCATCCCGCGCGGCTTGAGGATCCTGTCCTCAAAGGTTTCGAGGAAGCGGCGCTTCTCGACCGTGTACATGTCGAGCGCGTGGGCGATGCCGTCGGAGGTGATGTGCTCCACCAGCGCGGCCTTCATGTCATCGTCGTTGTGGCCATAGTTCAGCGAGGAGCAGCCGGCGAGGAAGTCGATATACTCGCGGCCCTCTTCGTCGGTGAGGATCGAGCCTTTCGCCGTGGTGAAGGTGGTGTCGAAGCTGCGGCAGTAGCTGCGCACCTGGCTTTCGCGGCGGTCAAAGATCGAGTGCGGGACGGTGGCGTCCTTGGGCATGGGGTATCCTTTCGGGAAATGTCGGAGGAGGTGCGGCGGGGCTCAGGCGGCCTGGCGCGCGGCTTCCTCGAGGTCGATGGTGACCATGTGCTCGGTGGCGTGACGGCCATCGAAATGGTCGTCGCGTTCGAAATGGGGTGCATCACTCAGGCGGGCGCCGCGGGACCCGGCGAAGCCGCGAAAGAGCGCCCATGAGGCGGCGTTGTCGCGCGTGATCGTGGTCCGCATCCGCACAACACCCCGGCATTCGGGCCTGTCGAGGAGGGCCGCCAGCATCCGCTTGCCGAGGCCGTGACCCCGCGCATCGGCGTGCACGGCGACCTGCCAGACGAAGATCGTGCCCGTGTCCGACGGCGGGATGTAGCCCGAGACCCACCCCAAGGTGCGGCCGTCGATCTCTGCCAGCACGCAGGTGTCGCGGAAATGGTCGCATTGCAGCAGGTTGCAGTACATCGAGTTCTCGTCGAGCGGCGCGCAGGCGCGCACAAGAACCCAGATGTCGGAGCCGTCGTCGGCCCCGGGCTTGCGCAGGCGGGGGCGGCCCTGCAGCCGCGTCAGGCTGGTACTTGCGGGTTCGTCGGAAATATCCTTAGGCATGGCTAACTATCTTCGTCCAGACTGCTTCGGTTGGCTAAGTAAATATACACTTAAAAGCTCCAGTCAAGGCGCTTTGTGGGCTATTCTGCCTTGATCCCGGGTCAGAACTACTTAGCTTATGAAACCATGACGATGCGTGTCCAATTGAATGGCGGGTCAAGCTCTGCCACTGTCCTGCGGAAACCGGGCCCCTTTCCTGACGAGCCGATGGACCGCACCGACGAAAGCCTCATCGCGCTCCGGCGCATCCTGCGGAAAACCGAGCAGTTCGGCCGTGCGCTGGCCCAGGCCTCCGGGCTGACCGCGGCACAGTTCCGCGTGCTGCAGCTTGTCGCGGAAACCGGCGAGACGACGGCGAAGCAGATCGCGGTGCGCATGGGGATCACCCAGGCGACGGTGACCTCGCTCGTGGACAAGCTCGTGAGCCACGATCTCGTCACGCGGGAGAAATCGGAACACGACCGGCGCATGATCGACATCCGCATCACCGAGGCCGGCCGCGACGTGCTCGACCGCGCGCCCGACGCATTGCAGCAGCGCTATGTCCGGCGGTTCGAGGCGATGAAGGACTGGGAGCAGGCCCAGATCGTGGCCTCGCTCGAACGGGTTGCGGCGATGCTCGACGCAGACGACATGGACGCCTCGCCGGTTCTCGACATCGGGGACATCCACGACCGCGGCTGACGCCCTCCGGCTTGCGGCAGGGTCCGCGCTGGGGTAGCCGAAAGGGGCTGCGGTCCCTTAGCTCAACTGGATAGAGCAGCCGACTTCTAATCGGCAGGTTACAGGTTCGAGTCCTGTAGGGATCGCCATTGGCGGTGCGGGTCCGGGTCCCGCGCGCGACCGCCGGCGAGGGACCCGAAGTTGGGCCGCCCGAGAGGCGGCGCGTCCCGCCGGTCTCTCCAGTCGTCGCGAGCCTGCCTATCCTTCGGGCACGACCGCTCAACTGCGGGGCGGTTGCGCCCGGGCTCCGGGGAAGCCGGAGTTTTGTGTTGACACCTCCGGTTCCCGTGCAGGACGTTGAGGCTGTCTCAACGGTGAGACTCCGTTTCGTATCATCTTACATCGGCCCCAGAAGGCCCGGCACCATTGCCTCCGCGCGACAGATTGTCGTGACCGGGGGCTTTTTCGTTTGGAGAGGCGATGTCTCGCGACGCGCTCAAGATCGGTATCCTGTTCTCCACGACCGGCTCCTACGCCGCGGTCGGGGCTGCGATGCGGGCCGGGGCGGAGCTGGCGATCGAGGAGGTGAACGCCGATCCAGCAGCGCCGCTACGACTCGAGCCGATCTTCATCGACCCGGCGGGCGTGACGTCGGCCTATGCCGAAGGGGCGGTCGAGCTGCTGCGCTCCCATGGCGTCGTGCATGTCTTCGGCTGCTACACCTCTTCGAGTCGCAAGGAGGTGCTGCCGGTCTTCGAGAAGCATGACGCGCTCTTGTGGTATCCCTCCCATTACGAGGGGTTCGAGACCAGCGACAACGTGATCTACACCGGCGCCGCGCCGAACCAGCACATCGTGCCGCTGGCGCGCCACCTTCTGTCCGGCCATGGCGATCGCGGCTGGTTCGTCGGGTCCAACTATGTCTGGGCATGGGAGAACAACCGCATCCTCCGCGAGGCGCTGATGGAGGCCGGCGGGACGGTGATGGGCGAGCGGTATTTCCCGGTCGGGGAAACGGATCTCGGAGAGCTCGCTGTCCAGATCGTGCGGGACCGCCCGGATTTCATCTTCACCACGCTGATCGGCGAATCGAGCTATCGTTTCCTGCGGCTGTTGCGCGCCGCGGCCGAGGCCGCCGGAATGGATCAGGTCACCGAGATGCCGGTGGCGAGCTGTTCCCTGTCCGAGGTGGAACTGCCCTTCATCGGCGAGGCCGCCGCGGGGCACCTGTCTTCGTCGGTCTATTTCTCCTCCATCCGGTCGCCCGAAAACGCCCGGTTCACGGAGCGGTGGGCCACGCGCTTCGGTCCGACGGGACAGGCCTGTGCCGATGCCGAGGCGACCTACGTGGCGGTTCATCTTCTGATGGGCGCCATCCGGCGGGCGGGCGGCGCGGAGTTCGTCGCCGTCCGCGAGGCCGCGCGCGGCCTGCGGTTCAACGCGCCCCAAGGGCCGGTCACCGTCGATCCCGACAACCTGCATTGCTCCATGCGGCCGCGGATCGGCAGGTCGAAGGCGGATGGCACCTTCGAGATCCTCTTCGAGGAACAGGTGCCGATTCGCCCCGATCCCTATCTCGTCTGGGGCAACGGCGTCGCGGGGGAGCGGGGCAGGCGCGGTGGCGGGCATTTGAGGCTGGTGCCATGAAGTCAGGGATCATCACCAATTTCCGCGGCCTTCGCGCGCTCGTCCTGCAGGGGCCGGACGTGAACCTCGAGACGCTGGTGAGCGTCCTCGGGCGTCTGGGCCTCGGCGTGACGGTCCTTGCCCCCGACGCCCCCGCCGCCGGCGGGCTGCCCGAGTGCGACGTGCTGTTCTTCGACGCGGACGAGGACCTGGCCGGTCCCCGCATGGCGGGCGAGGAGCCGGACGTGCCGACGATCGCGTTGATCGGGCACGAGGCGCCCAGCCGCCTGGTGCGGGTCGTCTCGCCGAGGTGCGACAGCCACATTCTGAAGCCGATCCGCAACACGGGCGTGTTCACCGCGCTTCTGCTCGCCGTCAACGGCCATCGCGACCGGCGGCGGATCGAGCAGGAGCTCGACGTGCTGCGCCAGCGCCTGACCGGTCGGCGCGAGGTCATGAAGGCTGTGCTCGGCCAGATGGCCCTGTCCGGTATCGACGAGGACAGCGCCTACCAGCGGCTGCGACAGGAGGCCATGAACCGGCGCGTCCCGATCGAGGATGTCGCCCGGGACTGGCTCGCCACCCCGCCGGCAGCCGGACAGCCGACGGAGCCCAACCGGAAGTCCGGCCAGGTGTGACACCAGAAAACCAACCAGCAGGAGAGTCCCAAATGCAACCGAAGACCAAATCCCGCGTCCTCGCAGCCCTTCTGGCCGGCACGGCCGCGCTCGCGGCGGCAGGGCCCCTCGCCGCACAGGACGGGCCGATCAAGATCGGCGTCCTCGAGGACCAGTCGGGCGACTTCGCCGCCGCGACCAACGTGAAGGTCAATGCCATCCAGTTGGCCACCGCGGAGATCAACGCCGCCGGAGGGATCGGCGGGCGCGAGATTGAACTCGTGATCTACGACACCCAGTCCGACAACCGGCGTTACCAGGAGTTCATGCGCCGCGTGCTGCAGCAGGACGAGGTGGACGTGGTCTTCGCCGGCTTCTCCTCGGCCTCGCGCGAGGCCTACCGGCCGATCGTGAACCAGTTCGACGGGCTGGCCTTCTACAACAACCAGTATGAAGGCGGCGTGTGCGATTCGAACATGATCGTCACGGGAGCGGTTCCGGAACAGCAATTCTCCACGCTCATCCCCTGGATGATGGAGACCTACGGACCCAACGTCTACACCATCGCGGCGGACTACAACTTCGGCCAGATCTCGGCGGAGTGGGTGCGCAACATCGTGGCCGAACAGGGCGGAACGATGGTGGGCGAGGAGTTCATCCCGCTGGGCGTGTCGCAGTTCAGCCAGACGATCCAGAACATCCAGGAATCCGAGGCCGATTTTGTCGTGACGCTCCTCGTGGGCGCGGCCCAGGCGTCGTATTACGAACAGGCGGCTTCGGCGGACGTGGGCCTGCCGATGGCCTCTTCGGTGAACGTGGGCCAGGGCTACGAGCATCGCCGGTTCACGCCGCCGAGCCTCGCGAACATGTATGTCACCACGAACTACATCGAGGAGATCGACACGCCCGAGAGCCGCGACTTCGTGGAGCGGTTCCGCGCGATGTTCCCCGACGAGCCCTACATCAACCAGGAGGCCGCGAATTCCTATATCGCGATGAACCTCTACAAGCAGATGGTGGAGCGCGCCGGCACCACCGAGCATGATGCGATACGCGCCGTTCTCGCCGAGGGCGACGTGTGTTTCGACGGGCCCTCGGGCAATGTCTGCCTCGATCCCCAGAGCCAGCACATGTCGCACACGATCTTCCTCGCGCGGGTCGAGGACGACCACTCGATCACCTTCCCGGAGGTCTGGGAGAACATCGAGCCCTACTGGCTGGGAGACGCGGGCTGTGATCTGACCCAGAACGATCCGTCGGCCCAGTACACCCCGTCGAGCCCGCCGCCCTCGGCCAACTGACGCGGAGAGTGTGAACCGGCCGGGCGGCCCCATCGGTCGCCCGGTCGTGCCGTTTCCCAGCGGGCCGTGCGTCGGCCCCACATCCCTGATCCGGAGTCGTCGCGCGCATGGAGCTTTTCGCCACCGTCTTCGCCATGATGTACCAGTTCGGCGACGCCTTCGCCTTTCTGGTCATCTCCTGCGCGGGGCTTGCCGTCATCTTCGGGATGATGGGCATCATCAACCTGGCCCATGGCGAGTTCATCATGTGCGGCGCCTATGTCACCGCCGCCGCCGCACGCGCTGGGCTGCCGCTGCCGCTGGCGATCCTGTGCGGAGCGCTGGTCGCGGGCCTCGTGGGCATGGCGGTGGAGCGCACGGTGGTGCGCCATCTCTATCATCGCCCGCTCGATTCCATCATCGCCACCTGGGGCATCAGCCTGATCGCCACCCAGGGCGTGCTGATCGTGCTGGGCTCCACCATGCAGGGCATCGGCACGCCGCTGGGCAGCCTCGCCGTGGGCGAGCGGTCCTATTCGGTCTACCGGCTGGTGCTGATGGGCGCCGCCGTGGGTCTGCTGGCAGGGCTTTACGTGCTGTTCTACCGGACCCGGTTCGGCGTGATCGCCCGCGCGACGATCCAGCGCCCGCAGATGGCGCGCGCGCTGGGCGTCGACACCCGGCGCGTCTACGGCCTGACCTTCGGGCTCGGGGCGGCGCTGGCGGGGCTTGCGGGCGGGCTTTACGCGCCGACGATGACAATGGTGCCCACGATGGGGGCCACCTTCATCGTCGAGAGCTTCGTGACGGTGGTCGTGGGCGGGGCGGACATCTTTGTGGGCGCGGCCCCGGCGGCGGCGATCCTCGCGGTCATCAAGGCGTCGATGACGGCGTGGTACGGGCAGCTTTTCGGCCAGATCGGGCTTTTGCTGGCGGTGATCGTGGTGATCCGCGTGCTGCCCGGCGGGCTGTCGGCCTGGCTCAAGAAGACGCGGCAGTAGGGGGCGGACATGGACAGGCAGGACACACCGGCGCAGGGCGCGCCGCACGCCGGACCCGCCCTTGCAGAGGAGGCGCCGATCGAGCGCCGCTCCGCCCTGCGGATATGGCTGTCGCGGCTGGAAGGACCGCAGACCATGGGCCGGGGGCCCGTGTTCTGGACGCTGGCCGCGCTGGTGGTGCTGGCGGCCGCGGCCTATCCGCAATTCACGAACCCGTTCGCTGTGGGCAACGCCGCCTATTTCATGGTCTGGACCTTCATGGCGATGGGCCTTGGCGTGGTCTGGGGCTATACCGGCGCGCTCAGCTTCGGGCAGACGGCGTTCTTTGGGGTGGCAGGCTATGGCTACGGCATCCTGACGATAAATTTCGGCGCGGCCTTCGGACTGACGTGGATCGCGTTGGTGCTGTCGGTGGCGGCGGCGGGGCTGGTGGCGCTGCTGATCGGCTATTTCATGTTCTACGGGCGTATCCGGGGCGTGTTCATCGGGATCGTGACCCTGTCGGTGACGCTGGTGTTCGAGACCTTCATGGCACAGACCGCCGGACCGCAGTGGCGCGTGGGCGAGGCGCGGCTGAACGGCTTCAACGGCATGTCGGGGATGCCGCCGCTGACGATCCCCTGGCCCGGCGGAGACATCGTTCTCTATCCGGGCGTCGGGCTGTTCTATGCGCTGCTGGCGATGGTGGTGCTGTGTTATCTCTGGCTGCGGATGCTGCTGAACGCGCCTTTCGGCAACGTGCTGGTGGCGATCCGCGAGAACCCCGAGCGCGCGGAGATGCTGGGCTACGACATCCGCCTGTATCAGACGCTCGCATTCGGCCTTGGCGGCGCGCTGGCGGGGCTGTCGGGGGCGCTTTATACCGCCTGGGGGCAGTATATCACGCCGTCGTCGATGGGGTTGACCGCCGCCGCGCTGCCCATCGTCTGGGTCGCGGTCGGCGGACGCAGGGATATCACGGCGACGTTGCTGGGCACGCTCGCGGTGCTCTTCGCCTTTCAGTCGCTGACCATCTACGGCAGCCAGTATGCGCTGGTCGTGATGGGCGCGCTCCTGGTCTTCACGGTGCTCGTCACGCCCGACGGGCTGATCGCCACAGCGATGGAGCGGCTGGGGCGGCTGGCAGGTCCGCGCAAGGGACGGAGCGGCCGATGACCGAGATCCTCAGTGTCCGGAAGCTGAACAAGAGCTTCGGCGGCGTCACCGTCGCCCGCGACATCGATTTCACGCTGGAGGCGGGCACGATGCACTGCCTGATCGGGCCGAACGGGGCGGGCAAGTCGTCGTTCTTCCGCCTGATCCTAGGAGAGCACGCGCCCGACAGCGGCACGATCCACTTTCGCGGCGAGGAGATCACCCGCCTGCGGTCGTTCCAGCGCATCCGGCGCGGCATTTCCGTAAAGTTCCAGGTGCCGGGCATCTTCAAGGCGCTGAGCGTGCGACAGAACCTCGAGGTGGCGTTCCAGCACCATCTGCACGGGCACGAGCTGGCCACCACCGTGCGCCGGGTTCTGGAGTTCACCAACCTTCAGGGCGAGGCGCAGACGGCGGCCGGGGTTCTGTCCCACGGGCAGCAGCAATGGCTGGAGATCGGGATGGCCGTGGGGGTGGAGCCGACGCTGCTGCTGCTCGACGAGCCCACCGCCGGCATGTCTCCGGACGAGACGCGCAAGACCGGCGAGATGCTGCACGAGCTCAACGCGCGGGGCATCACCATCCTCGCGGTCGAGCATGACATGGCCTTTGTCGAGCAGATCGCGACGCGGGTCACGGTCCTGCATTTCGGCTCGATCTTCGCCGAAGGCTCGATCGCGGAGATCGTCGCGCACAAGGGCGTGCAGGAAATCTATCTGGGGGCGGCGGATGAGTGAGCAGAGCTTGCTTGAGGTGCAGGGCCTCAAGGGCGGCTATGGCGCCGAGACCGTGCTGCAGGGCGTGGACATGCAGATCGCGCCGGGAGAGATCGTCGCTGTCATCGGGCGCAACGGGGTGGGCAAGAGCACACTGATGCGCACCCTGACAGGGCTCTTGCGGCCCTCGGCGGGCACCATCCGCTTCGGCGGGCAGGACGTGACAGCGGAGCCTGCCGACAAGCGCGCCCGGGCCGGGATCGGCTATATTCCGCAGGGGCGGGACGTGTTTCCGGAACTGACCGTGCGTGAGAACCTCTTGGTCGGAGAGGTGGCCGGGCAGGGCAGGGCGGCGCCCGACTATGATCAGGTCTACCGCTTCTTTCCGATCCTGAAGGAGCGCGCGCGCCAGCGTGCGGGCACCCTGTCGGGCGGGCAGCAGCAGCAGCTTGCCATCGGGCGCGCGATGATCGGCAACCCGCGCCTGATGCTGCTCGACGAGCCCTCCGAGGGCATCCAGCCCTCGATCATCAAGGATATCGCCCGCAACGTGCGCACCCTGAACCAGCAGACCGGTCTTGCCGTGCTGCTGGTGGAGCAGAACCTCGACCTCATCGTCTCCATTGCCCGGCGGGGCTACGTGATGGAGAAAGGCCGCCTCGTGGCCAGCCTCGGCGCGGAGGAGATCACCTCCCGCGACGTGGTGCGCCACCATCTGACAATCTGAACTGCAGGAAGGAACAGGAACATGAGCTGGTTCGACACGTCGATCATGGCCCGCAAGGGTGTCGCCAAGGGGCAGGCGGGGACGCGCCACCGGATCTCCATCGAGGATCAGGGGCAGTTCCACTACGTCTACGGCCCCTATGCCGACCCGGTGCTGGAGGTGGAGCCTGGCGCGGTGCTCGAGGTCGAGACCCACGACGCCTTCGAGGGCAAGATCACGTCGGAGACGGACAAGCCTACGGAGATCCTGAACTTTCCCTATCTCAATCCCCAGACCGGCCCGATCTTCGTGAAGGGCGCGGAGAAGGGCGACGCGCTGGCGGTGCGGATCCTGTCGATCAAGCCGCGCGGGCCGCAGCCCGTGGGCACCACCTGCCTTCTGCCCGAGTTCGGCGGGCTCGTGGGCACCGGCGACACCGCCATGCTGAACCCGCCGCTGCCCGAGAAGGTCAAGAAGCTGAACGTGACCGAAGCGGGCGTGGAGTGGTCCGACACGCTGACGCTGCCCTACGAGCCCTTCATCGGCACCATCGGCACCTCGCCCGAGATCGAGGCGATCAGCTCGCTCCAGCCCGATTACTATGGCGGCAACATGGACCTGCCGGACGTGGCCCCGGGGGCGATCATCTACCTGCCGGTGAACAAGGCGGGCGCCTATCTCTATCTCGGCGACTGCCACGCCATTCAGGGCGACGGAGAGCTGTGCGGCGTGGCGCTGGAGATGCCCGCGACGGTCGAGCTTCAGGTCGACCTCATCAAGGGCCATGGCAACCGCTGGCCGCAACTCGAGACCGAGCACACCATGGGCTTCATCGGGTCCGCCCGGCCGATGGAGGATGCGGCGCGCATCGCCTATCGCGAACTGGTGCGCTGGCTGGCCGCCGAGACGGGCCAGACCGAGGAAGAGGCCTACATGCTGCTGACGATGTGCGGCAAGGTCAGGCTCGGCAACATGGTCGATCCGAAATACAGCCTCGGCGCCTCGATCGAGAAGCGCTACGTGAAATAAGGGGACGGACATGGATCTGGGGCTGAAGGGGCTGCGCGCCCTCGTGACCGGCGGCAGCAAGGGCATCGGCCGGCGCTGCGCCGACATTCTGGCGGCGGAGGGCGCGCATGTGTCGATCTGTGCGCGCACCGCCGCCGATGTGGAGGCGACGCTGGAGGCACTCGCCCCCTCGGGTGTCACCCTGCACGGCGCGGCGGTCGACGTGTCCGACAAGGCGGCGCTGGAGGCCTGGGTCGCCGAGGCGGCGGAGGCGCTGGGCGGCATCGACATGGTCATCGGCAATGTTTCGGCGCTGGCCGTGGGCGACGACGAGGCCGCGTGGCAGGCGGGCTTCGAGACGGACATGATGCATTGCGTCCGGCTGGTGAACGCGGCGATGCCCTGGCTGGAGAAGTCCGACGCCGCCTCGGTCACCCTGGTCTCCTCGGTGTCGGGCCGGGAGGTCGATTTCACCGGGCCGGCCTATGGCGGCTTCAAGGCGGCGATCGTGCACTATGCCAGCGGACTGGCGTTCAAGCTGGCCGGGAAGGGCATCCGTGCGAACGCCGTGTCGCCGGGCAACACCTATTTCGACGGGGGCATCTGGCAGCAGATCGAGACCGGCAACCCGGCGCTTTTCGCCGAGGCGCTGGCGCTGAACCCCACGGGGCGGATGGCGAAACCGGAGGAAGTGGCTCGGGGGATTGTGTTTCTGGCGAGCCCGGCCTCCAGCTTTACCACCGGCGCGCATCTGGTGATCGACGGCGCGCTGACGCGGGGCGTCCAGCTCTAGGGGCAAGGCGCCGGTCGCTATCGGACCTGAGAACGAAGATCGGCGGCGGGATCATATCCGCCGCCGATTGTCGTTTCGGCCCCCTGAGCACATGGGCCGATCCCGGCGGCCGGTCAGAACGCCGCGGGGATGGGGCCGAAGCGCGGCGGTTCGACCCGGCGGCGGGAGGCGGCCTCGTAGGCGGAGGCGATGCGGACGATGGCGTCCTCGTTGCCGGGCTCGCTGCGGAACACCAGCGAGAAGGGCAGGCCGGGGGCCGCCAGCTTCACCGGCTCGGTCACGGGCGCAGGGACATAGCGCTTGCGGTCCTCGGACAGCTTGAACACCGGATCGTAGGCGGTATCGACATAGCCCGCCGGGATCAGGATCTCCGTCAGGCCTGCGTTCGGCCCGTAGAAGGATTCGAGCGTGATATTGTGCATGCCCCCGCGCGGCTGGTTCGCATGGCCGATCTTGCCCGGCACCCAGGGCGAGTGCAGCCGCACGAAGGCGTCGAGCTTGTTCTCGTAGAGCACCATCATGTCCACCCGGCGCAGAAGCTCGCGCAGCATGATCCGCTCGTTGACCCCCTGCCGCCCGTCGAGCCGGTTGCGCATGTCCGACAGCGCATCCCAGTTGAGGAAGGCCGACCGCTGGTCGTCGCCCCAGAATTTCGAGCGCGCATTGAGCGCCGCGAAATCGGTCAGCGTCTCCTCGAAGCCGAGCTCGGCCCAATCCGCGGCGCGGCGCATCAGGTATTGCTGGATATGGAAGCGGAAGGTGGTCGCCAGCTCCTGTTCCTGCACCGTGTGGATGTCGAGGTTCTTCGGCGGCGCGATGCGCCCCTCCGCGAGCGCCACGCAATAGTCGATGGGCTTCATCGTGCCGCTGCCGAAGATCTTGGGCGGCTGGTAGGTGGCCTCGGCGCCTGCGGCGACGGTGGGCGAGGCGAGGCTGGGCATGCCGCCCGCCACGAAGGGCGTGGGCTGCACGGCCTCCGCCACCTCCTTGTAGACGGGCGTCCCGTCGGGGCCGAGGCGGAACAGGATGTCGGGCATGAAGACCGGGACCAGCCGCGTCAGGGCCTTGCGGAAATCGACGGTCATGCTTTCGTAATCGGGGTCGGCGGGGCTGAGGGGATCGGCGGATTGCACGATCGTGGCGCCCAGATGGTCCTGAAGGATCGTCTTGATCTCCCGCTCGGCGGCGGTGACGATGGGCCCTTCGGCCAGGGAGCCTTCGGGGATGATGAGCGACTCGCGCACAAGGCCGATCCGCGTGCCTTCGAGCATCCCCTCGGCGGCCGAAGGCACGAGGTGGCTCGTGTAGGGCGTCGCCAGCACCGAAGAGCGCGGCACGGTGGTGAAGGGATCGCGGGGGTCGTAGGGCCCGTTCTCCGCATCCGTGAGCGCGTCGATGACCTTGGCGCAATCCACGACCGAGCGGCAGATCACTCCGGTCCGGTCGGTGTAGATATCCGCGCCGACGGCCCCGCCGTCGAAGCCGATCATCGCCTTGTGGGGCAGGATCAGCGCCACGGAATTGTGGTTCGACGGACCCCGGCAGGAGGCGCGGGTCTCCTCGCCGAGGCTCGCCATCACGAGGTTCGTGGAGACCGAGAGCGCCGAACCCGAGCTCGATCCCAGCGAGGCCGAACGGGTCGTGTCGTAGGGGTTCGCCGGGTTCCCGCCCCAGGTCGTGCGCTGGTAGCCGAGGGTGGAGGGCAGGATCTTCTCGGGCCGGTGATCGCCGCCCGGATCGCCCGCGCGGCCGTTGTATTCGGTGCTCACGGCCTTGGCGTAGATGATCGCGCCCTTCTTGCGCAGCTGATCCACGAGGATGTGGTCGCGGGCGGGAAAGTCGATGTCATAGGCCGCATCGGCTCCGCCCATGGAGCGCATGTCCTTGCAGTCGAACGGGTCCTTGAAAGAGAAGGTGACGCCATAGAGCGGCATCGCCTCGAAATCGGGGTTGGTGCCATAGGTCGCGTCCAGTTCCGCCGCCTGTTCCAGCGCATCGGGATGGCGGCGGAAGATCTCGCAGACCGCGGGCGCGCCCTCGGGCAGCGGGCCATCGTCCGGATGGCGGTCATAGTCGCCGCGGCAGACAACGGAGCGTTCGCCCCGGATGTTCAGCGTCGAAAGCGCGTTGACCTGGGTGCCGTCCGGTATGCCGACGATCATGCCGTATTGCTGCATGACACCCGGGTCCGACATCGTCGGCTCCATCCGGCCCAGCTCCAGCGGCGTGCCCTCGTAGGCGTCGAGGTCGGGATAGATGTCGGAGACGGGGACGGTCTCGGTCGGGAACTCCAGCGGCGCCCCGGCCCGGACGGTGCCCTGTCCCGGCGCGATGGGGGCGCCGTCCCCGGTCACGAGACGGCTGGCCGGGCCGTTGATCGCCCGGGCGCGGGCGATGTAATGCTCCACGATCTGGACGCAGGTCACCTGACCTGCGGAAATCGCGGCGTGCATCTCGGCGATGGTCGCCTCCTCCAGTCGAAAGCCGGTGTCGGCGGGGACGGTGTCTGGTGCCATGGGGTCTCTCCTCGATGGGCCGGACATGGCCCCTTATCCTGCATTATATATTTTTGAGCTGGCCGAGGCCTGTCAAGCGGCTGTCTTGGGCGGGCCTACGGCCGAGAGATGCTGCGGGGCCCGGGGGCGTAACCCGCCTTCGCTCGGTGCACGGCCCGTCAGGATGCGGAAGGATGTGCACGAATCTGACAGGAAATCTCAGGGTTTTGCCGATATTTTCCGCTGGATGCGGCGACGATCGGCAATTCCGAAACCCGCACCTCTCGTGGTGATTCGGACCCCGGCGCCCGGTCACCCGTCCTGAAGGCGTCCAGTTTTTAGGCATGTCTGCATGAAGGGCGTGCGCAAGCCGCCGCGTGACCGGAACCGGGATGCTGGATGGCTATATTATATATGATCAGTCGCTGCGCTGCGCTCACCCTCAGGGCGAGAGGTGACCATGCTGAGAATGTCCCGGATCACGAAAACCTACGACGGCGCGGCGGTGCCGGCGCTCGGCGACGTCTCCATCGACTGCGCGGACGGCTCCTTCACCACGCTCCTCGGCCCGAGCGGCTGCGGGAAATCGACACTGCTGCGCTGCATCGCGGGCCTCGAGGCCCCGGACGGGGGCTCGGTGACGCTGAACGACCGCCCGCTCGTCGATGTCGACAGGGGAATCGTCGTGCCGGCCCACAAGCGCGGGATCGGCATGGTGTTCCAGTCCTACGCGATCTGGCCGCACATGACCGTCTCGCAGAACGTCGGCTATCCGCTGAAGGTGCGGGGCGACACGGACGCCGACATCTTCGGCGCGGTGCGGGAAGTTCTGGAGATGGTGGGGCTGACCGGGCTCGAGGCCCGGTCGTCCTCGGACCTGAGCGGGGGCCAGCAGCAGCGGGTGGCGATTGCCCGCGCGGTCGTCAACAGGCCCTCCCTGCTGCTCCTCGACGAGCCGATGTCGAACCTCGACGCGCATCTGCGCCGTCAGCTCGGCTCGCAGCTCCGCGAGTTGCAGCAGCGGCTGAAGCTGACGGTGGTCTATGTCACCCATGACCGGGACGAGGCGCTGACGCTGTCGGACCGGATCGTCGTGATGTCCCATGGGCGGATGGCGGACGGCGGGACCCCTGTGGGGCTCTACGCGCGACCGAGGACGGATCGGGGGGCGCTCTCGGTGGGCGAGGCGAATTTCCTGCCCGCAGGGGTCGAGGACGGTCACGCGGTCTGCCGGCTGTTCGATCCGCCCCTCTCCTGCCCCATGCCGAGCGGCGCGCAGGACCCCGCGGTTCTGCTCAGGCCGGAATGGATCGACCTCTGGCCCGGAGAGCCGCCTGGGGAGAAGCCCATGGACCCGTCGCTGCCGCAGGCGCGCGCCACGATCCGGAGCGTCGTGTTCCGCGGCATGATGACGGAGCTTTCGCTGGACCTGCCGGGCGAGGTGACGCTCCTCGCCCGCGTCCAGCGGCCCGTCGATCTGGGGCCGGGAGACACCGTCCGGCTGACGATCCCGCCGGGTCTCGCCGTCGCGGTCGAGCGTTCGGCCGCGCCCCTACCGGCCGATCCGGCGCCTGCCGGGATGTCCGAGAGCCTCCGGCGCGGCCACGTGGCACCGCGCCCGAAACGACGACTCGCCACGCTCTTCAACCGGAACACGGAGACACTGCCATGACATGGACTTTCCAGCGGCCCCTGCTCGCGGGCCCGATCGTGCTCGCCGCCGCACTGGCGCAGGCCGAGACCTACGATCCCGCCCTGATCGAGGCGGCGCAGGCCGAGGACGGCACGATCTCGTATTACTTCATCCTCGGCGCCGAGGCGAACCGGCCGCTCTATGACGCCTTCAGCGCGCAGTTCGATTTCATCGACTTCGAGGTGACCGGCGGTGATCCGCTGTCGCTTGTCGAGAAGATCCTGAACGAGAACGCCTCGGGCCAGCCCATCGCGGACATCCTTCAGGGCGGTCCGATGGAAGACGGGATCATCAACGTCCAGAACGGCATCGGCGGCTTTACCCGGCCGCGGGCGGAGCAGGATGTGCCCGAGGAATTCAAGTTCCCGGGCGAGTATATCGTGCCGGACTATTTCACCTTCCACATCGCCTACAACACGAGCCTCGTTTCTGCGGAAGACGTCCCGCTGTCCCTCGAGGAACTGACGGAACCCGAGTGGGCGGGGCGCTTCGGCATCGACCTCGAGCAGATCGACTGGTTCGCGGGGATGCTCGCCTATTACGGTGAGGAGCGCGGGATCGAGATCTTCGAGGCGCTCGCCGCGAACGATCCGGTCCTCTTCGCGGGCGCGCAGGGTTACGAGCAGATGGCGGCCGGTGGCCTGCCCGTGGTGGCCAATACCTTCTCGGCGCTCACGGTGGACTACATCGAGCGGGGCGCCCCGATTGGCATCGCGGTCAGCCCCTTCGTGATCGCCCAGCCCGATCTCTACATCGGGATCGCCGACTCGGAGAACCCGGCCTCCACCGCGCTGTTCTTCGAGTTCCTGTTCACCCCCGAGGCGCAGGAGATCCTCGCCCAGCAGGTCTACAAGAACCCGGTCGTTCCCGGCGTCGCACAGCCGCCGCATCTGGAAGAGGCCCTCGGCCCCGAGATCGAGAAGTTCTTCGTGACCAGCCAGAACTGGGGTGATTTCGAAGAGCGGATCGACCTCTTCCAGGCGCTTTTCGTGCAGTGACGGCGGAAAGGAGCCCCCGATGGCTGTGATCGACGAGGCCGGCGCCGTGACGCGCCGCATGGGACGGGCCGTGCCGGCATGGTCGCGCCTCGTGGTCTGGGGGCTCCTCCTTTTCCTTGTCTGGCAGGTGGCCCTGCCGATCGCGGGCGTCTTCGTCGCCAGTCTCAAGGACCTGCGCCCGCTCGACGACGGATTTCTGACGTCTCCGCTCGTTCTCGGGAACTTCGGAGAGATCATCGCGTCGGGCGGGCTCTGGCGGGTCACCAGCACGACGTTCGTCTTCGCCTTCCTGTCCTCCACCATCGCGCTGGTGGTGGGCAGCCTTCTGGCCTTCGTCACCGTGCGGAGCGATCTGCCCTTCGGCTGGCTGGTGGCGACGCTGGTCCTGCTGCAACTGACGATCCCGGAACTTCTCGTCGCGATCAGCTGGACCTTCCTGCTGGGGCCGGAACTGGGTCTCTTCAACCAGGGCTGGGCGGCTCTGACCGGGGCGGAGGCCCCGCTCTTCGACATCTACTCGCTGGGCGGGATGGTGCTTGTCGAAAGCATGATCCTTGTGCCGCTGATCTATCTTTTCGCGGTTCCGGCCTTCTCGGCGCTCGACGGGTCGCTGGAGGATGCCGCGGCCATGTCGGGGGCGGGGCACTGGGGGTCGATGAAGTCGATCTCGATCCCGCTGATCGCGCCGGCGCTGGTCGCGACCTGGATCATCGCCTTCATGCGCGCCTGGGAGGCGTTCGAGGTGCCCTGGGTCCTCGGCCTGCGCGACCGGATTATGACCTATGCCACGCGCATCTACTGGGACACGGTGACCCCGCCCAGCGATACCGGCATCATCTCCGCCTATGCGGTACCGATGATCCTCCTGGCCGGGCTGATGGTCTGGGCGCATCGGCGCGTCTCGTCCCGCGGCGCGCGTTATGCCGTGATCTCGGGCAAGCCCGCCCCGCTCCGCAGGCTGCGGCTGACGGGTCTTGCCCGTCTCGCGGTGGGGGCGGTCACGCTCCTCGTGGTCACGGTGGGCATCCTGCTGCCGTTCCTGATGCTGGTCTGGCTCTCGCTGGTGCCCTTCTACCGCCCGCCGTCGCTGGAGGCGCTGTCTGCGGTCAGTCTCGGATCATGGCAGCGGGTCTTCGTCGCCGAGGGTCTCGGCAAGGCCGTGATGTCGAGTTTCGTCATCGGCCTCGGTGCTTCGGCCGCGCTCGTGACCCTGTCGGTGCTCGTCGGCTGGTTTTCCATCGTGAGCCGGACAGGGGGATCGGGTATCGCGCGGACGCTGTGCTTTCTGCCCGTTGCCCTGCCCAACATCGTGGTCGGCCTCGCGTTTCTCTGGATCTACATGCTGATCGGCGTGCAGACCTCGCAAAGCTACATCGTGCTGATCCTCGCCTACGTCACCCTTTTCTTGCCGGTGGTGAGCCAGAACGTGCTGACCCAGTTCGGGCAGATCAACGGCGAGCTTTTCGAGGCGCCGCGGCTCTGCGGCGCGAGGGAGCTGCGGATCATGGTCCAGATCGCCCTGCCGCTGCTGGCGCCGGCGGTCTTCGCCAGCGTTCTCTTCGTCCTGATCTGGTCCTTCAAGGAACTTCCGGCGTCGCTTCTCCTTTCCGGGTCCTCGACCCGGCCCATGGCCGTCTTCATGTTCGACCTGAGCCGCAACGGGAGCGTGAGCGTGCTCGCCGCCATCGCGCTGATCACCGTGCTGATCCTTTCGGTGCTCCTGATCCTGTTCCGGCTTCTTGCGCGGCGCATCGGTCTGCGGGGGTTCTGAGGCGCCATCCTGCAGCGTGCCCTGCCGCTCAGAACCGCTCCGTGGCGATCACCACCTCCGTGTCCCAGGTCCTGCAGGAGTCCTGGAGCGACGGGGGCGGCGGCTTGTCGGTGTAGAAGGTGTCGATCTGCGCGAGGGAGCCGATTCGGGCGGGGGCGCGGCGCTGGAACTTGGACTGGTCCGCGACAAGGAAGCTCTTGCGTGCCTGCCTCAGGATGGTCTGACTCACCCCGACCTCCTGGATGTCGTAATCGAGCATGTCGCCGTCCGGGTCGAGGGCGGAGCAACTGATCACGGCGAGGTCGAACTTGAACTGCTGGATCGCCTGCGTCGTGACGGCGCCGACAAGCCCCCCGTCCGACCGCCGCAGCAGCCCGCCCACGACGATGATCTCGCAGGCGGGGTTTTCCACGAGGATGTTGGCGACGTTCATGTTGTTGGTCAGCACCATGATCTCCCGGTGCTGCATCAGGGCGTGCGCGACGGCCTCGGTAGTCGTGCCGATATTGAGAAAGAGCGAGCATCCGTTGGGGATGTCCCGGGCGCAGCGGGCGGCGATCGCGGCCTTCGCCTCGTCGTTGAGGCCGCGGCGGTCCTCGTAGCCGATGTTCGTGATCGTCGAGTGAAGCACCGCGCCGCCATGCACGCGCTCGAGCTTGCCCTGGGCCGCGAGCTCGGCAAGGTCCCGCCGGATGGTCTGGAGCGTGACGTCGAAATGGGCGGCGAGGGCCTCCACGGAGACGCGGCCATCGCGGCGGGCGATGGTGAGAATCTCCGGCAGACGCATGCTCTGGGACATGGGCGAGCCTCCGCGGACGTCCGTGATGTTCGTTTCTAGGGTATCAGCGGAGGTTGCGAACAGGCAAGGCGGAACATAAGGCGAACAAAGCGCTTTGAGGTATTCGTTTTGATGAAAAAAGAATATTTTTCCAGAATTGAAACGGCTGACTTGCGCGTCGATGTTCGTTTCTGCAGGATACCGCACATCGGAAGTTGACCATCACGCTTGGGGAGGGCGTCGCTGGTGCCGCAACATGATCCGCTTCACGCCGACCATGACCCCTATGACCTCTTCGTCATCGGGGGTGGGATCAACGGCTGCGGCATCGCCCGCGATGCGGCGGGGCGCGGTCTGACGGTGGTGCTGGCGGAGAAGGGCGATCTGGCCGGCGCGACCTCCTCGGCCTCGACCAAGCTGTTTCACGGGGGCCTGCGGTATCTCGAGTATTTCGAGTTCCGGCTGGTCCGCGAGGCGCTGATCGAGCGGGAGACGCTTCTGCGCGCCATGCCGCATATCAGCTGGCCCATGCGCTTCGTGCTTCCCTACCACCGGGACATGCGTTTCGAAAGCGAGACGCCGACCTCGAAGCTCCTCTCCTTTTTCATGCCCTGGATGAAGGGGCGCAGACCGGCCTGGCTGATCCGGCTCGGACTTTTTCTCTATGACAACCTGGGCGGGCGGAAGATCCTGCCGGCGACGTCGACGGTCTCGCTGAAGGGCACGCCCGAGGGCGCGCCGCTGCAGGAGCGGTTCGAGAAGGCCTACGAATATTCCGACTGCTGGGTGGAGGACAGCCGGCTGGTGGTCCTGAACGCCCGCGACGCAGAGGCGCGGGGCGCCACGATCCTGACCGGGAGCAAGGTCGTCTCCGCCGAGGCGCAGGACGGGCAATGGTCGGTCACGGTCGATCGCGACGGCGAGACGAAGACGATCCGTGCGAAGATGCTCGTGAACGCGGCCGGTCCCTGGGTCGGGGACGTGATCCACGGCAAGCTGCGCCTGAACAGCCGCGAGAACGTGCGCCTCGTGCGCGGCAGCCATATCGTGACCCGCAAGCTCTACGATCACGACAAGTGCTATTTCTTTCAGGGCACCGACGGGCGGATCATCTTCGCGATCC
>Ga0076930_100612_pt1 | contig 30109 bp, 21 predicted proteins | sample HotLakConsoUCCRE_FD_71149 | JGI IMG/M metagenome (GOLD analysis project Ga0076930, IMG submission 71149) | Hypersaline microbial mat communities from Hot Lake, Washington, USA - Hot Lake Consortium UCC-RE (version 3) (version 3) ...
CAACCCCCCCCCCCCCCCCCCGCCGCCCCCCACACCCTCCCGCTCTCCATCCCTACCTCTGCCCGAGCGCTCCGCCCCCTCTCAGCCCCCCCCCCCCCCTCCCGCCCCGCCGTACGTTGGAGCTGGGGGGCGGAGGCGCCCACGGCACGGTGCAGTCGGTACTCGCCCCGCAGGCGCTCCCCCCGGGAGCGGAGGAGCAGGGCGGCCCCCAGGGACCAGACCCCCACGGCCCCCGCCGCCAGTGCCGCCACGATCCGACCCAGCATCTCGCTCCCCGCCGCCACCCGGAGCTGCGGGAAGAGCACATTTCCCGTCCAGACGATGGGGAGACCCGGGTCCGGTAGGGGGTCCAGCAGCGGGCGGGGGGTCCAGGTGGGGGGAAGGCCCCACACCCCCGCCAGGAGGTTCAGGGCCCCCACGGCCAGGGCAACCCCGCCGGCCAGGAGGAGGGCGGCACCGGGGAGGGCAGAGTCGGGGGCAGGACGCCGGGGTCGCCGGTTCCGCTTGTGCACGGAGCGCTCGGGGGGAGTGGGAGAAGGACGGGCGCCTCCAGTGTGCCCCCCCGCAGCCCGGAGCGGCAAGCGTCAGAACACCCGGAGCTGCACCCCGAAGAGGCGCCCCGGGCGGGGGAGCCCGCACCCGTCGTAGAGGGTGGTGTTCCCCAGGTTCCGGGCCGTGAGTCGGGTCTCCAGGCGCCGCCCCACCCCGGGTCCCCCCAGCGACCAGACCCGGGAGAGGACCGCATCGAACCAGGAACCCCGGTCCAGCCGGACATCGTCGCCGCTGTCCGGATCGATGCAGAACCGGGTCCCCGTGTATGCCCCTTCCAGCATCGTGGAGATCCCGACCACCGCCGGGAGCCGCAGGAATCCGCTCCCGGTGCGCTCGGGAACGTTCTCCGGCTCCGTGTTCCGGGACGTGGACGGGTCCGTCAGCTCCACGGACTGCAGGGTGACCTCCCCACCCACCTCCAGGGGCCCCAGGGAGCGTGAGAACAATATCTCCACCCCGATGCTCGTGAGCTCATCCGCATTCACCCGCTGCCTTCGCCCGTCCGGAAGGGAGATGCGGCGGATGGCGTCACTCAGACGGTGGGTGAAACCCACCACCTGGATCTCCCCCCCAGCGAACACGCTGGTCACGCCCCCTTCCAGCGCCACCAGCGTCTCCGGGCGCAGATCGGGGTTTGGCAGGAATCGGTTCAGCGCCTCGGAGTACACCTCCCGGAGGGCCGGGAAGCGCCCCCGCCGGCTCGCCCCCAGGTGCAGCATGGTGTTCCCGTCGTTCACCACCGCCGACACCCCCAGCCGGGCCCCCCAGTCGTCGATGGTAGGCAGGGACTCCAGTCCGCCGGTGAGGGGCGTGGTCCCCCGGTCCCAGGCCCCCCCGAAGGCCAGGTTCAGGGCGCTCAACGGGGCCCCGGGACGATCCACCAGGCGCCAACTGCTCTCCGCCGCCAGACTGGTGAGCTCCTGTTCGAAGCGGCGGACATTGCCGTCGATGTCCTCCTCTCGGCGGATGTCGGCACGGGTGAAGGAGGAGCGCACCTCCCCCCGCGCCCCCAGGGTGTGGGTCCCCAGGAGACGGAGCGACACCGTGGTGTCCTCGCCGTCCTCGAAGCCGTCCAGTTCCTCGTACGCGGCGCTGGCATAGGACCGGATGTCGGTGATCCCGGTGTCGTATCCGAGGCTGGCCTCCAGACTCCCGCGCCCTGCCGGGGTCCCCCGGCTGCCGGTGCCTGCCGAGGCGGCCACGATGGTCCGGCGCATGTCCGGATACCGCCAGAACCGGGGCCCCCGGGCCCCCATCTCCGGGGCGATCCCTCGATTCCCCTGGTGGGTGGTGGCGGAGAGGCTCCCCCAGGCTCCGCCGTCGGCCTCGTACCGGAAGGCGCCGAAGCCATCCACATTCCGGAAATCCGTGTTCAGCCGGAGGTCATCGCCGGTGTCCACGCTCTCCATCAGGTCCCCCGGGAGGGGCGCCCCGGGACTGTCCCGGAACCCCAGTCCGGCCCGGACCATCCCCCGTCCCCCGAGGGTGGTGAAGGGAACGGTGGTGTGGGCCGCCGTGGAGTATCCCCCCACATGATCCACCCCCGCGGAGGCCTCCACCCTGGGGTCGCCGGTGATCAGCGAGCCCCGTGCGGCGTTCATCTCCACCACCCCCCCCAGCACGTTGGGTCCGTGGAGCAGGGTGGAGAGCCCCCGGACGAACTGGATCTCCCGGAGCGCCGCCGCCGGGAGGACCGACACATCCGTGCGGGCATCGTACGCCAGCGTCAGGGGAATCCCGTCGTACAGGATGGCCACCTGTCTGGATTCGGAGCCCCGGACCGAGATCTCCGCCTGCCCCCGGGAGTTGGTCCGCACCTGCACCCCGGCGATCTCCCGCAGCACCTCCCCGGCAGTGGGGGCGGGGGGGAGGACCAGCGATTCCACCCGCACCTCCAGGGCGCTGGTCCCCCCGGTGGTGGTGACCGGGCGCTGGGTCTGAACGGTGATCCCCTGGACCCGGAAGAGGGTGGTATCGGCGGGTGCGGCCCGTGTGGTGTCGGGCTGACGGGCCAGCAGGGGGAGGGGGACCAGCACCAGGAGCACCACGACCCGGAGGAGCACCCCGCCCCGGCGGGACATGCGGAGGCCGGGCCACGTCCCCCAGGGGACGCGGCGGGCGGGGGCGGTGGACTGGCACTCCGTCATGGCTGTCCTGGGGCGTCTGCTGATCCGGGAGTGGCGAACGGGCAGCCCCGAGGAGGGACCGCACCGGTACCCCGGCGGGGAGGGCTCCGTACGCTCAGGCCGCGTTCATGAATATTTCATGAACAAGGATGCGAGGAAAGGGCGGAAGAAGGAGGGCGCTACCGGTAGCCCCCCCCCGGGAGTCGGGCCCGGAACACCGTCCGACCGGGGGAGGACTCCAGCAGCTCCACCGTCCCTCCATGGATGTCGGCAATCCTCCGGGCGATGGGAAGCCCCAGCCCCGCCCCGCTGGTGAGGGTGCTCTCCTGCCGGGCCCGGGCGCTGTCCACCCGGAAGAACCGCTCGAACACCCGCTCCCGGGCCGGCCCCGGGATCCCGGGGCCCTGGTCCGTCACGGTGATGCTGTACCCCCCCTCCGCGGCCTCCATGTCCACCTCCACCCGCCCCCCCGGAGGAGAGTGCTTGATGGCGTTGTCCAAGAGGTTCAGAAGCAGCCGACCCAGGAGGTCGGAGTCCCCCACGAAGGGGGCCTCCGGAAGCTCCCCCACCTCCACCGTCACCCCCCCCGCCCCGGCCAGGGGACGCACGGCCCGGCCGGTGTCCCGCACCAGCTCGTCCAGATACAGGGGGGCGGGGTGCACCACCAGGTGCCCGGCATCCGCCCGGGCCAGGAGGAAGATGTCGTCCACGATCCGGGTGAGGCGCCGGCTGGCGTCCTGCACGATCTCCAGGGAGGCCCGGTATTCCCCCTCCTCCCGGTGGGGGCGGGAGAGGGTCACATCCGCCTCGGTGCGGACGATGGCCGTGGGGGTCCGGAGTTCGTGGGAGGCATCGGCCATGAAGCGACGCTGCTGCAGGAAGGAGCGCTCCAGGCGGTCCAGGAGGTCGTTCAGCACCCGGGCCAGCGCCCCCAGCTCGTCGTCCGCCACCACCGGAAGCCGCTCGTGGAGGGTGGTTGCGCCGATCTCCGCTGCCCGCCCCGCCATGGCCGTCACCGGGCGGAAGCTCCGGGCCGCCAGGAACCACCCACCTCCCGCGGCCGACATCACCAGGAGGGGGATCAGCACCAGGAAGAGCCCCCGGATCCGGTCCAGCGTGTCATCCACCTCCAGAAGGGGGTAGACCCCTGCCAGCTGGAAGCTCCGCCCCCCCGCCTCCAGGGGGCGGACGAAGAGCCTGTAGCGGCCCTCCGGTCGGGTGATGGTCTCGTTCCAGGGGAGGGAGGGCACGGCCCCCGGAACCGATACCACCGCAGACACCACCGCCCCCGCGTCGAAGAGGGGACCCGGCGGCCCTTCCCCGCTCCCCGGGCGCCCGGTGGGGTGGGGTGCGCTGGCCGCCACCACACCCCCCTGCGAATCCAGCACCACGATGTCCAGGTCCCGGAAGCGCACCTCCATGAGGGTGGTCACCAGCGCCCCCTCCAGGGTGGGGATCCGCCGCTGCTCGTTCCCCAGCTCCGCCGTGAAGACCGCCAGGGCGTCGGTGAGGAAGGCGTCCGTCCGGTCCAGGAGGGCCCCGGCGAAGAGGAGCCACGACACCACCGCGAAGGCCACCAGCGGGATGGCCAGCGCCGCCGTGTACCAGAGGGTCAGGCGGGTCCGGACGGAGGTGGGGACCAGGCGCATCCCTCAGCTCCCGGAGGAGCCCCCCGGATCCAGCATGTACCCGGTGCCCCGGAGGGTGGTGAAGAGCGGGGGGTCGTCCTCCTCATCGATCTTCCGCCGGAGCCGACTGGCGTAGACGTCGATCACGTTGGACTGGGTGGGGCTGTCCTCCCAGACCTGGGTGGCGAGTTCCGCCCGGCTCACGACCCGCCCGGCGTTCCGGGCCAGGTAGAGGAGGAAGGTGAACTCCCGGGCCGTCACCGGGATCTCCCGGGAGCCCCGGCGGACCTCCCGTCGGCGGGTGTCCACCACCAGGTCCCCCACCCTCACCTCCGGGGACCCTCCCCCTCCCCGACGGCGGGTGAGGGCCCGCACCCGGGCCAGTAGCTCCCCGAAATCGAAGGGCTTCGGCAGGTAGTCGTCCGCCCCGGCGTCCAGTCCTGCGATCCGGTCCTCCACCGCATCCAGCGCGGTGAGCATCAGGATCGGGACCCAATTCCCCCTCCCCCGGAGCTCCCGGCAGAGGGCGATTCCATCCATCCCCGGGAGGAGGACATCCAGGACCAGGACGTCGTACTCGCCGGTCAACGCCTTCTCCAGCCCCTGGTCGCCCCGGGCGGCCAGCTCCACCTGGAAGCCGGCTTCGCTGAGCCCCCGGACAACGGAGGTCCGGAGCTGGGGATCGTCCTCGACAAGAAGGATGCGCATGGAGGCAAGGTAGTCTACTCCTCCTTTCGTTGGACACCTGTCCGGGATACCGTTCAAGGGAATGGGAGGCAGGGAGCGCATCGTGCTCCATGGCCTTCGCCGGGCCGCCGCAGCCGGACCGGTCCCCTGAGAAGCAGTGAGGAGACGACCATGGACAAGCCCGCCACCGATCCCCCCCGGGAACGCCTCCGGACCCCGCCCGCGGAGCGCTTCGCCGGCGACAGCCATCTCTTCAGCATCGAGGAGACGCTGGCGCAGCTCCGGATTGAGGAGCACCCCACCCGACACGGGCACCGCCAGAAGGCCCTCTTCCATCGGGGGCCGGTGACCACCCTGGTCTTCGACTTCGACGAGGGGGGTACGCTGGCGGAGCACACCACGCCGGGGCTGGTCACCATCCACGGGCTGGAGGGGCATCTCCAGGTGAGGGCCGAGGGAGAGACCCACGACCTGCCGCCCGGGCACATCCTGATCCTGCGACCGGGGATCCCCCACGACGTCCATGCCGTGGCCGCGGGGGCGATGCTCCTCACGGTCCACCTGGAGCAGGACCGCTGATCCGGGGCGGTGGGGTGGACCACCGGCCCCCGTCAGGAGGGAGGGGGGTGCCGCCCCCGGATCCGGCGGCGGCGTCTCCGCCAGGGGGAAGGGTCCCGGGGGGCCTTCCGGCTGCGGCGCCGCTGCAGGGGTCCCTCTTCGGGCCCACCCCGTCGTCGCCCCTGGGAGCAGCCCCGCCCTCAACGGCCAGGGCCGCCGGGATGGCGCTGGCCACCGTCCTCGCCGTCTTCGCCGTGGCGGTGGCCGCCCGGCTGGAGGTAGCGGTTCCCGGGAGCCCTGTGCCCCAGTCCCTCCAGACCATGGCCGTGGTGCTGGTGGGGGCGCTCATGGGCCCCCGCCTGGGGGTCCTGGCCCTCCTCCTCTACCTGGCGGCGGGGATCGCCGGGCTCCCGGTCTTCGCCGGGGGAGCGGCAGGGCTCCACCAGCTCCTGGGTCCCACCGGAGGCTACCTCCTGGGGTTCGTCGTGGGGGCGGGGGTGGCAGGAGCCCTGGCCGGCAACCTGCACCGGGCCCTTTTCGGCATGCTCCTGGCCCACGCCATCATCCTGGCGATGGGATGGGGCCGCCTGGCCTTCCTCCTGGGACCCGAGGCGGCGTGGACCCAGGGAGTGGCCCCCTTCCTCTGGGGGGGTGCCGTGAAGTCGGCGGCCGCCCTCTGCCTCCTGGCCCTGGTTCCCCGACGGCGGTCCGCGTTGACGTCCCCGGCGGCAAACGGGTAACCTTCGCTCCGCGGATCCCACCCCGGGGGGCGCCACGGCGTGCCCCCCCTTCCACCCCTGCCGGAGTCCCCCTGGATGTTGCCCATCGATCTGCGTGGAAAGCGTGCACTGGTGGCCGGCGTGGCCGACGACGGCGGCTTCGGCTTCGCCATCGCCAAGGCGCTGGCCGAGGCCGGTGCCACCGTCTGCGTGGGCTCCTGGCCCCCCGCCATGGGGATCTTCGAGAAGCTCCTGGAGCGGGGGAAGATGGACGAGTCGCTGGCGCTCCGGGACGGAACGAAGATGGCCTTCGAGCGGATCTATCCGCTGGACGCCGCCTTCGATTCCATGGAGGACGTCCCCGCCGACATCCGGGAGAACAAGCGCTATGCGGAGCGGGGCGACTTCACCATTTCGGGGCTGGCCGCCAACATGGAGGCGGACTTCGGCACGGGGTCGCTGGACATCCTGGTCCACTCCCTGGCGAATGGCCCCGAGGTGAAGAAGCCGCTGCTGGAGACCAGCCGGGCGGGGTACCTGGAGGCCATCGGGACCAGCGCCTACAGCAATATCTCGCTGATCCGGGCCCTCTCCCCCCTCTTCCGGCCGGAGGCCAGCGCCGTCTCCCTCACCTACCTGGCCAGTGAGCGGGCGGTCCCCGGCTACGGCGGCGGGATGAGCTCCGCCAAGGCGGCCCTGGAGAGCGACACCCGGACCCTGGCCTGGGAGGCGGGGCGGAAGTGGGGGCTCCGGGTGAACACCATCAGCGCCGGCCCCTACGCCAGCCGCGCCGCCAGCGCCATCGGCTTCATCCAGCAGATCATCCGGTTCTACGAGGCCAACACCCCCATCGTCCGGTCGCTGGACGCCATGGATGTGGGGAACACCGCCGCCTTCCTCTGCTCCCCGCTGGCCGCCGGCATCACCGGGAGCGTGGTCTACGTGGACAACGGCTTCCACGCCATGGGAGCCACGCTGGAGAGCCCGGCGGAGTAGCGTCCCGGCGCGGCCGGCCCCCCGGGGGGTGGCGCTTCCGGCTGGTTTGCCCCATCCTCCTGCCCGTCCGGCGTGGTAGGGGGAGGGGTGGAAGGGGCCGGATCGTCGCAACCCATTCGATCACAGGGGCATCCACCTCCCGGCCGGGGCTCTCCCGAGCATCGGCCCACGGGACGGAGTTTGCCACCTCCACCCGTCGCCGGAGCGAGATCCCCGCCCATGCCCCTCCGCGATGAATTGTGCCGCCAGGGGAACTGGCTCTTCCGCTGGCGGAGCTACCTCCCGGTCCTCCTCCTCCCCCTGGTCTTCCTGGACCTCCGGGACTTCCAGTATCCCCTGCAGAGCGCCCTCCTGGACCGGATCTGGGAGTTCTTCTGCCTCTCCGTCTCCATGCTGGGGCTGGGGGTGCGGGCGCTGACCATCGGGTGCACTCCGAAGGGCACCTCCGGCCGGAACACCCGGGAGCAGATCGCCGAGACGGTGAACACCTGCGGGATCTACTCGGTGGTGCGGCACCCGCTGTATGTGGGGAACTACCTGATGTGGCTGGGGATCGCCCTCTTCCCCCGGAGCTGGGAGCTCCCCCTCATCGTCACCCTGATCTTCTGGGTGTACTACGAGCGGATCATGATCGCGGAGGAGGCCTTCCTGGAGAACAAGTTCGGGAAGGCCTACCGGGAGTGGGCCGAGCAGACCCCCGCCTTCATCCCCCGGCTCCGGCAGTGGCGCCCCCCCACCCTCCCCTTCTCCCTCCGGAACGTCCTGGGGCGGGAGTTCTCCGGCTTCTTTGCCGTGATCCTGATCTTCACCGCCCTGGAGCTGGTGGGGGACCGCCTCCTCTTCGACCGCTGGATCCTGGACCCGGTCTGGATGTGGGTCTTCGGAGCCTCGCTGGTGATCTACCTGGTCCTCCGCACCCTGAAGCGGAAGACCCGGCTGCTCCGGGTGGAGGGGCGCTGAGGGGGGGGTTCCCCCTCCCGCCCACTCCCCCCCTTTCCCGTCCACCACCCCCGGGACGGATGGGGGCGCCCTTCCCGGCCCCTCCCACGGGGGCGCCTCCCCGCCCTTGCCTGCACCCTTCCCTCTCCGGAAGTTCCCCCGCCGGTCCGGAGTGCGGAGCGGCATGGATCCCCAAAGGAGACCCGCCCCATGCGAAGGACCTCTCTGCCCCTCCTGGCCACACTGGCCGTCCTGGTCACCGGCTGTGCCTCGGGCCAGGCGGCACCCACCCCTCCGGCACCGGCGTCTGCCCCCCGACCTGCATCCAACGACGACGGCCCCCGCCCCTATACCCAGGTGATCACCGACGAAGCGGTATCCGATGAGGGGCTCTTCCACGTGCACCGCATCGACGACGACCTCTTCTACGAGATCCCCCTGGACCGGATGGGAGAGGAGTTCCTCCTCCTGAGCCGGGTGGCCCGCACCCCGGACGGCGCGGGGTACGGTGGCTCCAAGTCCAACACCTCCATCGTCCGCTGGGAGCACCGGGACGACCGGGTGCTGCTGCGGCTGGTGAGCCACGAGAATGTGGCCGACTCCACCCTTCCGGTGGCGGCGGCGGTGCGGAACTCCAACTTCGAGCCGGTGATCCTGGCCTTCGACATCGAGGCCTTCTCGCCGGATTCGTCGGCGGCGGTGATCGATGTCACCCCGCTGTTCACCACCGACGTCACCATGCTGGGGCTCCCGGCACGGCAGCGCACCGCCTACGGGGTCCGTCGGGTGGACGGAGACCGGACCTTCATCGAATACGCCCGCTCCTTCCCCACCAATGTCGAGGTGCGGCGGGTCCTCACCTACGAGGCCACCTCCGCCCCCTCCAATGCGGCGGCCAACACCGTCTCCATGGAGATGCACCACTCCATGCTGGAGCTCCCGGCAGATCCCATGGAGCCCCGACTCTGCGATCCCCGGGTGGGCTTCTTCAGCGTGAACCAGACTGACTACGGCCTGGACACGCAGCGGGCCACCCGGCGTTGCTACATCACCCGCTGGCGGCTGGAGCCCAGCGACCCGGCGGCCTTCGCCCGGGGAGAGCTGGTGGATCCGGTGGAGCCCATCGTCTACTACATCGATCCCGCCACCCCCGAGAAGTGGCGTCCCTACCTGAAGCAGGGGGTGGAGGACTGGCAGGTGGCCTTCGAGGCGGCGGGCTTCTCCAACGCCATCGTGGCCCGGGACGCCCCCACCCCGGAGGAGGACCCGGAGTGGAGCCCCGAGGATGCCCGGTACAGCGTGATCCGCTACCTGGCCTCCGACATCCAGAACGCCTCGGGCCCCCATGTGCACGACCCCCGGACCGGGCAGATCCTGGAATCGGACATCCAGTGGTACCACAACGTGATGAACCTCCTGCGGAACTGGTTCTTCATCCAGACCGCGGCGGCGAACCCCGAGGCCCGGGGGGTGGACTTCCGGGACGAGGTCATGGGGGAGCTGATCCGCTTCGTGTCGGCCCATGAGGTGGGGCACACCATCGGCCTGCAGCACAACATGCAGTCGTCGGCCATGTACACGGTGGAGCAACTCCGGACCCGCTTCGTCTGCGAGTTCGGGGTAGCCCCCTCCATCATGGACTACGCCCGCTTCAACTACGTGGCGCAGCCCGGCGATGACACCTGCTTCCTGCCGGTGGTGGGGCCCTACGACAAGTTCGCCATCGAATGGGGCTACAAGCCCATGGCCGGCGATACGGATGCGGAGCGGGGGGCGCTGAACGCGCTGGTGGCGGAGCGGCAGCGGGATCCCATCCTCCTCTTCTCCAGCCCCAACGGGGAGGACCCCACAGCCCTCACCGAGGCCATCGGGGACGACGCCATGGAGGCATCGGAGCTGGGGATCGAGAACCTGAAGCGCATCGTCCAGAACCTGGAGGAGTGGACATTCCAGGAGGGGGAGGACTACGACCAGCTCCGGGAGCTCTACGACAACGTGTCGGGGCAGTGGAACCGCTACACCGGCCACGTGCTGGTGAACGTGGGGGGCGTGGTACAGACCCGGAAGCGGCAGGGGCAGGAGGGGCCGATCTTCGAAGTGGTACCGGCGGAGAAGCAGGCCCGGGCGGTGGAGTACCTGAATGAGCAGGTCTTTGCCACTCCCACCTGGATGCTGGACCGGGACATCCTGGACCGGATCACGGGCTCGGGCGTCCCCGACCAGGTGCGGGCCCGACAGGTCACCGCCCTGAACGGGCTGCTGAACGTGCCCCGGATGAAGCGGCTGGTGGAGCAGGAGGCCTTCCACGGCGCTGCGGCCTACGGTCTGGGCGAGATGCTGGACGACCTCCGGCAGGGGGTCTGGGCCGAGGTGGCCGCCGGACGGGCCACCGATGCGTTCCGCCGGAATCTGCAGCGGGCCTATCTGGCGCGGATGGCGGAGCTGTTGGAGGACGAGGACGCCGCCCAGACCGACATCGCCCCCTTCGCCCGGGGACAGCTCACGACGCTCCGGGGGGCGCTGCAGGGAGGTGTGGGGCGCACGAACCATGAGCCCACCCGGCTCCACTACCGGGATGCCATCGCCCGCATCGAGCAGATCCTGGACCTGGACGGCTGAACCATGCAGGGGGAGGGGCCGGAGGACTCCGGCCCCTCCCCCTGCACCAGCCGATGGACATCCCCGCACCAGGGGATGAATGAAGTCCCTACACCACCCCCAGATACACGATGAGGGCGGCGTAGAAGATCCCCAGGATCCCCACCAGGAAGAGCTGCCGGAAGAGGTGCTCGCGGTTCACCCCCGATCCCGCGGAGGCCACGGCCAGCGCCCCCAGGGTTGAGATGGGGCTGTTGGTCACCATGTGGGCCCCCATGACGATGGCGGAGATGATGCGGGTGGGGTCGCCCCCGGTCTCCGCCACCAGCCCCGGTACCGTGGGGATGAGGGTGGGGAGCACCACCCCGGAGGCGCTGGACACCAGGGAGAGGGTCCCCCCCACCAGCGCCATCACCGGGGCGGCGGTCCCCTCGTCCATGACCCGGGTGAATAGATCCGAGAGGAGGTCGATCCCCCCGGCCTGCTCCGTCACCTTCACCAGCACGGTCACCCCGCACACCAGCACGATGGTGGTCCAGGGCACCGCCCGGAACGCCTCCACCTCGTCGGCTGCCCGCAGGAAGAGGAGGAGGACCGAGCCGGTGAAGGCGGTGAGTCCGATGTCCCACCCCAGCCCCACGATGCACCCCACCACCGCCAGGAGGACCAGGAGGGTGGTGCCCTGGGCCCGGTCCAGACGCTCCGTGGCCAGAACCCCCTCTGCCGCCCCGGCCACCACCTCAGACACGCCAGCCGGTGCCACCCCGGCGGGCGCCGCCCCAGCCGCCGCCACCCCGTCCGACCCCGGCGGGGCCCCCTCCCTCCCCCCCCGCCCCAGGCGGTGCCCCTTCAGCACCAGGTAGAGGATCGCCGCCAGGATGGTCTGCCCCAGGATCTGCCGGGTGAAGATCGCTCCGGCGATGTCGAAGCCCTGCTCGGCGCTGAGGGTGTTGGCGATGATGCCGGTGGGGGCCAGGGGGGAGAGTCCGCCGGCGTTGGATCCGGCAATGACCATGGTGGCCATCAGCAGAGGTGAGATCCGGTGGTCCACCGCCACCGTCAGGGCGATGGGGAGGACGATGGCGCACACCACGATGTTCCCCGCCCCCACCGCGGCGATCACCCCCGCCATGAGGAAGAAGGCCGGGGGAATGAGCCGCCGGTCCCCCACGGTGGCCGCCACCATCCGCCGGGCCAGGAGGGCCAGGGTGCCGTTGGCCCGGGCAATCCCGAAGAGGAGGGTCATCCCCAGGAGCATGAAGAAGAGCCCCACCGGCCACCCCGCCACGATCTCCCGGCCGGAGAGCCCCACCAGGAAGTGCCCGATGACGAAGGCGAAGGCGATGGCCACAAGGCCCACATTGACCCGCCCCAGCGTTCCCAGGGCGATGGCCACCAGGATGGCCACCACCGACAGTGTGGGGATCATCACGCCGACCGGTCTCCCCCGGTCTGCGGCGGGAAGAGCTCCCGGACGGCGGGCTTGGTCACCTTCCCCATGGCGTTCCGGGGAAGCTCCTCCACCACCGCGAAGAGGGTGGGGGCCTTGTAGGGGGCCAGCCGCTCCCGGAGCCAATGGCGGAGTTCCCCCTCGTCCGGGGCGCCCTTCCCCGTGGGGGGGACCAGGGCCGCCGCCACCCGCTCTCCCCACTCCGGATCCGGGACCCCCACCACCGCGCACTCCGCCACCCCGGGGTGGGTCCGGAGCAGCTCCTCCACCTCCAGCGCCGACACCTTGAAGCCCCCGGTCTTGATGATGTCCACGCTGCTGCGCCCCAGGATCCGATAGGCCCCGTCCTGCTGCACCGCGATGTCACCGGTGAGGAACCATCCGTCCCGGAAGGCCGCCACCGTCTCCTCCGGGCGACGCCAGTACTCCCGGAAGACCGCCGGCCCCCGCACCTGGATCTCCCCCTCCTGGCCGGGCTCCACCGGCTGGTGGTCCTCCCCCACCAGCCGCACCTCCACCCCCGGGAGGGGGCGCCCCACGAAGCCCGGGCGCCGCTCCCCCACCAGGGGGTTGGAGAGGGCCATCCCGATCTCCGTCATCCCGTAGCGCTCCAGGAGGGTGTGGCCGCTCACCTCCCGCCACCGCTCCAGCATGGTCACCGGAAGGGCCGCCGAACCGGACACCATGAGGCGCATCCGTCCGCACCCCTGGCTCCACCGATCCCGCTCCTCCGGGGAGCCCGCCTCCCAGGCGGCCAGGAGCTTCGCGTAGACGGTGGGGACCGCCATGAAGAGGGTGAGGTCTCCCTCTCCGATCTCCTTCCAGACCGCCTCGGGGCGGAAGCCCGGATGGATGGTGCACCGGGCCCCGGACCAGAGGGCGCAGGTGAGGACGTTCACGATCCCGTGCACATGATGCAGGGGGAGGATGAGGAGGATGTGGTCCTCCGCCGTCCACCCCCAGGCCTCCACCAGCGCCTCCACCTGGGCCTCCAGGTTGGCATGGGTGGTGACCACCCCTTTGGGCCGTCCCGTGGTGCCGCTGGTATAGAGCATCATGGCCGGGGCGGAGCGGTCCACCGGAGGAAGATCGGGGAGGGAAGCCCTGCGGACGGCCCCGGTGGCGGAGCCGGCTCCGGCGCGGGCAGCGGGGGCTTCCGGGCCACCGGACCCGCCCCCGGGCGACGCCACCCCCACCCCCACCAGCTCCGTGCTGGACCGGACCGGGAGCCCCCGGGCCTCCCCCAGGCGGTCCACCATGGAGGGGTGGGCGATGACCGCCACCGGGTCGGCATCCTCCAAGATGTACGCCAGCTCCGGCGGCGGGTGGGAGACGGCCAGGGGGACCGCCATCCCCCCCGCCCGCCAGATCCCCCACTGCACCGCCACGTATTCGAATCCCGGGGGGACCAGGAACGCCACCCGGGCCCCGGCCAAGTGCCCATGATCCGCCAGGAGCGCCCGGGCCACCCCCTCCGAGGCCCTGAGGAGATCGGCGTAGCGGAAGCTCCCCTCGGGGGCCACGACGGCGGTACGCTCCCCGTGGCCCAGGGCCCGCTCCACCAACCGCAGCTCCCCAGGGGTGGCCCCATCCCTCCCCCTTCCCTGTCCCTCTTCTGGAGTGGGGGTCATTCGACCGGGGGCACGGCCTGCAGGAGGAGCTGGAAGGCCTCCCGGAGCGCCTGTCCGCCGGCCCCGGCGCCGGTGTACTTCCCGATGCGTACCACCACAAGTCCATGGGAGGGGATGATGGTGGTGCTCTGACCCCCGGCGCCCCGCATGCTGTAGGCGGTGGTGGGGAGCCCCTGCCCCCCCTCTCCGTTCACCCAGAAGAAGGCCCCTCCGTACTGGAGCCGCCCGTCGGCCACCCAGGCCGGCGCCACCGTGGAGGCGTACTCCACGTACCCCTCCGGAAGGATCCGCTCCCCCTCCCACACGCCGTCCTGGAGATACAGGTTCCCCAGCCGCGCCCAGTCCCGGGCGGGCATGAAGGCCAGCCCCTGCCCCAGGAAGTTCCCGTACGGGTCGGTCTCGATGATGGCGTCCCGGATCCCGATCCGGTCGAAGAGGGCCTGCTGCGGGAAGGAGTGGTAGTCCTCGCCGCGCCCCTCCACCGCCAGCCGCACCAGGTAGCTGGTGAGGACCGGGTCGGTGTTCCGGTAGCGACCCACCGTGTTGGGGGGCCACTGCTGGGGCCGGGTGGCGGCCCACTCGTAGGCGTTGTCGGTGCCCGTATACAGATAGAAGTGGTCCGCGTACGTCGACTCGTCGTGGTCGGGGTCCGACGGCGCGTTGATCCGGATCCCGCTGGACATCCGCATGATGTCCCCGATGCGGATCTCCTGCCGGGGGTCCCCCGGGGTCTGCCACTCGGGAATGGGGGCCGGATCCCAGAGTCCGTAGGCTCCCTGCTGGATGAGCACCCCCATCAGCGTCCCGGTGAGGCTCTTGGTCATGGACCAGCTCTCCAGGGGGGTGTGGAGGTCCACCTCGTCGCTGTACCGCTCCCCCAGGATCCGCCCCTGATGGGTTACCACCAGCCCCAGCGTCATGGCCTCCGGGCCTCCGAAGCCCACCTCCAGCGCCCGCTCCACCAGCGCCATGTCCACCCCGTCGGGGAAGGGGGTGTCCGGGAGCACGTCCCCCATGGGCCAGGGGGTGGTGGCGGCAGGGGGAAGGCTCCGGGACACCGTGCTGGGGGCGAAGTGGACGGAGTCCTCTCCGATGGCATGGGGGCCGCACCCCTGGTCGCCGTAGCGCTTCGCCGTGCGGATGACTCCGTCGGGGAGGGTCAGCGACACCATCTGCCGGTCGAAGTCCACCACCGTGTCCACCACGTGGTGCCGCTGGTCGAAGGGGGAGATGAAGCCCCCCACGTTGGCGGCGGCATCCTGGGCGTCCAGACCGGTGATGAAGACCGCCGAGCAGAGGATCTTGGCGAAGCCCGCGGTCTGGTGGTGGAGCGCCTCTCCGGGGGGGGGCATGTACTCCGTGTCCAGTTCCAGGGCATTGGCCCGGGCGATGAGCTGCTCCCGGGATCCGTCGCTGGTGGGGACTTCGCTGGGGGAGACCTCGGGAGCCGGCGCCTCGCAGCCGCTCAGCCCGAAGCATCCGAGGAGTACGAGGGTGGAACGCGAAAGCCCGTTCATGGTGCCGTCCTGCCTGGGGGGACCGCCCGCGGAAGAGGAGGAAGCGAAGCTAGGGAGGGGCCGGGGGGCGGGCAAGCAAGTCCGCCCGGGGGATACGAGGTGCGGCCCGGACCCACCCCCCGCCCCGGAACGCACCCGCTCCGGCGGTGTCTCTCCCGACATGATCCGTGACCCCGATTGGCTCCGCGAACACGCCCAGGCATCCCTTCGAAGGCTCCTTCCCCGCATCGAGGCCCGCTACGCAGGATCCGTCCCCCGGCGGACTGGGAAGGATACGTGGGGCGGCTGGATCGCCACTTCCCCAGGCTCTTCGCCAACCTCCACCCCCTGTACGGCGACCAGTACGACTTCTTCTACCACCTGGAAGGGGTCCTGGCGTCGGCCACGGAGATGTGGATCCAGCGCCCGGCGGAACTCAAGGCGCTGGACGGGCTCAGGGAGAGCACGCCGGCGTGGTACCAGTCCAACCGGATGGTGGGAGCGGTCTGCTACGTGGACCTCTTCGGGGGGAACCTGGCGGGGCTCCGGGAGCGGCTCCCCTACCTCTCGGAGATGGGGGTCACCTACCTGCACCTCATGCCTCTGTTCGACGTCCCCGAGGGGGACAACGACGGCGGGTACGCCGTGCGGAGCTACCGGGAGGTGAACCCGGAGCTGGGGACCATGGAAGAGCTCCGGGAACTGGCCACCGAGCTCCGGCACCGGGGGATCTCCCTCACCCTGGACTTCGTGTTCAACCACACCTCCGATGAACACGAGTGGGCGAAGCGGGCGCAGGAGGGGGACCGGGAGTACCAGGACTTCTACCGGATCTATCCGGACCGGACCATGCCCGACGCCTTCGAACGGAGCATGCCGGAGGTCTTCACCGAGGACCACCCCGGGGCCTTCACCTGGAACCCCCGCCTCCGGCAGTGGGTGTGGACCACCTTCCACACCTACCAGTGGGACCTCAACTACGAGAACCCCGCCGTCTTCCACCGCATGGCGGAGGAGATGCTCTTCCTGGCGAACCAGGGGGTGGAGATCCTGCGGCTGGACGCGGTGGCCTTCATCTGGAAGCGACTGGGGACCAACTGCCAGAACCTTCCGGAGGTCCACAACCTGATCCGGGCCTTCAACGCGGTGGCGGCCATCGCCGCCCCCGCCATGGTGCTGAAGTCCGAGGCCATCGTGCACCCGGACGAGGTCCGGCGCTACGTCTCGGTGGAGGAATGCCCGCTTTCGTACAACCCCGAACTCATGGCGCTCCTCTGGGAGTCGCTGGCCACCCGGGACGTCCGGGTCCTGAAGGCCGCCCTGGCCCGTCGCTACGCCCTTCCGGAGCGGTGCGCCTGGGTGAACTACGTGCGCTGCCACGACGACATCGGATGGGCCTTCGCCGATGACGAGGTGGTGGAGGCGGGATTCGACCCGGACAAGCACCGGCGCTTCCTCACCGCCTTCTACACCGGGCGCTTCGAGGGGAGCTTCGCCCGGGGACAGCCCTTCCAGGAGGACACCCTCACCGGCCACGCCAGGGTCTCGGGGACCAGTGCTTCCCTCGCTGGTGTGGAGCAGGCCCTGGAGGAGAACGACCCGGCGGCGCTGGAGCTGGCCATCGCCCGGATCCTCCTGGTGCACGGGGTGGCGGTGACCCTGGGGGGGATCCCCCTGATCTACCTGGGGGACGAGATCGCCATGCTGAACGACTACGGGTACGACATCCACGCCGAGAAGACCGGGGACTCACGCTGGCTGCACCGGGCCCCCTTCGATGTGGAGCGGGCAAGGCAGCGCCACGACCCCACCACCGTCCCGGGGCGGGTGTACCACGGCCTCCTGCGCCTCATACGACTGCGGACACAGAACCGGGCCTTCGCAGGGACCCGGATGGAGTTGGCGGATACCGGAAACAACCACGTCCTGGGCTTCGTCCGGAGCCACGGCGACTCGGTGGCCTTCGTCTTCGCCAACTTCTCCGAGCGGGAGCAGCGGCTGGAGGCCCGACGCCTCCGGCAGATCGGGCTCAGGAAGACCGCGGTGGATCTGAATGCCGGACACACCGTCACCGCCGCCCGGGAGCTGGTGGTGGCGCCCTGCCAGTTGCTGGTCCTCACCCGTGGGTCGGAGGGGTGAGGACGGGGGGGCGGGGAACGTAGACGCCCGCTGACGGGACCCGGGCCGAGGGGGCATGCCCCCCTCATGCGTCCCGGAGCACCGCCTCCAGGCGGGGCAGATCCACCGGTTTGGTGAGATGGATGTCGAATCCCGCCTCTGCCGAGCGCCGCTGGTCCCGCTCCTGCCCCCACCCGGTCACCGCGCAGATCACCACATCTCCCCCCTGAGGCATGGCCCGGATCCGACGGGCCACCTCCAGCCCGTCCATCCGGGGAAGCCCGATGTCCAGCAGGATCACCTCCGGCACCTCCTCCTGGAACGCCTCCAGGGCGGCGGCGCCATGGTGGACCACCCGCACCTGATGCCCCTTCATCTCCAGCAGCATCCGGAGCGCCTCGGAGGCGTCCACATTGTCATCCACCAGGAGCACCCGGCGGGAGGCCCCCGGAAGGGGCGAAGCCGGGGCGGAGGCGGCCTGGTCCCCCGCCCCCACCGCCAGGGGAAGCCGCACCACGAACTCGCTCCCATGGCCCAGTCCCTCGCTCCGGACGGTGAGGGTTCCTCCGTGCAATTCCGTGAGCTTCCGGGAGAGGGCCAGGCCGATCCCCAACCCCCCTCCCCCGGTCCACCGGCGGTGCTCCGGGACCTGGGTGAACATCTCGAACATGGTCTCCACCTGCTCCGGAGGGACGCCGAAGCCCCGGTCCCGGACCCGCACCTCGACCCCACCATCCCGGGTCTCCACCGAGAGGGTGATCTCACCCCCTTCGTGGCTGAACTTGGCCGCGTTGGCCAGCAGGTTTCCCACCACCTGCACCAGACGCTCGAAGTCTCCCGTCACGGGGGGCGGCGTGGGGGATTCCTGGAGCACCAGCCGGTGCCCCCGGTGCTGAATGAAGGGACGCACCAGCTGGACGGCCTCCTCCACCACCTCTCCCAGCTCCACCGGCGCGTTCTTCAGCTCGATCTTCCCCCGGCTCACCCGGGAGAGGTCCAGCAGATCGTCCACCAGGCGGACCAGGTGGGCCAACTGCCGCCCCATCATCTCCCGGACCGGCTTCCCCTCATCGTCGCCGGCCAGCTCCTTCAGGACCGCCAGGCCGTTCCGGAGCGCCGCCAGGGGATTCCGGAGCTCGTGGCCCAGCACCGCCAGGAACTCGTCCTTCCGGCGATCGGCCTCCCGGAGTGCCGACAGCAGCTCCTCCCGCTCCTCCTCGGCGCTCCTCTGCTCGGTGATGTCCTCCACGATGCCCGCCAGCCCCAGGATCTCTCCCTCCAGCCGGATGGGATAGAAGCTCTCGTTCCAGACGCTGGGCCCTGAGGCCGCCGTCTCTCCCTGGACCTCCACATCCAGCCATGGCTCCCCGGTCTCGATGACCTCCTGCCACCGCTCCAGGATGGCGGCAAGGTCCTGGATTCCCGGGAAGAGCTCGTCCGGGCGGCGGCCGATGTGGGCCGAGCGGGGGAGCCCGTTCATCTGGGCCAGGCGTTGGTTGATCCGCTGGAATCGCAGGTCCCGGTCCCAGAAGGCCAGCCCCACCGGGGCACTGGTAAAGATGGCGTCCAGGAGGGCGTTGGTCTCGCTCTGCTTCTTCAGGGCCGCCTTCAGCTCCGCCTCGGTGGTCTTCCTCTCCGTGATGTCCAGGAAGGAGCCCACAAGGACCGGCCTCTGGTCACCGGAACGCTTCAGCCGGGAATCCCGGGAAAGGCACCAGATCCAGTCGCCCCCCGCCGTTCGGAAGCGGTATTCCACCTCCCGGACCTGCCGCCGTTCCTCGGAGAAGACCCTTTCCAGGTGCTCCTGGACCCGGTCCCGGTCGTCGGGATGGAAGAGTCCACGGAAGCCCTCGGCGTCCATCTCCGCGAAGTCCCCGGTGGTGAAGCCGGTGAGGCGGGTGTACTCGGCATTCCCATAGACGTTGACCCCCAGAACCGGATCGTAGACATACACGCCATACATGGACTCCCCCAGCTCCCGCCACATCCAGCCGGGGTCGTAGTCCAGGGAATCCGTATCGTAGGGGCTGGCGGAGGTCAGGCGGGGGTCAGGCGGGGGGGAATCCCCCGGAGCACGACCATCGGTTGGATTGTCCATCTATACATCCCGGTCCGGATGGGTGCGCAGATCGCGGCGCGTGAGGCTTCGCCCTGCAAGCGAGACTAGGCCGATGTCTTGATCCACCGCAAGCTCCGGTCCAGCTTTCGCCCATGGACCTCCCCCCCTCCCTCGACGGCGTTCGCCTCCGGGAGCGACACATCTCCGTGCAGGGGGTGTCGCTCCGGGTGGTGGAGGCGGGGCCGGAGGAAGGGCCGCTGGTGGTCCTCCTCCACGGATTCCCGGAGTTCTGGTACGGGTGGCGTCGACAGATCCCCGCCCTGGCGAAAGCCGGTTGCCGGGTCATGGCCCCGGACCAGCGGGGGTACGGGGGAAGCGGGAAGCCCGCTGGGGTGGACGCCTACCGGGTGGAGAGGCTGGCGCTGGACGTGGTGGGGCTGATCCAGGCGGCCGGGATGCAGCGGGCCCATGCCGTGGTGGGGCACGACTGGGGGGCGGCGGTGGCCTGGTGGGTGGGGATCGCCCACCCGGAGCGGCTGGAGCGGCTGGTCATCCTCAACGTTCCCCACCCCTCCCGGTCCGTGATGAAGGCGGCGATCCGGAAGCGACCGACGCAGCTCCTCAGGAGCTGGTACATCTTCGCATTCCAGCTTCCCGGAATTCCGGAATGGCTCCTGGGGCGGCACCGGGGGCGCCTGCTGGCGGGGAACCTCCGGGGGAAGGACCGTTCCTCGTTCACGAAGGACGACCGGGAGCGCTACCGGGAGGCGTGGGCCCAGCCCGGGGCCCTCACCGGGATGCTGAACTGGTACCGGGCCATGCTCCGCCACCCTCCCCGGGCCCCGGGCTCGAACCGGGTCACCGTCCCCACCCTGATCCTCTGGGGGGAACAGGACCGCTACCTCTCGAAGGAGCTGGCTCCCCTGAGCCTGGCGAAGTGCGACCGGGGGCGGCTCGTCACCTTTCCCGAGGCCACCCACTGGCTGCAGCACGACGAGGCGGACGGGGTGAACCGGGAGTTGCTGGGGTTCCTGGGGGAGGGGGTGGGCGGCGCGGAAGGGGGCTGATCCCGGGGACCCCGGCCCGGTCCCGGACGGTCCTCAGCGGGGCCCTGCAGAACCCTCTGCTGGAGCCAGGGCCACCACCAGACTGTCCCCGAGCATCGTGATGTTGGCGGAGAGGAACTCGAGCTGCCCCAGTCCGGCCCGGTACCATCCATACTTCGGGCGCAGGCGGTCGTCGGCGTCGTAGAACTCATCGGAATCCAGCCCCAGGTTGGGGATCAGAACGGTTTCCGACAGCGCACGAAGCTGAGCGAGCTGTTCGAAGTCCGCATTCAACTCATTGTAGAAGCGGGAGAGATCGTACACAATTGCGACATCGAAGAGGTCGAGGGCGGAGGACTGCAGCGCCACCTCCCACATGTGGGTGTCCACACGGACCGCTTCGATCAGGGGGTTCAACGGGGGTCGTCTCCCCGCGCTCACCTCCGCATCGAACTGCGCCAGGCGTTCCGGGAGGGTCTCGGCCACCCGGCGCGTGTTCAGGGTCAGGGCCTCGATCTCCCGGACCAGCGCCGCCTGCAACTGGACCCGGCGGACCGCAGCGTCCCGGCGGTCCTCGTGCTCCGAAAGCGCAAAGGCGGCGTAGACGCCGATGAAGACCACGAGGAGCTCGAGGCCAAGGCGGGCGAGGAACCGGGGAAGCGGGATCTCGGCACCGGGCTGTCCGGAACGGAACCATCGGGGCATGGGACCTGGCCGGGCTGGAGGAAGTGTGACGGCAGGAACTTGCTCGGCCCACGCTTCCCGCGCCAGACGATCCGGTGGATCCGCCAGGGGGGCCTCGCTTCCCGGGCAGGCACACCCACCTTGTCACCCCGGGAGGGCGCATCTACGTTCGCGCCGTCCAGGCCACCGTCCCTGTCTCCACCTTCCCCCCCCCTCGCCGCCCCCATGACACCGGACGCTCCCAATCGCCCCCCCCAGGAGCTCCCTCCCCCGACCTTCCGGGAAGCCACCCGGGAGGACCTTCCCCGCATGGTCCAGCTCCTGGCCCACGACCCGCTGGGGGCGCTCCGGGAAAGTCCCGGCGACGGCGTCTCGCCGGCCTATGAAGCGGCCTTCCAGGCCATCGCCGCAGACCCGAACCACCAGTTGCTGGTGGTGGAGCTGGAGGGGACGATGGCGGGGTTCCTCCAGCTCTCCTTCCTACCGCACCTGACCTACGAAGGGGGGTTGCGGGCGCAGATCGAGGGGGTCCGGGTGGACGAGGCGTTCCGGTCCCGGGGGCTGGGGGAAGCGCTCTTCGGCGAGGCGATCCGGAGGGCCCGGGAGCGGGGGTGCCACATGGTCCAGCTCACCACAGACCTCCGGCGCCCCGACGCCCTGCGCTTCTACGAGCGGCTGGGGTTCCAGGCCACGCACCATGGGATGAAGCTCCATCTTCCCCGGGAGGAAGGTCACGGCAGCGGCTGATCACGGGTCGGTCCGGGGCAGCCCCGAGTCGTCCCAGTTGCCGAACATCTCCCCCTTCGCAGTCCGGCGGATGAAGCTGGCCAGGCGCTTCTCCCACTCCCCCGGATTCCGCTTCCGAACCTCCTCGATGTAGCCCAGACGCACCCGCTGGTAGAGGGGCGGGAAGGACTGGAAGCGCTCCCAGGCCCCCGGCTCCGCCTCCATGCGTCGGCGGATGTCCTCGGGGACCTGCACCCCGGTCGCCGCCAGGTCGGGGAGGGTCCGGAGGCCCGCCCCGGTCATCCACCCCCCATCGATCAGCCGACGGGCCCGCTCCTTGTTCAGCTCGGTCCAGTTGCTCCGGGGGCGCCGGGGGGTGAACCGCTGCGCGGTGGCGTCGCCGTGCCGCTTGGCGATCCCGTCGATCCACCCGAAGCAGATCGCCTCCTCCACCGCGTCCAGGTAGGTGATGGTGCCCGGCGCGCCCCGGCGGATCAGGAGCCAGATCTCCGTGCGCTCCCTGTGGTTCGCCTCCAGCCACTGGCGCCAGGCGCGGCGGGTGCCCGGGTCGAAGGTGGTGGTGATCTCCATGGCGGCGCCTCCGCTCCTCAGCCCGGCGTCCAGCGGGAGTGACCCCAGGTCACCCGGCCGTCCCGGGTCCGCCGCCCCAGGGTGGGGTAGCCGGGCGGGGGGATCAGGACATTCTCGTAGACCGGCCGCACCACCTGCCGCGCACCCGGGAGGTGGGCGGTATCCACCATCTCCGGGAGGGAAAAGAAGGCAAACTCCCCCAGAGAGGCCGCCAGCCAGTTCTCCAGGGCCCCCTCCCCCGGGGCGAAGGGGGTGAGGAAGGCGGCCGAGCGGCAGCGCACGCCAAAGGCGTGATAGTCATCCGCACCCCACCCGGCAAAGTGCAGGAATTCCCCCCAGGGCCGGTGGAGCAGCGGGTCCAGGATCCGGTTCCACTCCGCCACATCGCCCCCTGCATCCTGGATGAGCTTCCCCACCACCTCCATTCCCCCATCCTCCTCCGGCGTCCGGGCCAGCATCCAGTGGGAGAGGAAGTGGGCCACGGGAGCCCGGAGGTCCGAGACGACGAGGGCGGGGTGCTCCCCGGACCCGCCCCCCAGCACCAGGTGCTCCGGGGAGCAGCCGAAGTCGTAGGCATCCAGCCTCCCCCCTACCTCCACCAGCGGACGGTACAGGGGGATTCCACCGAAGTAGGCCAGGAACTCGTGGTCGAAGGTGTCGATGTAGCTCATGGGCCGGGGGCGTCCTTGGCAGAATGGGAGATGCGCCGGAGCCGATGGGGGACGGCGCCGGGCCTCCATGGGGCGAGGGGCGAGGATACCAGCTTCCGTCGGTGCCGGCCACCGGGCGCCGGTGCCGGGAGTGCCTGGGCCTTCCACGCCCTCGCCGACGGTACTCCGGTGACGCTGGACGTGGTGGAGGGACGGATCGTGGACCTCGAGACCGGGTCGGTCTGGGCGGGCTTCAGTTCCCAGACCGGGAGCTGGTCCGTTCCGACGCGTTGGGGCTGACCGGCGGGTGCACCCCACTCGCCACCCTCCTGCCATGGCTCTCAAGGAGCCGGGGCGTGTAGAATACCTCCTGGCCATCACGCATCCGCCACCTCATCCTTGCTGCCCCGCCCCGGGCCGCGGGGCCAGTGGTGCGTGGCTCGTGCCCATCCCATCCACAGGAGATCCCCCATCATGATTCGCCCGGCCGGTCTATGCCTGATTCTCCTCGTTTCGTGCCTGCTCCCCGGCGCCCTTTCCGGGCAGGAGTTCAGCGGATCGGGCCCGTCGGCGTCGCAGCCCTTCTCCCTCCCGGGCGGCATGGTCCGCGTGGAGATCGAGTACAGCGGCTCCGGTGAGTTCCGGGCGCGCCTCCTGGACCGGGGGGGTGCCATGGTGGAGGAGCTGGCCAGCACCAGTGGCCCCTTCACCGGGTCCCGGGCGCTGCAGGTGGCGGGGGGGGAGGGATATCTCCTGGATGTGGCCGCATCGGGGCCCTGGACCGTGGCCTTCCGGACCGGGTCAGCGGAGGGGGATGTGGTCCTCTCCCCCCAGGAGGAGGAGGCCAGGAACCTGGGTGTGGCGGCCGGTCGGGAGCCGGGGACCCTGGGGTGGTTCGGAGCGGGGCTGGTGGCGGGAGCCGTGAGCGGTCCCATCGGGGCGGTGCTGGCGACCCGGCTGGCCGGCAGGGACAGAGGTCTGCCTGGCTCGGTGGACAACCCCTTCGCCGGGGAGGGCTCCCTGGACCAGTCGTTCCAGGACGGGGTGAGGGAGAGCCTGAAGCTCAGGCGCCAGCGCTCGGCCCTCCGGGGGAGCCTCCTGGGAACCGTGGTCCTGGGGTTCGTCATCATCCGCTACACGGACATCACCCGCCCCGGAGGCGGAGACGTGGATCAGCCGCCGCCGCTGGTGGACATCATGGGGGGGTTCTTCCTCCCCCGCTGAGGGGGGAAGGGACACCCGCATAGGGGGACACCCCCAGGGGGCGTCCCTCTGGGAAACGACAAGAGGGGGGGTGGCCGCCCTGGCCACCCCCCCTCGTTCCTTCCTGTCATCCCCGGCCCGATGGCTGCCGGGGAGTCCCGATCAGCAGGTGCCCAGGAAATGGCAGTTGGTCTGCCGCTCCACTTCCCCGATGGGGAAGAAGCTCCCCGGACGGTTGACGGCATCCGACCCCGCCAGCCAGGTGGGTGAGGTGATCCCGAACCGGTACTGATCGGCCAGCCTGCGACCGGTCATGTACAGGTTCACCTCCCGACTGTGGATCAGGAGATCCTGGGCCGCAACCTGGCCGGTGTAGGGGGTCAGGCTGGGCTCAAGGGCCCTGAGCGCATTGATGTGCGTCTCGAAGCCGGTCGTGTTGCCACCGGCCAGCGCCGCCTCGGCCAGGATCAGGTGCATCTCCCGGGCCGAGGTGATGGGGAGGGGCGACCAGTTCACCCCATCCCGGTTCTCGAAGATCCGGGCGGAGAGTGCAGGGTCCACGATATCCGTCACCGGATCCCGGAGCACCACCTCCTGCACTGCAAACCCTTCCGTGGCAATGATGTGCCGGTCGCTGGGCCGGATCTCACGCCGGGTGTTCAGCCAGTTGGCCAGCGTGTTCTGGATGCTCCCCGAACCGTACGTGTGGGCGAACCTCCAGTCCGGCTCGGGCGACAGCGTGAAGAACTCCGTCGCCGCCGCATTGGCCTCCGCGCTGTTCACCAGCGGGTCCGCCGGAACGGATCCCCGGGGCTGGAACTTCTGCCACAGCGCCTTCCCGTAGTGGGTCCGGGCGGTGAGGGCCACCGCCTGCCTCACCCGCTCGTTGTCCCCTGCGGCCTGGGCCTCCGCGCGCATGGAGGCGAAGAACTCCAGCGCCTCATCGTAGACGCCCACCATGTTGGCGGGACCCACGGGAGCACCCGGCTCGGTGCGGTTCGAGAACACGAAGTCCTCGAAGTACTCCGCAACCAGAAGCCGGCTCAGCCCGGCGTAGAGGTAGGCATCCATCAGGTCGGCCCGACGGGCCAGCGTCCCCTCCTCCTCATGGATCAGCACCAGACGGAGGGCTTCGTCGGCCATCCAGCGGCCCACGGAAGCCGTGTTGAATCCCTCGTTGTTGTCCGCGTTCCCGGGGCTGGTCAGGTTCCCGTTGTTCATGTCCCGGGCGGCGTCCCAGGAGCCGGTCTGCGTACTTTCGTCGCTGACCGTGGTGGCCATGCGGACCACGAAGGCCCAGGCCAGGGCGCTCCGGGCTGCCGCACCGTTCACCACCGCCGTGGCCGCCTGGGGCTGCACCACCGCCTCCTGCGTCACGTTGTTGGGGTTGGACACATCCAGGAGGCTGTCGCACCCCGTCAGTCCCAGACCCAGCGCCAGGGTCAGCGCCCCGTACCGCATGAGGTGCCCCCCCCTGCGCCCGCCATGCATGCGTTCAGTCGTGTTCATATGTGATGTCTCCTCGTCAGAAGCCGACACGGGCGGAGAACTGGAAGCGGCGGGGAATCCCCACGCTCCACCCGTCCAGCCCCTGGAAGAACTGTCCCTCGGAACCCTGGCTCACCGACACGTTCGACGCGGGGTCGAAGCCGGAGTAGGGGGTCCAGAGGGCCAGATTCCGGCCGCCGGCGGTGATGCTCATGTTCCGGGCGCGGAAGCGCTCGGCCCACTCCGTCGGGACGCGGTAGGTGAGGCTCACCTCCTGCCAGCGAAGGTGATTCGCGTTCTCGATGGCATTGAACCCGTCATAGGGGGCCAGCCCGAAGAGCTCGGTGGCCCACTTGGTGGCGGCATCCGCACGCTGCTCTGCGGTGCTGGCGGGGTTCAGCAGAATGGACTCCACATCGGCGGTGACCTTCAGGTTCCGGCCGATGGTGGCGTGGGAGCGGCGGAACTCCTGCGTGATGTTGTGCACCACGTAGTCGCCGGCCCTGAACTCGAAGAGGTTGGTGAGGGTGAAGTTCCTCCAACGGAGGTCACCCCCGAAGGCGCCCGCCCAATCCGGGGTGGGCTTCCCCATGTACTGGAGCTTCTCGTTCGGGGTGCCGCAGTCCTTCACGTAGGGAAGGAAGGTCTGGGGAGTCCGGGGAACGGAGGCGAAGTCCACCAGCTCCTCACGGGTCAGCGGCACGCAGTTCCCCAGGTGCACGGGAAGGGGAACGCTGGTGTCCAGCACCGGTCCGAACTGGGCGCCGGGGGCGAAGCCCTCACGGTGCCAGGTGGAGTAGCGGAAGTACCCCACCTTGATGTCGGGAGCCCCACCCATGTCGGAGATGGTCTCCCGGGTGAAGCTGGCGTTGGCGAACAGATCCAGCGACACCCCCGCCTGGTTGAAGGCATTCCCCGTGACGCCGATCTCCAGCCCCCAGGCCTTCATCTCGCCCAGGTTGTCCAGCTGCGAGGAGAGGAATCCACCGGAGGGCTGGAACTGACGGGCCACCAGCAGGTCGGTGACCGTCCGGTTCCAGTACGTGAAGTCCACCGCCATCCGGTCATTGAGCAGCCCGGCATTGAAGCCCGCCTCCCACTCGGTGGAGACCTCGGGGCGCAGGTTCGGGTTCCCCAGGTTGTCCGGCTGCACACCACCCCCCCGCTCAGACACCACGGGAGAGAAGGTGGTGAGGGCGTCGAAGGCTCCGGGCTGCAGCCCGGACCGGCCGATGGCCGCCCGCAGCTGGAGGGTCGAGAGGAGCGAGCTGTCCCAACCCTGCCGGTCGCTGGGGATCAGGGAGAGACTCAGCTTCGGATACACCGCTCCATCCGCCTGCTCACCGAACGCGCTGTGCTTGTCGTACCGCACACCGGCGGTGAGGTAGGCCACGTCGTCGAAGCCCAGGGTCGCCTGCCCCAGCACGCCCCCGTTCACCGTCTCGAGGATCGACTCGGCCGCCACCTGGATCTCGGCGGCGCCCGTCACACCCAGCCCGGGGGCCGGGAAGTCGGTTCCCGTGGAGCCGATGGTGTGCCGGCGGCTGAAGAGCGCCTGGGTCCCCACGATGAACTGACCGGAGATCCGGTCCGTGAGTTCCTCGTCCCAGCTGGCCTTCAGGTCGAAGGTCAGGTCCCGGTCATTCCGGTCGTTGGCGGACCGGGAGCCCAGGGGGGTGGAGTTGGTGAAGTTGTCCACGTTGTAGCCGAAGGGGACGTCCGTGAACCGCCGCTGGTTCACGATGTCCACCCCCATGGTGGCGTCCAGGACCAGCCCGTCCAGGACCGTGTAGTTGGCGTTGAAGCTCCCGCCGAACCGCTCGGCCTGGGACCACTGCCGCCGCTGGTTGAACTCCCGGATGCTCCCGAAGGCCCCCGCCCCGGAGGGGTTGGTGGGGGTGGCCCGGTGGAGCTGGCTCAGGATGAGCATGCTGTAGGGGCAGGTGGTGCAGTTCCCCGTTCCCACCGACTCCACGTAGCGCTCAGAGTAGTTCCCCTGCACCCGGAGACGGAGGTCCGGGTACGGGAAGATGGAGAGGCTCCCCGTGAGGTTGTTCAGCTCGTTGATATCCTGGGCGTTCTGGAACCCCGGGACGATGAGGGACTGGCCCGCCGCCCTCTCGAAGCCCAGCGGCCCGTTCTCCCGCTGCATCCGCCCGGAGAACATGTAGGTGATGAGGTCGGTTCCGCCGGAGACCGTGAGGCTGGCGGTGTTGGCCGAGCCGGTCTCGAAGACCTCGTCCCAGTAGTTGTGCTCGAAGACCTCGTAGGGACGGATGTCCCGACCGAAGAGGTCGCTGAGAACCTGGGCCTGGTTCTCGTCCCGGGCGAAGCCGGCGTGGAGCTCATACCGCTCGGTCTTGTGCTGCGTGAAAGCCTGCTCCAGGGCCAGGGTGAACTCCGGAGCCCCGGTCCGGCCGGCCTTGGTGAAGATCTGGATCACACCGCTGGAGGCCTCGGTGCCGTACAGGGTGGCCGCCGCAGCTCCCTTCAGGACCTCGATGCGCTCGATGGCCTCGGGGTTGAGGTCGTCCAGGCGGCTCAGCCGGAGGTTGTCGCTCCCGCTCCCGGAATTATCGATCCGGACCCCGTCCACGTAGATGATGGGCTCGTTGGACTGGGCCAGGGAGGCGTTCCCCCGGATCCGGATCCGGGCCCCTTCCCCGGTGTTCCCCCCGGTGGGGAGGGCCGAAAGCCCCGGCTCACGGCCGGAGAGGAGCTCGCTCACGTTCAGCGTGGGCGCGTCCTGCAGCCGGTCGGTATTGATGGTGGCCAGGGTGTGTCCCAGCGTCCGCTGGGCCGTGGGGGCCCCCGTTCCCGTGACCACGATCCGGTCCAGGTCGATGGCGGTGCGGACCAGGGCGAAGTCCAGGACCGCAGAGCCACCCGGCTCCACCGTCACGGACTGCTCCTGACGGGCGAATCCGATGAACTGGACCTGCACCGTCTGCTGCCCTGCCGGAACGTTCAGCAGGGTGTAGCGACCCTGGGCGTTGGTCACGCCCCCGATCTGGGTTCCTGCAATGACGATCTGGGCTCCGCCCAGGGGCTGAGAGGATGTCTGGTCGACGATGCGCCCCGACACCGACCCTGCCTGCTGTGCCTGTGCTTCTGCAGCCATGAACATCATGGCTGACGCCAGGATCAACGACATCCTGGTCCATGCTCGAACATGAAGCGACATGCTCTCCCTCCGTGCCATGGGTACCCGGGACCCCGAGGGGTGGCGTGGCGACACGCCGGCCTCGAGGACTCTTCCGACAGCGCCGGGAATTCGACGCTGCCCGAAAGCCTGATGACCCGGGGAGTCCACCCCGGGAGTCGAATGCTGATCTATGGGCTGAAGCCGCCCCAGGGGAGGGCGGCGGTGTTCGAGACGGAGAGAGAACGGCGGCTGCGTGGAGTCCGGCGCACGGACGGCGACCCGCTGGCAGCCCGGCCCGGGCTGTCGAAAGGCCCCCGACGGGGAGGTCGGGGGCGCATGCTGTCGCTGCGCATCCTGCACCATGACGTCCTTGCACGACCTTGAGCGGCGGGGGACCGGACGACCCCACGGGATTACAACGAAATGTCCCTCAGAAGAGGCGACAGTACGGCAACGGGGAGTCGGATGTCAAGTTTGACCTCCGGTGCCACCCGCTCTCCCTTCTCGTGGCCGGAAGACCACATTGCCCGGGCGCCCACGGCTCCCCAATTTCCCGCCGGATCCGGCCCTCGGAAGGGGCCTTCCACCCGCCAGATGCCCCCGTACGGCAGGACCCGGGGCGAGGCTGGCCCCCGATGCCCCGGCGCCGTGGCAGACCCCCCGCGCCGGGGGGTCCTCCGGCCCCGCTCGCGACCCCATGACCATGGAAAGACCGGTGCTCGATCTCCAGTTGGCTGCACTCCTTGGGCTGGCCGTGGCGGTGGTGGTCATGCTCCTGGTCACCCAGACGAAGAAGCGTGTCACCTGGCCCGGCTGGCTCGTCCCCGCCGCGGCCTGTATCCCCATGGTGGCATGGACCGTCCTGGCGGTGGTCACCGAGGGGCCCACCGCCTTCTGGTCCCTCTACACGGGCTCCCTCTGGGGAGTCCAGATCTGGTACGACCGCCTGATGAGCGTCACGGCGGCCTTCTTCCTCCTGCAGAACCGGGCCCGGGCGGCTGGGCTGAAGTCGGAGGTGA
>Ga0076930_100614_pt1 | contig 29953 bp, 38 predicted proteins | sample HotLakConsoUCCRE_FD_71149 | JGI IMG/M metagenome (GOLD analysis project Ga0076930, IMG submission 71149) | Hypersaline microbial mat communities from Hot Lake, Washington, USA - Hot Lake Consortium UCC-RE (version 3) (version 3) ...
CGCCCGAGAAGGTCCAGCCGTCCTCGAACATCAGCGGATGCACGACCGAGAGGCCGATCAGGGGCTCCAGCCCCTTGAGCTTGCGGAAGATCAGCGTGCGGTGTGCCCAGGGGCAGGCATGGCTGACATAGAGGTGGTAGCGGCCCGGTTCGGCCTTGAAGCCGCCCTCGCCCGAGGGACCGGCGCTGCCGTCCGGGGTGATCCAGTTGCGGAACCCGGAGGTGCCGCGGCGGAACTCTCCGCCGGTCGATTTCGTCTCGATGGGGCCGCTGTGCCAGGTGCCGTCGACGAGTTGTCCCATGGGACCTCCGATGATGGGTTGCCATGGACCTAAGGATCCGGGGCGATGCTGCACACCGGGGGCGAGAGCGCATGGTCCCTGCACCCATGCACAACCGCCGCAGGGGGCACTTGGGGTTTGCGCCGGGTGGCGTCGTGCGGTAGCCGGGGAACAGACGAAGCCCCACCCCGGGCCGGAGCGGAGGCGCCGGTGGGCCCGACCCAGACAGGGGGGCACGCCCGCGCATCGTCGAGTGGATCGGCGCGCGCCGCGGCCCCGGGACCGACCTGGAGGAGCCCATGCGCCTTGCCATCCTGATCGCGACCCTCACCGCGGGACCGGCGCTGTCCCATCCCGGCCATCTGGCCGAGGTCGCGGGGCATGGTCACTGGATCGCGGGGGCGGCCATTGGTCTTGCAGTGCTGCTCGGGCTGTGGAGCAAGGCGCGGGAGCGCGGGGATGCGGCGGAGGAGCCCGAGGAGGAGGCCGGGGACGAGGCCGAGCCCGAGGAGGCGCGCGCATGAAGACCGGGGTTCTGTTGTGCGGGCATGGGTCGCGGTCGGCCTCTGCGGTGGCGGAATTCGCCACGCTGGCCGAGAAGCTGCCGCCGCTGCTGCCGCCGGACTGGCTGTGCACCCACGGCTATCTCGAATTCGCCAACCCGGTGCTGCGCGACGGGCTGGACGCGCTGCGCGAGGCGGGGTGCGAGCGGATTCTCGCCGTTCCGGGGATGCTCTTTGCCGCGATGCACGCGAAGAACGACATTCCCACGGTGCTGAACACCTATGCGGCAAGGCACGGGATCGACGTGCATTATGGCCGTGAGCTGGGGGTGGACCCCAAGATGATCGCCGCAGCCGCCGCGCGGATCGAGGCGGTTCTGGACGATGCCGTGCCGCGGCACGAGACCTGTCTCGTGGTGATCGGCCGGGGCGCATCCGACCCCGACGCCAACGGCAACGTCGCCAAGATCGCGCGGATGCTGCACGAGGGCATGGGCTTCGGCTGGTGCGAGGTGGGCTTTTCCGGCGTGACATTCCCGCTGGTGGAGCCCTGCCTCGAGCATGTCGCGAAACTGGGCTATCGGCGGGTGGTGGTGTTTCCGTATTTCCTGTTCTCGGGGATTCTCATCGACCGGATCTACGGCTTCACCGACCGCGTCGCCGCCGCCCATCCGGGGATCGAGTTCCGGAAGGCGGGCTATCTGGGGGATCATCCCCAGGTTCTGGCGACCTTCGCCGAGCGGGTGACGGAGCTGGTGGGCGAGGTGCCGCCGCCCAACTGCGCGATGTGCAAGTACCGCACGCAGGTCCTTGGTTTCGAGGCCGAGGTGGGCGCGGTGCAGGAGAGCCACCATCACCATGTCGAGGGGCAGGGGGCGAGCGCGCCGGGCTCCAATGTGGCCGAGTGCGCGCTCTGCGAGGAGTTCTGCACGGGGCTGTGCCGGTTGCAGGAGCAGGACAGGCAGAAGCACCATCACCATGGGCATGATCATGACCACGCGCATGGTCATGATCATCACCACGATCATGACCATGATCACAGCCATGGCCACGGGCATTCGCATCACCATGCCCCCTATCCCCATGCGGACCATCCCCACGGGCCGGAGAGCGCCCGCAAGACGCGCCGGACATGAGCGCGTCCTGCCCTCATTTTCTGGCCCGTGGGCTCCGCCCGTTCCCGGCTCGATCCTGCCACTGGCAGGATCGCCGCTGCGCGGTCCGCCGTGAACTCCCGGGGGGAGTCGGCCAAAGGCCGACGGGGGGCTGGCCCCCCTGCGCCCGTTCGAGGTGAGACCCTACCTCCGCGATCCGGCGGCGATCTATGCCGAAAGTTTCGAGACCGTGCGGCGCGAGGCGCGGCTGGACCGGTTTCCGCCCGCCATGGAGCCCGTGGTCGTGCGGCTGATCCATGCCTGCGGGATGATCGAGATCGCCGACCGGCTGGCCTTTTCGACCCGGGCCGCCGAGGCGGGACGGGCGGCTCTGGCGGCGGGTGTGCCCGTGCTCTGCGACTGCGAGATGGTGGCGGCGGGGATCACGCGGCGGTTTCTGCCCGCGGGCAACGAGGTGATCGTGACTCTGAACGATCCGAGGGTTCCGGGCCTCGCGCAGGCCGGGGAGACGACGCGGTCGGCCGCGGCGGTGGAGCTGTGGGCGGAGCGGATCGGCGGGGCGGTGGTGGCGATCGGCAATGCGCCCACGGCGCTGTTCCGGCTGCTGGAACTTCTGGACGCAGGCTGGCCGAAACCCTCGGTGATCCTCGGGTTCCCGGTCGGGTTCGTGGGTGCGGCGGAATCGAAGGCGGAGCTGGCCCGCGATCCGCGGCATTGCGATTACATCGCGCTGAGGGGGCGGCGGGGTGGGTCGGCCATGGCCTCGGCGGCGGTGAACGCGCTGGCCCGCGCGGCGCAGGAGGGGGAGGCGTGAGCGCGCCCTGGCTCCATGTCGTGGGGATCGGCGAGGACGGGCTGGCGGGGCTTCTGCCCGCCACGCGCGCCGTGGTCGAGGCGGCGGAGGTGATCCTGGGCGGCGACCGGCATCATCAGCTGGCGCCGAACGTCACCGCAGAGCGGATCGCCTGGCCCTCGCCCTTTGACGCGATGATCGACACGATCCGGGGCCTGAAGGGTCGGCGGGCGGTGGTGCTGGCGACCGGCGATCCCCTGTGGTTCTCGGTGGGGGCGCGGATCGGGCGGGCGATCGATCCGGGCGAGATCGTCTATCACCCGCAGCTGTCGGCGTTTCAGCTTGCCGCCGCGCGGATGGGCTGGAGCCTTGCGGATGTCGAGACGCTGACGGTGCATGGCAGGCCGGTGGAGCAGATGATCGCCTTCATCCAGCCCGACGCGCGGCTTCTGATCCTGACGACGGGCTCGGACACGCCCGCGCGGATCGCGCGCTTCCTGAGCGCGCGGGGCTTCGGCGCGTCGTCCATGACGGTGCTGGCGAGTATGGGCGGGCCGGAGGAAGCGCGGTTCGACGGCGTGGCGGAAAGCTGGGACCACGAGGTGCCCGCGTTCAACACGCTGGCGGTGGAGTGCCGGGCTGCGCCCGATGCGGCGCTGTTGCCGCGGGTTCCGGGGCTCGACGACGGGCTGTTCCGGTCGGACGGGACGATGACGAAGCAGGAGGTCCGCGCGGCCACGGTGGCGAAGCTGATGCCGATGCGCGGGGCGCTGCTCTGGGATATCGGGACGGGCTGCGGATCGGTGGCCATCGAGTGGATGCGCGCGGCCCATTACGCGCGCGCCATCGGGATCGAGCCGCGCGCGGACAGGCGGGCCATGGCTGCGGAGAATGCGCTGTCGCTGGGCGCGCCGAGGCTGGAGTTGCGGGACGGGACGGCGCCGGAGGAGCTGGAATTTCTTCCCGCGCCGGATGCGGTGTTCATCGGTGGCGGGCTGTCGCAGGAGGTGTTCGACGCCTGCTGGCGGGCGTTGCGGCCGCTGGGGCGGCTGGTGGCGAATGCGGTGACGCTGGAATCGGAGGCGCTTCTGCTGGCGCTCTACAAGGCCCATGGCGGGCAGTTGTCGAAGATTTCCGTGCATCGGGCAGAGCCCGTGGGTGGGCTGACGGGCTGGCGTCCGATGATGCCGGTCACGCAATGGAGCCTCGTGAAGCGATGACCGGACGGCTTTACGGTGTGGGCGTCGGGCCGGGCGCGCCCGATCTCGTGACCCTGCGCGCAGCAAGGCTGATCGAGGGGGCGGCGGTGATCTGCTATCCCACGCTGGCCGGCGCGCCGTCCTTTGCGCGGGGGATCGTGGCGGGGCTGATCCCCGGGGGCGCGGAGGAGATCGTGATCGACCTGCCGATGCGCACGGAGCGCGCGCCCGCGCAGGCGGCCTATGATGCGGGCGCTGTGCGGATCGCGGAGCGGCTGTCGGCGGGGGTGGACGTGGTGTGCCTCTGCGAGGGAGATCCGTTTCTTTACGGCTCCTTCATGTATCTGCATGCGCGGCTGGCTGGTCGGTTCGCGGTGGAGGTGGTTCCGGGCGTCAGTTCCGTGACCGCCGCTGCCGCCGCTGCCGGGCGGCCTCTGGTGGCGCGCAACGAGGTCTTTGCCATTGTTCCGGCCCCCTTGCCCGAGGCGGAGATCGCGGCACGGCTGGCGGGGGCGTCGAGTGTCGCGCTGATGAAGCTGGGGCGGCACATGGCCAAGGTTCGCGCGGTGATCGAGGCGGCGGGGCTGACCGGACGTGCGGTCTATGTGGAGCGCGCGACGCTGGGGGCGGAGGTGGTGCTGCCCCTGGCGGAGGCGCCGGAGGTGGCGCCCTATTTCTCGATGATCCTCGTGACGAAGGAGGCCGATCCATGGCTGTGACCCCGGTGGTTCTGGCGCTCTCGGCCTCGGGCGAGCCCGTGGCCCATCGGATCGCGAAGGCGCTGGGTGCGCCGGTGCACGGGCGGGAGGGGCGCGTGGCCCGGGCGGATGCGTACTTCGGCAATGCACTCGATCATGTGCGGGACCTGTTTCTTGCCGGGACGCCTGTCATCGGGGTCTGTGCGAGTGGTATATTGATCCGCGGGGTCGCGCCGCATCTGGTGGACAAGCGCAGCGAGCCGCCGGTCCTTTCGGTTTCCGACGACGGTGCTGTCGTGGTGCCGCTCCTCGGTGGGCACCGGGGGGCGAACCGGCTGGCGCGGGAGGTTGCCGCGGCGCTGGGCGCGGTGGCGGCGGTGACGACGGCGGGGGACGTGGCGCTGGGCGTGGCGCTGGACGAGCCGCCGGCGGGCTGGCGGCTGGCCGATCCGGAGCGTGCGAAGGACGCGATGGCGCGGCTGCTGTCGGGTGCGGGGGCGCGGACCCTTGGCGAGGCGGCAGGTGAGGCGGAGTGGCTGGCCGGGTTGCCGGTCGGTGACGCGGCCGATGCGGTCGTGCTGCATCTGACCGAGGGGCCTGCGCCCGCCGAGGGCCTGACCTTTCATCCGCAGCGCTACGCCCTTGGCGTGGGCTGTGCGCGGAACTGCCCGCCCGAGGAGCTGTCTGCGCTGGTGCATGGGGCGCTGGAGGCGCAAGGCATCGCGCCGGGGGCGATCCGGGCTCTCTGCACCATCGACCTGAAGGCCGATGAACCGGCGGTGCTGGCGCTGGCCCGGGAGCTGGACGTGCCGTTGCGCCTGTGGTCGGCGGAGGAGCTGGAGACGGAGACGCCGAGGCTGGCCAATCCGTCGGAGGTGGTGTTCGCCGAGGTCGGCTGTCACGGCGTGTCGGAGGGGGCGGCGCTGGCGGGGGCGGGGGCCGAGGCGGTGCTGACCATCGAGAAGCGCAAGACGGCCAATGCGACCATGGCGCTGGCCCGCGCGCCGGAGCCCATCGTGGAATTGCGGGGCCGGGCGCGGGGGCGGCTCTCGGTCGTGGGGATCGGGCCGGGGCAGGCGGCGTGGCGGACGCCGGAATGCTCAAGGCTGGTGGCCGAGGCGGAGGAACTCATTGGCTACGGGCTCTATATCGACCTGCTGGGCCCGCTGGCGGCGGGCAAGCCGCGCGCGGATTTCCCGCTGGGCGGCGAGGAGGACCGCTGCCGCCACGCGCTGGAACGCGCGGGCGAGGGGCGGAACGTCGCGCTCGTCTGCTCGGGCGATGCGGGCATCTATGCCATGGGCGCGCTGGTCTTCGAGCTCTTGGACCGGCCCCGGGACCGGGGCGGGGTGAGCGATGCCGCGCGGCGGGCGGAGGTGGTCTGCGCGCCGGGGGTTTCCGCGTTGCAGGCGGCGGCGGCGCGGGCCGGGGCGCCACTGGGGCACGATTTCTGCGCCATCTCGCTGTCGGATCTGCTGACCCCGCGCGCGGATATCCTGAAGCGGATCCGGGCGGCGGCGGAGGGGGATTTCGTCATCGCCTTCTACAACCCGGTGTCCCGCAGGCGGCGGACCTTGCTGGCCGAGGCGCGGGACATCCTGTTGCAGCACCGGCCTGCGGATACGCCCGTTCTGCTGGGCACTGATCTGGGACGGCCGGACGAGAGCCTGCGCTATCGCAGGCTCGACGCGCTGGCGGTGGACGAGGTGGACATGTTGACGGTGGTGCTGGTGGGATCGTCCGCTTCACGGCTGGCGCAATTGGGCGAGGGGCCGCGCATGTACACGCCGCGCGGCTATGCCAAACGCATCGACGGAGAGAGCGCATGACGGTCCATTTCATCGGTGCGGGGCCGGGCGACCCCGAGCTTCTGACGCTGAAGGCCGCGCGGCTGATCGAGAGCTGTCCTGTCTGCCTTTATGCCGGCTCGCTGGTGCCCGAGGCGGTGGTGGCAAGGGCGCCGGTGGGGGCGCGGGTCATGGATACGGCCTCGATGACGCTGGACGAGACCCACGGGGAGATCGTGGCGGCCCATGGGCGCGGCGAGGACGTGGCGCGGGTGCATTCGGGCGATCCGTCGCTTTATGGCGCCATTGCCGAACAGATCCGGCGGCTGAAGGCGGACGGGATTCCCTACACGATCGTGCCGGGCGTGCCGGCCTATGCTGCCGCCGCCGCCGCATTGGGGCAGGAATTGACGGTGCCCGAGGTGGCGCAATCCATCGTGCTCACGCGGATGTCGATGAAATCCACCTCCATGCCCGAGGGCGAGCGGCTGGAGGTCTTCGCGCAGAGCGGTGCCACGCTGGCGATCCATCTGGGCATAAGGGCGCTGCGGGAGATCGAGCGGCAGCTGATTCCCCACTATGGCGCGGATTGTCCCGTGGCCGTGGTCTATCGCGTCGGCTGGCCCGATCAGATGATCCTGCGCGGCACGCTCTCGACGGTGCGCGAGGCGGTGCGCGAGGCGAAGATCACACGGACGGCGCTGATCCTCGTGGGGCCCGCAATGGCGGATAACCACGGCTTTCCTGACTCTGCTCTCTATGATGCGGCAAAACCGCATGTTCTGCGCCCGCGCACCCGCAGCGAGAGAGCGTGACCGGGCTGCTGCTTTGTTGCGCTGCGGCGGAGGTTGCCGCTTGATTTTGGCACAGGCTCGGTCAGCTTGTTCCAAGGCGTGAGAGGATCGAGCGATGGACCATCTGCCAAAGGACCTGCGGGAGGTGCTGAGCGCGGCCCGCACCGCACGCGAGACGAAGCGGTCCCAGCTTCATATCGAGGCCGCCGGTCAGAAGATCGCGGTCATTCGTGCCTGGCCGACCGGCTTTGCCGTAGAGGCCGACACCGCCGATCCTGCGCGGGGCTATGTCGATCTCTATGAGGGCGCGCGGCACCTGTCGCGCTGCCTGATCGTCACCTCGCGCGAGGAAGACGGCGAACGGGTCTATGAATACAAGCGCGCCACCCGCGCCACGGATGCGGCCCCGGTGGATTTCGAGCGCGCGCCCGGCTCGCCCGCAGGGCTGCTGCCCCAGGCCTGAGCCTTACTGAACGTCGGAAAAGGCCTGCTGCAGGCGGGACGCCGCCTCCTCGACCCGCGCGCGCTGGGTGCCGAGGTTGAAGCGCATGGCGCAGTCGCCCCCGGTCCCGAAGGTCGGGCCGGGCGAGGGGCCGAGGCGGGCGTCTTCGACGATCCGCCGGCGGACCTCGTCCCAGGTCATGCCCAGCGGGGAGAAATCGACCCAGGCGAGATAGGTGGATTGCATGGGCATCGCCGAAAGGCCCGGTATCGCGGCCACGCCCTCGGCGAAGAGGCGGGCGTTTTCCTCGAGATAGGCGCAGAGGTCGTCGCACCAGGCCGCGCCTTCGGGAGTATAGGCGGCGCGGGTCAGTTCGGTGCCATAGATGTTGGGCTGGATGTCGAGCGCCGCGAGGACCTTCCGGAGACGGGCGCGCAGGGTCTCGTCGGGGATAGTGATGCTGCCGGTGCGGCAGCCCGCGATGTTGAAGGTTTTCGACGCGGCGGTGAGCATCACGAGCCGGTCGGCGCAGTCGGGGACGGCCACGGGCATGGGCACGTGGCGTTCGCCGGGAAAGACGAGGTCGTGGTGGATCTCGTCGCAGAGCAGGATCAGGTCGTGGCGGGCGCAGAAGGCGGCGAGGGCGCGCTGTTCCTCGGGTGTCCAGATGCGGCCGGCGGGATTGTGCGGCGAGGAGACGAGCATGATCCGCTCGGTGCCCGTGAGGCTGGCCTCCAGCGTCTCCAGGTCGAGCGCGAATCGTCCGTCGGCGCCGATGCGGAGCGGGCTTTCGCGGACCTCGCGGTCGTTGCGGCGGATTTTCAGGGCGAATTCATGGTAGACGGGGGAGAAGAGGATGACCGCATCGCCCGGCGCGCTGAAGGCCTGAAGGCAGAGCGCGATGCCGTTGCCGAGGCCGTGGGTATGGCTGACGTGGTCGGGATCGGCGTCCCAGCCGTGGCGTGTCTGCATCCAGGCGGCGACGCTTTCCGAGAGGGCGTCGGCGCCGGTGAAATACCCCAGGATGCCGCTGGTGGAGAGGCGCTGCGCGGCCTCGGCGATCACCGGGGCCACATCGAAATCCATGTCGGCGACCCACATGGGCAGGGCATCGGGACCCTTAAGGCCGATCACCTGTTCCGCGGCGGCCCATTTCGATTGCCATGTGCCGGCGCGGGTGGTGATCCGGTCGAAATTCATGGGGGGACTCCTGACGGTTCGCAGCGGACGCTAGCCCTGCGGGAGGTGAACGCAAGGGGCCGTGTTGCGCGGGGGGCGGGCTTGGCCTAGATCAGCGCCATGACGAAGCGTCCCATCCTCATTCATCCCGACCCGCGGCTGAAGGCCGTCGCCGATCCCGTGGGCGAGATTACCGACGAGATCCGCCAGTTGGGCGAGGACATGCTCGAGACGATGTACGACGCGCCGGGCATCGGCCTCGCCGCGCCGCAGGTGGGCGTGCTCCTGCGCGTGATGGTGATGGACTGCGTCAAGGACGAGACCAAGCCGCCGCGGCCCATGGTGCTGGTGAACCCCGAGATCACCTGGTCGTCCGAGGCGCTGAGCACCTACGAGGAAGGCTGTCTTTCGATCCCCGAGCAATATGCCGACGTGGACCGGCCCGCCGAGGTGGAGGTGCGCTGGACCGCGCTCGACGGGTCGGAGCAGAGCGAGCGGTTCGCGGGGCTCTGGGCGACCTGCGTGCAGCACGAGATCGACCACCTGAACGGCAGGCTCTTCATCGACTACCTCAAGCCCCTGAAGCGGCAGATGATCACCCGCAAGATGGTCAAGCTGAAGCGCGAGAAGGCGCGGGCGTGACCGACGCCGCCGCGCGGCCCCGCATCGTGCCCTGGCCCGCGCAGGTGCTGCGCACGCCCGCCGCGCCGGTCGATGCGGTGACCGACGCGGTGCGCGCGGTCTGGGAGCGGATGATCGCGGTGATGGAGGCGATGCCCGGCGTGGGGCTGGCCGCGCCGCAGATCGGCGTGGCCCTGCGGCTGGCGGTGGTGGATGCGAGCACGGCGCGGGGGCAGGCGGTACGGATGGCGAACCCGGAGGTGCTCCATGCCAGCGTCGAGCTGCGCACCCATGAGGAGGCCTCGCCCAATCTGCCGGGTGTGTCGGCGGTGATCGCGCGACCGAGGGCGGTGACGGTGCGGTTCCTCAATGCGGATGGCGCGGTGGAGGAGCGGGACTTCGTGGGCCTCTGGGCGACGAGCGTGCAGCATCAGATCGACCATCTGGACGGGCGGATGTATTTCGACCGGTTGAGCCGGCTGAAGCGGGAGCGGCTGATCGCGAAGGCGCGCAAGGCCGGGCGGTAGGGGCGCGAATATTCGTACGAATATTCGGGAGAGGGAGCAGGACATGCGGATCGCGTTCATGGGCACGCCCGACTTTTCCGTCCCCGCGCTCGATGCGCTGCTCGGGGCGGGGCACGAGGTGGCCTGCGTCTACAGCCAGCCCGCGCGGCCCGCAGGACGGGGCAAGGCGCTGCGCCCCTCGCCCGTCGCGCGCCGGGCGGAGGCGGCAGGGCTGCCGGTCCGGACGCCGGTGTCGCTGAAGGCGCCCGAGGAGCAGGCGGCCTTTGCCGCGCTGGGCCTCGATGCGGCGGTGGTGGTGGCCTACGGGCTGATCCTGCCGCAAGCGGTTCTGGATGCGCCGCGCCTTGGCTGCCTGAACATCCACGCGTCCCTCCTGCCGCGCTGGCGCGGCGCGGCGCCGATCCACCGCGCGGTGATGGCCGGCGACGCCGAGACGGGGGTCTGCATCATGGCGATGGAGGCGGGGCTGGATACCGGGCCGGTCTACCTGCGCGAGGCCGTGCCGATCGGGGCGACCGACACGACGGGCGATCTGCATGACCGGCTGGCGGCGGTGGGCGCGCGGCTGGTGGTGAAGGCGCTCGACGGGCTGGCGGACCGCGTGGCGGTGGCGCAGCCGGACGCGGGCGTGACCTATGCCAGCAAGATCGACAAGGCCGAGGCGCGGATCGACTGGAGCCTGCCCGCCGAGGAGGTGGACCGGCGGATCCGCGGCCTCTCGCCCTTTCCGGGGGCGTGGAGCGAGGTGGCGGGCGCGCGGCTGAAGCTCCTGCGCTCCGAGCCGGTCGAGGGGACGGGCGCGCCGGGCGAGGTGCTGGACGGGGCGCTGACCGTGGCCTGCGGCACGGGTGCCGTGCGGATCATCGAGCTTCAGCGTGCGGGGCGCGGGGTGCAGGATGCGGCGGAATTCCTGAGGGGGATGCCCCTGGCCCCCGGCACCATCCTTGGAGGATAGACCATGTTTCCGAGCCTGATCGGCACCGTCGTCATCGCGGGTATCGTGGGATACCTGTCGGAGAAATCCGGCTTCACCCGCAACGGCATCCTGCAGTCCATCATCATCTGTGTGGGCGGGGCCTTCGTCTTCTACTTCGTCACGACGATGTTCGGCCTCGGATTCCGGCAGCCGGGGTGGAACGCGATCCTCGCCTCGGTGGGCGCGCTGCTGATCGTGCCCACGCATTGGCGCGGGCGGCGCTGAGGCGGCCCCAGGCGTGCCGCCCGTGCTGTGCCGTCACGCGCCCCCCTCCGGTCTTTCGAGGACGCGAGGGGGGCGCAAGACCGGTCCCCGCCGTTGCGCACCCTGAGCTAGCGCTTGAAGGGGGCCATGCCGGCGCGGGCCAGCTCGTCGGCGCGTTCGTTCTCGGGATGGCCGGCATGGCCCTTGACCCATGTCCAGGTCACCTTGTGGCGCTGCGCGGCCTCGTCCAGGCGACGCCAGAGGTCCTCGTTCTTCACGGGCTTCTTCGTCGAGGTCTTCCAGCCCTTGCGCTTCCATCCCGAGAGCCATTCGGTGATGCCGCCCTTCACATAGGCGCTGTCGGTCACGACGGTGATCGTCGCGGGCCGCTCCAGCGCCTCGAGCGCGTGGATCGCGGCGAGAAGCTCCATCCGGTTGTTGGTGGTATGGGCCTCGCCGCCTTTGAGTTCGCGCTCGCGGAGGACGGTGGCGCCTTCCCTGGCCTGCAGGAGCGCGCCCCAGCCGCCGGGGCCGGGATTGCCGGAACAGGCGCCGTCGGTGAAGGCATAAAGCTCGGCCATGGCTAGAGGATCACGGGCGCGAGGCAGAGGAGCACGATGGCGGTGAGCCCGGTGCGCAGGGTCATCCACCAGTCGGGGGCGAGGCCCCAGCGCGCGAATTGCCGGTCGAGCAGGAGAAGCCCGGCAAAGCCTGCGGCAAGATATGTCGCCGCGGAGGTCGGCCCGCCGCCGGTGAAGAAGAAGGCCCAGAGCGCGGGGAGGACGGACAGGCCGTAGCCCAAGGCTGCGCGCGCGCCGGTGGTCTTCGTGGCGAAGCCCCAAAGCACGCCGGACATGAAGCTGAGGATCACCGCGCCGTAGAAGAGCTGCACATAGGGGCCGACGAAGCGCGGGCCGAGGGTCTGCGCCCCCCAGAGGTACAGCGTGGGCGACAGTACCGTGAGTGCCCCCCAGACGAAGGGCAGCAGCCCGGCGAGGCCGAGCAGGAGGGCGGACAGGGGCGGTCTGGTCATGGGCGCAGATTGCGCGGGGCGACGGGATTGGCAAGGGCCGGGCGGGGCGGCGGGACGTCGCTCGCCTTCGCGCGGGGCACGTCCGTCCGGGTGCCTGTGGTGGGCCGGGGCCTCAGGAGGAGTATGCCCTGCCGCAGGAACGACAGGTCCGCGCCGCTGCGGGTGTGGGCGACTGCGACCTCGCCGGGAGCTGACTGGCGCCCTTGGCGGGGCCGGGAGCCGGGCTGGACGCCGGGCGTGGAGAGCGGCGCCCGGGACGGCCTCCGGCGGGAGTATCGCCGCATGGAGGGACGGGAACGTGACGCGCCGGGGCGGAGCGTCGCATGCTGCGGCGGCGGGTCAGTCGTCGAGCCCGTCGAGCAGCGCCGCGATCCGGCGCGCCCGCGTCTCGGCGCGTCTTGCCGTGGCGATCGTGTAGAGGGCAGCCCTCCGCCGGCCGGGCGTGAGCGCCTCCCAGGCGGCGGTGCGGCCCGCGGACCGAAGGGCGGCGGCGACATCGTCCGGCAGGTCCACGGCATCGTCGGGAGCGGGACGCAGACGGACCTCGACGAGGTCCCCGGGCGAGACGCCGAGCGCGTCGAGCAGGCTCTTGCCGGTCCAGAGGAAGGTCCACGGGGTCACGGGCGCCCGGCTGAGGGCGAGGTTGACCGGATGATCGGCGATCTCGCCCTCGACGCGGCGCGCGCCGCTTTCCGTGAGCGCCCGGGCGACCTCGTCCGGAAGCGGCAGCACGGTATAGGTTCTGGATCCCCAGATCAGCGGCTCGATGCACCCCTCGAAACGGATGTATTCGTCCATGCCGACAGTCAGCCCCGGTTCGGACGGCGCATCATCAGAGACCTCTGTCCATGCCCGGTTTGAGCTTTTCGAGCTTGCGGCGCAGCTGGGCCTTGCGGCGGTTCTGGTAGGCGCGGACCACCGGCAGGGCGAGATAGTAGACCGCCGTCGCGGCGATGATTCCGGGAATGATCCCGCCCACGGTGTAGGGCACGAAGACCTCGCGGTAGAAGACCGCGAGACGGGTCCAGTCCGCCGTCGCCGGGGTGAAGACCGCCAGTACGTTGTGCCACAGGTCCGACGAGGCGGCCGCGAACTTGCGCGCGAAGCTCTCCTCGAAGCCCGCCACGGGGCGCGTGCCGAGGAGCCAGTAGCCGGTCTGCAGGGACACGATCCCGATCGGCACGTAGGTCAGCGGATTGCCGAAGAAGGTGGCGAGGATCGCTGCGAGTATGTTGCCGCGCATGATCCAGGCGAGGGTCGCCGCGATCACGAAGTGCAGCCCGTAGAAGGGCGTGAAGGTCACGAAGACGCCGGCCCAGATCCCGCGGCAGATCTTTTCGGGCGTGTCGGGCAGGCGCCGCAGGCGGTGCCGGACATATTGCGCGGCCCGGCCCCAGCCGCCCTTGGGCCAGAGCGCCCGAAAGACGATTTCCCAGACCGGGCGCCTGTCCCTGCGTTTGAAGACCACGCCTGTCCCGCCTCTCCCTGACCGCCGGTCCCGATGGGAACGGGGTTCACGTCTCTCCCGTCGTCACCGCGCGGGCGGGGTCCCGGTGACGCTCGATGAAGGCGACGTTGGTGTCGGCCTCCAGCGCGGTCATGACCCGGTGCAGATGCTCCACGTCGCGCAGGTCCACGTCCATCAGAAGCCGGTAGTAGTCCGGCTTGCGGTCGATGAACTGCAGATGGGAGATATTGGCGGATTGCTCGCCGATCAACGTGCAAATCCGCCCCAGAACGCCCGCGTCGTTGGTGATCGCGAGGTCGAGCGTGACGGCGTTGCGCGCGGGATGGGTTCCCTCCTGCCAGTGCAGGTCGACCCAGCGGTCCATGTGGTCCTCGTAGCGGGCGAGGACCTCGCAGTCGATGGCATGGACGATGACGCCGCGGCCCCTCGAGGTGATGCCGACGATCCGTTCCCCCGGGACCGGCTGACAGCAGGGCGCGCGGGCGAAATGGCTGCCCGAGGACAGGCCCACGACGGCGCGGCCCGCCTCGATCTCCTCGCCGCGGCCTGCATCGACGAGTTCGGGGTAAATCGCGCGCACGACCTCGCGGCTGGTCAGCTCGGCCGAGCCGAGCCGCTCGAGCAGTTCGTCGGTATCCTCGAGCGCCAGTGCCCTGGCGGCGGTCCTGAGCGCCTTGTCGGTCGCCTTCTTGCCCACGTTCTCGAAGGCGACGCGTGCCAGTTCGCGGCCGAGCTTGATGAACCGCTCGCGGTCCTCTTCGCGGAGGCGGCGGCGAATCGCGGCCTTGGCGCGGCCGGTCACGGCGATCTCGATCCAGGTCGATTGCGGCGTCTGGCCCTCGGCGGTGACGATGTCGACCGACTGGCCGTTCTTGAGCCGGGTCCAGAGCGGCACGCGCAGGCCGTCCACCTTGGCGCCGACGCAGGCATGGCCGACCTTCGTGTGCACCGCATAGGCGAAGTCGATGGGGGTGGCGCCGCGCGGCAGCTTGATCACGTCGCCCTTGGGGGTGAAGCAGAACACCTGGTCGGTGTACATCTCCAGCTTGACCATATCGAGGAATTCGTCGTGGTCGTGCCCGGCGTCGAGCTGGCTGGTGAGCGTCGCGATCCAGCGCTGGGGATCGACGGCGAAGGGGTTCTCCACCCGCTCGCCGTCGCGATAAGACCAGTGCGCGGCGACGCCGGTTTCCGCGACCTCGTGCATCGGAAGGGTGCGGATCTGCACCTCCACGCGCTTGCCGTCCCGGCCCGATACGGTGGTGTGGATCGAGCGGTAGCCGTTGGATTTCGGCTGGCTGATGGCACCGCGCGCCAGCGGCGGTGGATGGCGCCGAGGGCGCGGTAGCAGTCTTCCTCGGTCTCGGTGATGACGCGGAAGCCGTAGATGTCCGACAGCCGGCTGAAGCCCTGCTCCTTTTCCTGCATCTTGCGCCAGATCGAGTAGGGCTTCTTTGCGCGGCCATAGACTTCGGCGGCGATGCCCGCTTTCGAGAGCTCGCGCTCCATGTCGGCGGTGATCTTCTCGACCACGTCGCCGGTTTCCTTCTGCAGGGTCAGGAAGCGGCGCATGATGGATTCGCGCGCGGCGGGATTGAGGACCCGGAAGGCGAGGTCCTCGAGTTCCTCGCGCATCCACTGCATCCCCATGCGGCCGGCGAGGGGCGCGTAGATGTCCATGGTCTCGCGGGCCTTCTGGGCCTGCTTGTCGGGGTTCATGGACTTGATCGTCCGCATGTTGTGCAGACGGTCGGCAAGTTTCACCAGCGTGACGCGGAGGTCCCGGCTGGTGGCCATGAAGAGCTTGCGGAAGTTCTCGGCCTGCTTCGTCTCGGTGGAGCTGAGCTGGAGGTTCGTGAGCTTCGTCACCCCGTCCACCAGGGTCGCGATGTCGCGGCCGAATTGGGCCTCTACGGTCGGGAAGCTGGCGCGGGTGTCCTCGATCGTGTCGTGCAGCAGGGCGGTGACGATCGTGGCATCGTCCATCTGCATTTCGGCGAGGATGGCGGCGACGGCGACAGGATGGGTGAAGTAGGGCTCGCCCGAACGGCGGAACTGCCCGGCGTGCATCTCTTCGCCGAACGCCCAGGCACGGGCGATCAGGTCGCCGTCGCTGCCCGGGTTGTAGCTGCGGACGAGGCCGATCAGCGCCTCGGAAGTGACGGCCGGGCGCGTCCGCTCCAGCATGGTTGGACCTTACCTCTGGCCTTGGGCCTCCATGAGCGCGCGCAGGAGCTTTTCTTCGGACATCTCGTCGTCCGCGGGATGATCCGAGGGCTCCGACTGGCCCATGAGCAGCGCCATGGCGTCGTCTTCGGGCTCGTCGACCTCGATCTGGCTCTGCTGCTTTTCGATCATCCGCTCGCGCAGGCTGTCGGCCTGCTGCGTCTCTTCGGCGATCTCGCGCAGGGCGACGACCGGGTTCTTGTCGTTGTCGCGATCGACGGTCACAGGCGCGCCGGTCGCGATCTCGCGGGCGCGGTGGGCGGCGAGCATGACGAGCTCGAACCGGTTGGGAACCTTGTCAACGCAATCTTCGACGGTCACGCGGGCCATGGGGCCTCCAGTCTCGGGGAAGGAAACAGAGCGACCTGTCTACCCGGGCCAAAAGGGATTGACAACCCGATTCCGATCTGTCCCATGGGGGACCCGTCCGGGGTGAACCGGGGGCGCGGGCCGCTGCGGCGGCCTTTGCGCTCCGCACAATCCTTCTGCACGGCGGGATATTGAAGCGGGTCACCGATCCTTTACATTGCGGATCGGGTGGACCCGAACATGCGTTTCCCCAGACGGGGATTGTCACATCATCGAGGAGCCTTGCTTCGGCGCCTCATGTCTTGCTTCCAAGGGCCCGGGTTCGAACGAACGGGCAGGAGATTTCAGATATGTTTTACCGGGACGAGCGCCTCGCGCTCTTCATCGACGGCTCGAACCTCTACGCGGCCGCCCGGTCGCTCGGATTCGACATCGACTACAAGCTGCTCCGGCAGGAGTTCATGCGGCGGGGCAAGCTGCTCCGGGCGTATTACTATACGGCATTGCTGGAAAACGACGAGTATTCGCCGATCCGGCCACTGGTGGACTGGCTGCACTACAACGGCTTCACCATGGTGACGAAGCCTGCGAAGGAATTCACCGACAGCCAGGGCCGCCGGAAGGTCAAGGGCAACATGGATATCGAGCTGACGGTCGATGCCATGGAGACGGCGCAGCATGTCGACCACATCGTGCTGTTCTCTGGCGACGGCGATTTCCGGCCGCTGGTCGAGGCGTTGCAGCGCCGGGGCGTCCGGGTTTCGGTCTGCTCCACCATCCGCAGCCAGCCGCCGATGATCGCGGACGACCTGCGCCGGCAAGCCGACAATTTCATCGAGCTGGACGACCTGCGCGAGATCGTCGGCCGTCCGCCTCGGGAGCCACGGATCGAGCGCCGGCAGGACGAGGAGATGGCCGACGAGGACTGACCCAGCGCGCCGCGATTCCACTGGCTTACCCTAGGGAAATAGTGTACCCACGGCCTTGGGATGTCCGCCTGCCGCGGGCAAGCATGAGCCGAGGTCGCCATGTCGCGAATCCTGCTTCTGGTGCTGTTGTTGTTGGTCCCCTTTGTTTCCGCCGGCGCCCAAACCCACGATCCCGAGGCACCCTGCGGACGCGACGAGAACGGGGTTCCCTATGTCTGCGACCGCGACGCGGCCGCGAACCTCGAGGCCGCCTGCCTCACGCGGGCGGACCCGGCGATCTGCCTCGGCTATCACTACCGGGCCTGTGCGGCGCAGGGGATGCAATTCGCCTGTTCCCTGTACTCCCTCGGAAGCAACTGCCAGGGCGGCGATCCGGGGATGTGCCAGTTCTACGTCGACCTTCTCGTCGCGAACCGGGCGTGCGCGCTCGACGGCGATCAGGCCGCTTGCGCCTGGCTCAGTCAGGCCACCGGCGGCTGAGGCTGCGCCGGGCGGGCCGGCCAGGGACGGACGCAGCGCCCGGTTTTGCCCAATGCCGGGGGCTACGGAGCACCGCAATCCCCCGCGGGCGCATCGGGACGACGAGGACATGGCGGACGCGGAGCGATCTCCCGTCCGGGGGCGCGATGAAACCCGGCGGGTCCGCGGTGTGTTGCCCCGGGGATGTCGGCGTCCGTATCTCTTGCGATCCTGTTCGTGGCGGCACTCGGCGCCGCGACGATCCTGCCGTTCCAGTCGGAGGTCGTCTTCGTCGGACTGCAGGCGGCGGGGTCCGCGCCGGTCTGGCTGCTGGTCGTCGTGGCCTCCGTCGGCAACACGCTCGGCTCGGTGATCACCTACCTGATGGGCCTCGGGCTGGAGCGGTTCCGCAATCGGCGCTGGTTTCCGGTGTCCGACCGGCAGCTCGACCGGGCGCAGGGGGTCTACAATCGCTGGGGGCTCTGGTCGCTCCTGCTGACATGGGCGCCGTTCGGGGATGCGATCGCGCTTGCGGCAGGCGTGATGCGGACGCCGTGGCCGATCTTCACCCTGCTGGTCGGCATCGCCAAGACCGGGCGCTACATCGTGCTGGCGCTGGTGACGGCGGGCGTGATCGGGGCGGCGGGTTAGGCACCGCTCCGCCGTCGCAAAGGGCGCGCCGCGCGTCGGTTCGCCTTGCGATGGCGGCGCGGCTCTCTTAGGTCTCGGTGCTGAAGGAGAGCCCCATGCCGAAGCCCCCCCTCACCCTCCTGCTTGCCGCGCCGCGCGGGTTCTGCGCCGGTGTCGACCGCGCCATCAAGATCGTGGAGATGGCTCTCGAGAAATGGGGCGCGCCGGTCTACGTGCGGCACGAGATCGTTCACAACCGCTACGTGGTGGATGATCTGCGGGCGAAGGGCGCGGTCTTCGTCGAGGAACTGGACGACTGCCCGGACGACCGGCCGGTGATCTTCTCCGCCCATGGCGTGCCCAAGGCGGTGCCCGCCGAGGCGGCGCGGCGGGAGATGATCTACGTGGACGCGACCTGTCCGCTGGTGTCGAAGGTTCATATCGAGGCCGCGCGGCATCACGAGAACGGGCTCCAGATGGTCATGATCGGCCATGCCGGCCACCCCGAGACCCTGGGCACCATGGGCCAGCTTCCCGACGGCGAGGTGTTGCTGGTCGAGACGGTGGAGGACGTGGCCGGGATAGAGGTGCGCGATCCGGAGCGGCTGGCCTTCGTGACCCAGACGACGCTGTCGGTGGATGACACCGCGGGTATCGTCGCGGCGCTGAAGGCGCGGTTTCCGGCCATCGTGGGGCCCCACAAGGAAGACATCTGCTATGCCACCACGAACCGCCAGGAGGCGGTGAAGGCGATCGGTCCGCGCGCCGACGCGCTGCTCGTCGTGGGGGCGCCGAATTCGTCGAACTCGAAGCGGCTGGTGGAAGTGGCGCTGAAGGCGGGTTGCCCCTATGCGCAGCTCGTGCAGCGGGCCACGGATATCGACTGGCGCGCGCTGGAGGGGATCGGGTCGCTGGGTGTCACGGCGGGGGCCTCGGCGCCGGAGGTGCTGATCGACGAGGTGATCGACGCGGTGCGCGCGCGCTACGACGTAACGGTCGAGCGGGTCACGACCGCCGAGGAGACCGTCGAGTTCAAGGTGCCGAGAGTGCTGCGGGAGCCTGCCTGAGACGCCGCGCGCCGTTGCAATCCGGTCGCCGCCGCCTAAGGTCCGGAGCGCGAAAGCCGGGAAGGAACGCGTGATGGAGCATCTGAGACTGGGCGTGAACATCGACCACGTGGCGACCGTGCGCAACGCACGCGGCTCGGCCTATCCCGACCCCGTGCGCGCCGCGAAACTGGCCGAGGACGCGGGTGCGGACGGGATCACGGCGCATCTGCGCGAGGACCGGCGGCACATTTCCGACGACGACATCGCGCGGCTGGCGGAGGCGCTGACGCTGCCGCTCAATTTCGAGATGGCGGCGACCGATGAGATGCAGGCCATCGCCCTGCGCCACCGGCCCCATGCCGTCTGCATCGTGCCCGAGCGCCGCGAGGAGCGGACGACCGAGGGCGGGCTCGAGGTGGCCAAGGAAGAGAACCGGCTGGCACATTTCATCGCACCTCTCGCCGAGGCGGGCTGCCGGGTGTCGATCTTCATCGCCGCGGACCGGCGGCAGATCGAGGCGGCGCACAGGATCGGCGCGGCGGTGGTGGAGCTGCACACCGGCGCCTATTGTGACCTTCACCACGAGGACCGGTTCGAGGAACGGGACGCGGAGCTGTCGCGCCTGCGCGACATGGCGGCCTTTGCCCACGACCTCGGGCTCGAGGTCCATGCGGGCCACGGGCTGACCTACGAGACCGTGGGTCCGGTGGCCGCGCTGCCCGAAGTCAGGGAGCTGAACATCGGGCACTTCCTCGTGGGCGAGGCGATCTTTCGCGGGTTGCGCCCGGCGATCGAGGAAATGCGGCGGCTGATGGACGCGGCCCGGGCCGAGGCCGCGGCCTAACCTGCTGCCGGGGCAGGGCCCCAGGCCGCGGCGACCGTGTCGGGATCGAGCACGGGCGCGCCCGTGTCCGCGGGAATGACGGTCAGCCGCAGGCGGGCGGCGGCGGCCAAGGTTGCGTGGGGCGGTGACGCGGCCATGCTCGTGGGCTCGAGGATCAGGACAGGGGTGTCGGGCCGGCACCAGATGAGAGTCCCGGCCTCCGCGCCCCGGACCATGGCGATGCCGCGCGCGCGGGCAAAGGCGGCGGTCTGATCCGCGAAGGAATAGGCATCGCAGACATAGGCCTGTGCGGGATATCCCTGCGCGCGCAGGGTCTCGACCGCGGCGTCGATGCCCTGGAGGCTGCGGCGGCCGGTGCCGTAGCCCTTGGCCTTTGCCGGTCCGTCGCGGTCGTAGTAGCCGGGTTGCGGCGCGCGGCGGATCACGAGGAAGGGCGCCGGAGCGGGCGCGCGCGCGGCGGCGAGGAAGGGCGGCAGGAGCCTGTCCCGGAGCGCCCGCAGCTCCGCAGGCAATGCCGCGATGGCGGCGGGGTCGCAGAGCGTCTCGAGCAGGTCGGGCCGCTCGCGCGAGAGCGTGGAGACCCTGTGGTGGAAGGGGTGTGCGGGGTCGTCGATGGGGCCGCGGGGCGCGCAGATGATCCGGGCATCGAGCGCTGGCAGGGTGATGACCTCGGCGTCGCCGGGCGGTGCGGCGTCATCCATGATCCGCAGGTCGAGACGGAGGGCGCGCGCCAGTTCAAGGAGTTTCGGCGTCATCACGGGGCCGCAGGAGCGCATCCAGATCGGCCCGGTCAGCCTGCGCGTCAGGACGATGTCGAGCGCCGGAAGAAGGTAGCCCCAGAGAAAATGATAGTAATGTTCGATGGAGCCGATGGCCTGCATCGGCTCCAGCACGATGGCCCGGCGGCGCCGGAAGAAGCGCATCAACCGGTCCCGGCCTCGACGCCGGGCCGGAAGTCGCAGAGCGCGTCGTAATGGGCGAGGGCGTGGCGCATCGCGTCCCGCATCGTCCGCCGCAGGTCGTGCTGGGGCGTCCAGCCGAGCGCGGTCATCCGCGAGATGTCCGGCATCCGGCGGTCGCAATCCTCGTAGCCCGCGCCGTAGAACGCCGCGCCCGGGACGGACAGCGTCCGGAGCGGCACGGGCCTGCCCGTCTCTTCGGCATAAAGCTCGGTCATCAGGGTGGCGAGATCGGCGATGGTGGTCTCGTTCGCCGGGTTGCCGACGTTGTAGATGCGGTTCCGGGTCTCCTCGGGATGGCTGAGGATGGTGGTGATGGCGGAGACCGCGTCCTCGATATGGGTGAAGCAGCGCCGCGCCGCGCCGCCGTCGACCAGAGGCAGCGGCCGCCCCTCCACCAGCGCGTTCATGAAGCTGGCGAAGACCCGTGGCTGTTCCGCGGAGGGGCCGAGCCAGTCCATCAGCGCGCCGACGAAGTTGAAGGGTCGGATCAGCGTGTACTGCAGCCCGCCGTCGAGACCGTGGGCGTGGATGATCCGGTCGAGCATCTGCTTGGCGCAGGAATAGATCCAGCGGTGGTTGTCGATCGGCCCGAGGATGCAGTCGGTCGTGTCCTCCGTGAAGGGCGCGTCGCGTCCGCCGGTCTTGCCGTAGACCTCGGAGGTCGAGAAATGGATGAGACGCTTGCCATGGCGGCGGCAGGCCTCGACGACCTTGAGCGACCCCATGAGGTTCAGCTCCACCATCTCGAGGGGCCTGTCGAGGAAGCGTTTCGGCTGAACCAGCGCGGCGAGGTTCACGACAACGTCCGAGCCCGCCACGGCCCCGTCGAGCAGCGCGTCGTCGGTTCCGAGATCCAAGCGCGTGAACGCGCAGCCGGCGTCGGCTCCCAAGCGGAAGGCGAGCTTGCGCGGGTCGGTGTCGTAGACATGGGGCCGGAAGGTATTGTCCTGGGCCAGACGGGCCGCGAGATTCGTGCCGACGAATCCGGCGCCTCCGATCAGCGCGACGCAGGCGCGGCTGCTGTCGGATCCGTCAGCCATGCCGGCGTTCCATGGTGTCGGTCATGTCGAACCCCTTACCTTGCAACCACCCGATCCACCTTGGCGGCCCGTCGTCCCCGAGTCAGCCCCTGCACCTGGTCGCGGAAGATGACCTTTAGTCACCGCATCTGAACCAAAACATGCCAGTTTCCAAGTGTTTCCCTTGCGGCAATCGGACTGCAGCACGCCGCGCAGGAGCAGGGCCGTTGTCTCGGCAGGCATGCCGTGGCAGGGGAGCGCGGGCTGGCAAGGGCAACGGCGGTATGATCCTCGGCATCGGAACGGACCTCGCCAATATCGAGCGGATCGAGCGGGCGCTGGAGCGGTTCGGGGACCGGTTCCGGAACCGGGTCTTCACCGAGGCCGAACAGCAGCGGGCCGAGCGGCGCGCCGATGTGGCGGGCACCTACGCGAAACGCTGGGCGGCGAAGGAGGCCTGTTCCAAGGCACTGGGCACCGGCCTCAGGATGGGCATCGCCTGGAAGGACATGAGCGTCACCAATCTCGCGACGGGTCAGCCGGTCATGCATGTCACCGGCTGGGCGGCCGAGCGGCTGGAGCGGATGACGCCGCCCGGGCACCGGGCGGTCATCCATGTCTCGCTGACCGACGATCATCCCTGGGCGCAGGCCTTCGTGGTGATCGAGGCCCTTCCCGCCGACTGACGGGACCGCCGCGCGCGGCGCGGCGTCCCGGTTCTGTGGCAGGATCAACCGCCCATGCCTTCCGCTTCCATGTAGGCGCGGTGGCGGAGTTCGTCCTCGAGCGCGCGCTCGAAGACCTGCCGCATACCCGCATCCACCTCCGAGTTCGAGGCCGCGTGGCGATAGGCGGCCACGGTGTCGTCCTCGTTGGTCTTCATCGCGCTGAGCACCGCGGTGTCGCCGCCGAGCTTGGCGATGGCGACCTTGCCGGTGGTCAGGAGCGATTTCGCATCGCCTTCGGCGGGGACATGGATGTCCATGCGCCGGGCCATCTCCTTCAGCTCTTCCACGCGGCGGGTGTGGTCGCTGCGGAATTCGGCGATCCGCTCGCTGTGGCGCGGATCCTTCAGCCGCTCGATCGTCGCGTCATAGGCCGCGATGGCGTCGTATTCGAGCTGAAGCAGGTTCTGGATCAGCTTGGTGGTGGTGCCTTCGGTTCCCACTGTGGTGACCATGGGATGTCCTTTCCGGTGTCGGGTGGGGCAGGGCAGGGCGCGCTCTTCCCGTCGGGGTTCCGCGCGGCCGACCTGCGGTTTCGCTTCGTCGTGACGGTCCCTCTCCCCCAGAACCGGATCGCCGCGCGGCTGTTCCCCGAGACGTGACCGCATTGGCCTTTCCGGGGCGGAGCCCCGCCGGGCGCCAGCTTGACTTGCCCTGCCCCGGCGACCATGAAGCGCCGGCACGCAAACGGGGACGGATCGGGCATGGCCGAAAAAGACGGGATACTTCACGGCATCTGGGAGACGGTGAAGACGGTCGTCTACGCGCTCCTGATCGCCGGCGTCTTTCGCACGCTGTTCTTTCAGCCGTTCTGGATTCCGTCCGGCTCGATGAAGGACACGCTGCTGATCGGCGACTTCCTGTTCGTGAACAAGATGGCCTATGGCTATTCCTATGCCTCCTGCCCGTCGATCCGCATCCCCGCGCTGGGCGTCGACATCACGGCGGAGGATTTCTGCGGCGTGTTCAAGGCGGACGGCAGCGATCCCGAGGCGCCGGGCGGCGGCAGGCTGTGGGGCTCGGAGCCCGACCGGGGCGACGTGGTGGTCTTTCGCCATCCGGTGACGGGGCGCGATTTCATCAAGCGGCTGATCGGCCTGCCCGGCGACCGCATCCAGATGCAGGACGGGCGCCTCATCATCAACGACACGCCCGTCGAGATCGCGGACGGGGGCATCTTCGAGGAGATCTTCGCACCGCAGGGGCCGCAGCAGCAGCGTCCGCGCTGCGCCAACGGTGCGGTGGGGATCGGAGCCGTCTGCGAGAAGCGGCGCTATATCGAGACGCTGCCGAACGGCGTCAGCCACTCGATCCTCGACATCCAGCCACAGAGCTTTGACGATACGGGCGTCTACACCGTGCCGGCGGGGCATTACTTCTTCATGGGCGACAACCGCGACAACAGCCGCGACAGCCGCGAGAGCCAGGCTTCGGGCGGTGTCGGGTTCGTTCCTTTCGAGGATATCGTGGGCCGGGCGGACCGGATCATGTTCTCGTCGGCCGGGCGGTCGATGCTGTTCTTCTGGACTTGGCGCGGCGACCGCTTCTTCAAGGAAATCGAGTAGGCCGGTGGGCGCGCTCCGCGGGTTCTTCCTCGGCGGATTCGACTGGCACGGGTCCGCCGGACGGGGGCCGGTTCTCGTGGCCCTGGTGGCGCTGCTGGGGATCGAGTTCGCCGCCCATCCGGTCAGCCAGGCGCTCGGCGGGCTCCTGTCGCCGCGGCAGATCTACGGCGCGTTTCTGGCGGTCGTCTATGTCCAGCTTTTCGGCACGATCGTCCGCCGTCTGCACGATGCGGGCCGGTCGGGCTGGTGGCTGCTGCTGGCCGTGCTGCCCTACATGCCGTTTCTGATCCTGCTGGCGCTGCTGGTGCTGCCGGGCGCCGCCGCGCCGGACCGGCGCCCCGCGAGCCGCTGGCGGCGGATCGGCTTCGCCTTGACGCTGTGCCTTGCGATGATCGAGTTCAGCCGGCTCTTCTGGATCGACCATCTCGTGTACAGCGACCACATGGAGCCGACCCTGCTCACCGGTGATTTCGTGGCCGCGACGACGCTTTTCGGTGTGCCCGAGCGGGGCGAACTGGTGATCCATGCCGGACCCGGCGCACGGCTCACCGTGATGCGGGTCATCGGCATGCCCGGAGAGCAGGTGGCCCAGCGGGAGACGGGGCTCGAGATCGACGGCGAGGCGGTCACCTATCGCGACGTGGAGGGCAACGGCGCCCTGAGCATCGAGGACCTGCCGGGCGCCGTGTCCCACGTGATCATTCCCGCCTCCGAAGGCTTTCCCCGGGTCGCGGAGATCCCCGAGGGGTACGTGCTGCTTCTCGGGGACAACCGCGCCCTCGATGCCGCCTTCGCGAGCGAGGCACGGCTCGGCGCGCGGATCGTGCCGGTGTCGGATGTGCGCGCGCGGGTCGGGCGCATTCTCTATTCCAGTGCCGACTGGCGTTCGGGCGTGCCGGCCTGGGTTGCGGCCATGCGCTGGAGCCGGATCTGGAGCGTGCCGCGATGAAGCTCTCGGCCGATCTCGCCGCCTTCAGCGAGCGGCTCGGGCACCGGTTTGAACGGCCCGCGCTTCTGGTCACGGCGCTCACGCATCCCTCCATCGCCTCGCCGACGCGGTCGGACAACCAGCGGCTCGAGTTCCTCGGCGACCGGGTGCTCGGACTCGTGGTGGCCGAGGCGCTTTACGATGCCGACAGCACGGCCACCGAAGGACAACTCGCCCCGCGGTTCAACGCGCTCGTGCGCAAGGAGACCTGCGCCGAGGTGGCCCGCGAGCTCGATCTCGGCGCGGTGCTGAAGCTGGGCCGGTCCGAGACGAAATCCGGCGGACGCCGCAAGGAGGCCCTGCTCGGCGACGCGATGGAGGCGGTGATCGCCGCGGTCTATCGTGACGCGGGGTTCGAGGCCGCCCGCGCCCTGGTGCTGCGGCTCTGGGGCGGGCGGGTGGCGGAGGCCCGGGGTGTCGGCCAGGACGCGAAGACGGCGCTGCAGGAATGGGCGCAGGCCCGGGGCGCGCCGCCACCCGACTACGTGGAACTGGGCCGCGAGGGACCGGACCACGCGCCGGTCTTCACCATCGAGGCCCGCCTCGCGGACGGCCGCAGCGCGCAGGCCCGCGCCGGTTCGAAACGTCAGGCGGAACATGCGGCGGCGGCGGCCTTGCTCGCGCAGGTCTCCTGACGCCTCACGTAACAGGGCGCACCGCTGCCATCTCGCGCTCACTCCCTCATTTTTCTGGCCTGAAATATCCCGGAGGGGTCCGGGGAGGCGGAGCCTCCCCGGCGGATCGGCTCGCGGCACGCGAGCCGAAACCGCGGCCCCATTGCACCGACCCGAGGAAAAGCGCATCTGCATTCCATGAGCGATCCCTCTCTCCCCACCCGCGCGGGCTTCGTGGCCCTGATCGGCGAGCCCAATGCGGGCAAGTCCACCCTGACGAACCGTCTGGTGGGCGCGAAGATCTCCATCGTCACCCACAAGGTGCAGACGACGCGGGCGCGAATCCGCGGCGTGGCCATGGAGGGGCAGGCGCAGATCGTGCTGGTGGACACGCCCGGCCTGTTCCGGCCCCGGCGCAGGCTCGACCGGGCCATGGTGGCGGCGGCCTGGGGCGGGGCGGCGGATGCCGATATCGTCGTGCTTCTGGTGGAGGCCCATCGCGGGATCACGGCGGGTGTCGAGGCGATCCTCGAGCGTCTGGGCGACCTGCGCAAGGGCACGCCGGTGGCGCTGGCGCTCAACAAGATCGACCGGGTCAAGGCCGAGAGCCTGCTTGCGCTCACCGAGAAGCTGAACGCCCGCTATGCCTTTGCGCGGACGTTCATGATCTCCGCCGAGCGGGGACATGGCTGCGACGTGCTGAAGGCCTGGCTGGGAGAGGCCCTGCCCGAGGGCCCGTGGCTTTACCCCGAGGACCAGATTGCGGACCTGCCGCTCAGGATGCTCGCCGCAGAGACGACGCGGGAGAAGCTGACCCTGCGCCTGCATCAGGAGCTGCCCTACGAGCTGACGGTCGAGACCGAGAGCTGGCAGGAGCGGGAGGACGGCTCCGCGCGGATCGACCAGATCGTCTATGTCAACCGCGACGGGCACAAGGGCATCCTGCTCGGTCACAAGGGCGAGACGATCAAGTCCGTCTCCACCGCCGCCCGGGCCGAGCTGGAGGAGTTCCTTGGCCGGCGCGTGCATCTCTTCCTGCAGGTGAAGGTGCGGCCGAACTGGCTCGAGGAGGCGGAGCGCTATTCCGAGATGGGGCTCGATTTCAAGGACGGTGCATGAGCGCACGGCTGGCGACCGGGCTCTGGGTGTCGGCCTATCTGCACAGGCTCCAGATCGAGGGCATGGGCGCCTATGTCACCGCGCGGGGCGATCCGACCGCGGGAGCGGTGCTGGTGAAATGCGCCACGCTGGACGGCCGCGCCACGGCCCATGAGCGGGTCACCGACTGGGAAACCGGGGGCCGCCGCTGGGACGTGGTGGCCGATGGCCCGGAGGCGGAGGTCGACGCGCTCATCGCCCGCCAGCGCGACCGCGACCCCGATCTCTGGGTGATCGAGGTCGAAAGCCGTGAGGGCCGGACGCTGCTCGACGATCCGGGGCTCTCGGCCTAGGCGGTGCGCGCCGCCAGCGCCCGGCCCGTTGCCACGAGCCCGAGGCCTGTCGCGAGGAAGCATGCCGCGATCCCGGCGATCCAGAGGAGCGTCGTGCCGAGGCTCTGCTCGGAGAGATCGAGGAACGGGTAGGGATACCAGCCGGTGTGGGGCGCCCGGACAAAGACATAGGCGACATAGGCCGCGGGATAGGCGAGCCACGTCGCAGCCTGCCGGGGTTCGAGGTCGCGCTTCGGTGCGAAACCCGCCCAGTGGACGAGGGTCAGAAGCGGCACGACCGTATGGAGGAACTGGTCGGCCACCCGGCCGAGGCCGGTGAACTCCACGATGTCGGCAAGCAGGGCATGGTAGACCACCCCCACGATCAGGATCGAGGTGGCGAGGCCGAGATGCACTCCTGCCGGCAGGGCGCGACCGCGGATCGCGGCGAGACCGAAAGCGAGACCGATCAGAAGGTTGGTCTGGATGGTGAAGAAATACGCAAGCTCCCACACCGCGGCGCCGAACCCCTCGCCGTCTTCCTGCATCGTCAGCCCCACCCGCATCGCCACCGCGCCGAGCGCCAGCAGGGCGATCAGCGCGGAGAGCAAGCGGTCGGGCAGCGAAAGGGGCATGGGCAGGGGTGTTTTCCTTTGGGGCAGCCCGCCGCTACATAGGCCGGTGGGGCCGGGTGGAGAAGGGCCGAGATGCAGTGGCAAGACGAGGGCGTGATCCTGCGCCGCCGCGCCCACGGCGAAAGTGCCGTCATCATCGACGTGCTGACCGCGTCCCATGGCCTGCATTCCGGTCTCGTGCGGGGTGGCGTCAGCGCGAAGATGGCGCCGCATCTGCAGCCCGGCACACAGATCGCCGCGGCGTGGACGGCGCGGCTGGAGGATCATCTCGGGACCTACCGGGTGGAGCCCCTGCGGTCGCGGGCGGCGTTCTTTCTCGGTGACCGGCTGGCGCTGGCGGGTCTCAACGCCGTGACCGGCCTTCTGGTCTTCGCCCTGCCGGAGCGGGAGGCCTGCCCGGAGCTTTATGCCGGCACCGTGACGCTGCTCGATCTGATGGGCCAGACGGAGGCCTGGCCGCTGGCCTATCTGCGCTGGGAGCTGGCGTTGCTGGAGGAACTGGGCTTCGGCCTTGATCTGACGTCCTGCGCCGCCACCGGGGCGACCGAGGGGCTCGTGCATGTCTCGCCCCGCACCGGGCGGGCGGTCAGTGCGGCGGGCGCGGGCGTCTGGGCGGACAGGCTCTTGCCGCTGCCGCCGGTGCTGCGGGGCGAAGGCGACGCGTCCGATGAGGAGATCGTGGAGGCGCTGGGGACCACGGGCTTCTTCCTCGAGCGCAGGCTTGCCCCCGCGCTGGGCGACCGGCCGCTCCCGGAGGCGCGGGGCAGGCTGGTGGCCGCGCTCAGCCGGGCTCTGCGGTAAAGACCATCTCCCGGCCCGAGGGGGTGGAGAGGATCAGCACGCCGCCCAGCACCTCGGCCAGTTCCATGTCCGTCAGCGCGTCGAAATAGGCGGCCTCGGCGCCGAGGTCGGGGCAGGCGCGGCGGCTCGCCGCGATGGGGCCGGCCTCGAACCACGGATAGGGGGCGAGCTGCGCCGCGTTGTAGAGGTTGCACGGCGCCTCGCCGGCCAGCTCTCCGGGAGCGGGAAAGGTCAGCGTGGCGCGGGCGGGGAAGGGCGCGCCGTCGATCTCCTGAAGCACGAAGGTCGCGCCTGCCCCGCCATAGGCCCAGACGCTCTCGTCGCAGGCGGCCAGCGTGGGCAGCAGGAAGCAGAGCGCCTGAAACATCAGGCCGCTTTCGGCGCCGCGCCCTGCGTCAGCACGAAATCCGCGGAGGCGGCGATGGCCTCCTCGGCGGGAATGAAGGGCCGGCCGAGGACGGAGAGGCTGGCCGAGGCGTCGAGGTCGAGCGGGCGCCCCACCTCGGCGAGGATCATGCGGATCGACGCATCGAAGACCGCGAGGCCCCGGAGCATCAGCTTCGGCGCGACCCGGGTCGCGATGCGGCGCTCGGGATGGCGCTGTTTCAGGAAGGCCGCGATCTCGGGAAAGCGCATGACCCGGTCGGAGGCCAGGAGGCGCTTGCCCACGGTGTCGTCCTGCGCCAGCGCGGCGAGGTGCAGCGCGCTGACATCCGCCACGTCCACCATGGGCAGGGGCAGGTCGGGCACCATCGGGTCCTTGCCGCTCAGCAGACGCTCGATCAGGCCGAGCGAGGTGCCGTAGTGGCGGTCCATGGGCCGGCCCACCACGGCGCCGGGGTTCACCGTGGTCAGGCGGATGGACGGATGCGCCGCTGCGAAGTCCCAGGCGGCCTTTTCGGCCAGGGTCTTCGATTTCGTATAGGCGCTTGCGGTGGGGTGGCTGGTGTCGGTCCAGTCCGCGGCGGTGTAGGCGCGGCCGTTGGAGGGCCCGGCGGAATACATCACCGCGGCCACCGAGGAGGTCAGCACCACGCGCGAGACGCCCGCGGCCTCGGCGGCGCGCAGGGCGCGCAGGGTGCCATCGACGGCGGGGCGGATCAGATCGTTCTCGTCCTTGGGCTGGGACATGGGAAAGGGCGAGGCGGT
>Ga0076930_100620_pt1 | contig 29600 bp, 22 predicted proteins | sample HotLakConsoUCCRE_FD_71149 | JGI IMG/M metagenome (GOLD analysis project Ga0076930, IMG submission 71149) | Hypersaline microbial mat communities from Hot Lake, Washington, USA - Hot Lake Consortium UCC-RE (version 3) (version 3) ...
GTCGCAAGATTGATTGGCGATTCACCACCGATGATGCACGCATTAAGCTCAAGCGCCTCTATCCCTCAATTCTATCTTGACAGAGTACTAGTGCTCAAATCAGCTTTTCCACCACCGTCGCGCCGAGGGGCTGACCGAAGTACTCCACCGAGACCTTCGTACCGGGCTGGGCGTAACCCAACGGCAGATAGGCGTACGCGACGCAACGCCCCAGGCAATGGCCATAGCCAGCGCTAGTGACATAGCCCAGCACCTTGCCGTCGGCAATGACAGGTTCCTTGCCCATCGCGATCGCTGTCGGCTCATCCAGCGTCAGGAAGCAGAGCTTGCGGCTAGCGTATTCTTGCCGTTGCAGCAGCGCCTCCTTGCCCATGAAGTCGCCCTTATTTGGCTTCACCGCAAAGCCCAAGCCTGCTTCATAGGGGTCGTACTCAGTATGAATGTCGGTGCCCCACAGCAAAAAGCCCTTCTCCAACCGCAGAGTTTCAAACGCGCCCAACCCTGCCGCGATCAAACCGTGTTCCTGACCCGCCGCCCAGAGGGTATCCCAGAGCTTCAGGCCACATTCCGTCGGCGCGTAGATTTCCCAACCTTCCTCACCCACGTAGGACACGCGCACCGCCAGCACCGGAATATTGCCAATGCGGAGTTGCTGATTGGTGAAGAACTTGAACTTCGGCTTCGAGACATCGGTCTTCGTCACGGCTTGCAGCACCGCCGGTGCTTTCGGTCCCCACAGGCCCACGCAGCAGTAGCTAGAGGAGACATCGGTAACGTGTACGGAACCATCGGTGGGGAGGTGCGCCTGCAGCCATGCCAGGTCGTGCCCGTGAACGGAACCGCCCGTCACCACCCAGTACTTTTCTGTCCCTAGTCGGCTCACCGTCAGGTCGCACATAATGCCGCCGCTCTCATCCAGCATGGCGGTGTAGATCACCTTGCCGACGGGCTTGTCAACGTCATTGGCACACAGACTTTGCAGGTAATCCACCACGCCCGGCCCCGTCACCTCAAACTTGGCGAAGGAGGTGAGGTCGTAGAGGGCGACCTTTTCCCGCGTCACCAAATGCTCTGCCCCCTGAATCGGCGACCAGTTCTTCGCCTCCCAGCCTTGCCGTGCTGGTATGTCATACTGCTCCAGCAAGTTCGCGTTGGCCTCAAACCACTGGGGCCGCTCCCAACCCGCGCTGAAGATGAATTGGGCACCGAGTTCTTGCAGGCGGGGGTAGAAGGGGCTGACCCGCAGTGCCCGCGAGTGGGTTTGCTGGTCGAGGGGGTGAATGATTTCATACACCTCGTCGTACTGCTGCGCTCCGGCGCGGGTGATGAAGTCGGCGCTCTGGCAGACTTCGGGGAAGCGGTGAATGTCCATTTCGTGAATGTCGAGGCTGGGGACGCCCGTGGTCATGAGTTCCGCGACGATTTTGCCGACACCGCCGCCGTGGGTCACCCAGACCGCCTCGGCTACCCAAAAGCCCTTGGCCTGGCTTGATTCGCCAATCACCGAACCGCTGTCCGGCGTGAAGGAGAACATGCCGTTGATTTTGTAGGTGAGTTCGGCCCCTTTGAGGGCTGGGAACAGTTCCTGGGTAGATTCCCAGGCGGGGCCGAAATGCTCCTCGGTGAAGGGCTGGACGGAGGGCATCACAGGTGCTTCCGCGTAGGGCAGAATATTGTCGGGATCGACCAGGAGCGGTTCGTGCTGGTAGGAGCCGATGCCCCAGCAATCGCCATGCTGCCGGAAGTACATGGCGTGATCCTGGTGGCGCACCATCGGGTAGTTGACTTCCTCGGTTGCGCCCGCGAGTTCAGGAATGGGCGCAGTTTTCACGTACTGGTGCTGGACGGGGGTGAGGGGAATGACCTCGCCTACCATGCGCCCGATGCGCGGTCCCCAAATGCCTGCACAGACGAGCACTTTGCTGGTTTCGATGCGGCCTTGGTCGGTGACGACGGCTTGCACCTGACCCTCCACGACCTCGATATCCAGGACGGTGGTGTGGCCGTAGAACTCGGCGGCACCGGCCTCGATGGCATAGTTGGCGAGGGCTTCGGCGGCGCGGAGGGCTTTGGCGATGCCGTCGCCGGGCACGTAGTAACCCCCGAGAATTTTGGTGGCGTCAATTAGGGGAACTTTACCCTTCACCTCTTCTGGTGTCAGTAGCGTTGCCCCCTCAACCCCCCAGGATTTGGCCCAGCCCAGTTTGCGCTTCAGCTCGGCCATCCGCTCTGCGGTATAGGCGACTTCGACGCCGCCCACGGGATAGAAGGCGGGGCCTTCGTCGGTGCGGAGCTGGCTGTACAACTCGATGGTGTACTGCGCCAGCTTGGTCATGGTCTTGGACGAGTTGGTTTGGAATACCAGACCGGGGGCGTGGGAGGTAGAACCGCCAGTGGCAAAGAGGGGGCCTTGTTCGACGACGACGATGTCTTTCCAGCCCTGTTTGGCAAGGTGGTAGGTGGTGCTACAGCCAACGATGCCGGCACCGATGACGACGAGGGTGGCGTTGGTTTTCATGGGATCTCCGGGTGAGGATGGGTGTGAGGGTGGTTGGGTGTGAGGGTGGGGCGAGGCATTGTCGGAATCACACCTCGGACAAATCCCAACCGTATTGACGACAATGCCTCGCCCCGACGGGATGTTTTGGATTGATTCGACAGGGATAGGCGGATTATTCGGCGATCGCCTTCGCGACCATTTGCTGAAACCGATAGACCGTCTGCTCCAATTCCGGGGAGAAGCAACCACCGTCGAAGCGGGGCGATTTGCGCCCGATTTGCATCCGCTCAATCATGTCGATGTCTTCGTCGTTGGTGTCTTGCCAGAGGTCGATGGGGAGGTGACGCAGGGCCTCGTTTTCAGGCGTCATCGCTTCGTCGCCGACGAAATAGAAAGCCATGCGCTCCTGGGTTTTGCTGGGGCTCAGCGGATTGGCGATGAACACCAGGAAGTAGTCAGGATGAACGCCGAGCATCAGGTTGGGGAATACAGTAATGTACTCGGCGACGGTTTCCTTTTGGTGTTTCTCAAGATGGGGGAAGGTGGGCAGCGATCGCCCCTCAATCTCCCCGCTCCTGTACAGCAAGCTGCCCTGACCGACATGGATATCGCCCACCTCAAAACCAAAGTGGTCTTCCATGCGGGAGCAACTATTCAGCGCGGGATGCACCCAGCTCAGGTGGTAGCTTTCAGAAAAATTCTCAACCGCCAGTTTCCAATTCGCTTTGCAGGTGAGGCCGACTTCGCGGGGCTCGCGCCGGAGCCGGTTCAAGTCGTAGGTCGACCAGCGCTCAGTAACGGGCTGCAAGTATTCCGCCAGCGGCGGCGCATCCCCAGACAAATTCACAAACACCAGATCCAGCCACTGCTCACACCGAATCGGCTTCAGACTTTTGCTGTCGCGGTCAAAACCCTCGTAGGCATCTTTGTGATAACCGCCAAAGTGGGGCGTACTTTTGAGGGTGCCGTCTAGCTTGTAGGCCCAGGAGTGATAGGGGCAGCGGAGATGGCCCTGTACGTTGCAGGGAGCATTGACGAGTTGCAGCCCCCGGTGACTGCAAAGGTTATGGAAGGCGCGGAGAGTGCCCGCGCGATCGCGCACCAGAGCGATCGGCATGCCCGCTACTTCAGTGGGATAGACATCTCCCGGCTGCGGCGCATCCGACGCCAAACCGACACATACCCAATACTGGCTAAACACGGTTTCTCGCTCGCGTTTGAGAAATCGGACACTCGTGTAAGCCTCGGCAGGCAGACCCGGTTGCCGATAATTCGCTAAATGGATGACGGACGATTCCGGGGAAGCTTCCAACTCCTGCAACCCTTCCAGATCTTCGACTAGGGTTAACTCAGGAGGGGAGTTCATGATGTTTTCTTGAGTCATACTCCGCCTCAGCAGGGATAAATGAATATCTAAACTTGAGCAATAGCGCGCCCTGAGAGGGCAAACGACTCACCTTGAGGAGGGTTGAGCCAGCCTCAGTTGCAGACCTATTTGAGCTTGTAATAACAAGAATATAAAAGATGTTACTACAAGTATTGAATTTGAAGGTATCGCCTGAAAAATTAGTTTTTTGTCTTCTGGATAACAGTTTCGAAAAATATTTCCCATGAGATGTTGACCTTAGCGACACCCTTTAAGGACAACGCAAATCTTTTCAAGGGCAGTCGTTGTGAGTCTTCAGGGTATTTTGGCAGAAAGTTTTTCTGGTCTTTTCATGACTTGTAGTGACAACTGTATCGATAGGAACATTTTTTTTGAGGGTCAAGTCTTAATTTCAGCGTAGATAGAGTTTGCTAGGTCATGGTTGTCGTTTCGACAGCTATTTTCTTGAGTCTGCCCAACTGTCTGCCCAGAAGATAGGACGTGCCCTTCCTTTGAATAGTCATTACAGCCCGGCCCTGAGCTGCTTCCTTGACAAGCCCGCCTTGTCTATTGAATGGTGGTCACGTACGGCAGCAATGATTGGTGGCTTTTGAGACAGCGCCGTCTGCTGAGCGAGTGATGCAGCTTTGGCCGCTAGCTTCAGAAGCGACCCGGTTGGGGTATTTCAGTAGCGTGTTGGGCTGTCCGTTGATGTATTGAGAACTGAATAACTGTTATGACGACTCCAATTAATGGGCATAAAGGGCATGAAGAGCATCCTTTTGTGATGCCCGAACATGCGCCTACTCGCCATCTCACTCGCCGTCCCGGCGATCGCAACTTCACCCGTAAAGGTTTCGACTTTCACCCTGAGGTCTTCCTGGTTTCAGGGGGGCTAGTTTTGCTGTTTGTCCTGTTTACGCTGCTGTTTCAAGCACCGGCTGAGACAGCCTTTGGAGCGGTCCAGGCCTTCATTTCGGGCACGCTGGGCTGGTTCATGATCCTGGCCGTGACCTTCTTTTTGCTGTTTACGATCTTCATTGCACTCACCAAGCTGGGCCAGGTGCGGCTCGGTGGTCCGGATGCCCAGCCAGAGTTTCCCACCTTCGCCTGGATTTCCATGCTCATTAGCGCTGGTATGGGCACCGGCCTGATGTTCTGGAGCGTTGCGGAGCCGATTTACCACTTCCAAGATCCGCCCGTGATTATGGGGGCGATCGCGCCCAATACCGCCGATGCCGCCCGGCAGGCGATGGGCATCACCTTCTTCCATTGGGGACTGCACGCCTGGGGCATCTACGCTTTGGTGGGCCTTTCTCTGGCGTTCTTTGCCTTCAACTGGGGGCTGCCCCTGACGATTCGCTCGGTGTTTTACCCACTGTTGGGCGAAAAGATTTATGGCTGGCAAGGCAACGCGATCGACGTTCTGGCAGTGGCCTCCACCCTGTTTGGCCTGGCCACCTCTCTGGGCTTCGGGGTCCAGCAGACGAATGCGGGCTTGAACTTTTTGTTTGGCCTGGAAATTAGCACTCCAGTACAGGTGGGCCTGATTGCGATCATCACCGGCTTTGCTACCGCCTCGGTGGTGTCAGGTCTGGGTAACGGGGTGCGCCGCCTGAGCGAACTCAACATGATTTTGGCCGCTGTGTTGCTGGCGTTTGTGGTGCTGGTGGGGCCAACGGTCTTTCTTTTCAACACTTTCGTGGAAACCACCGGCTACTACCTGGCCTACCTGCCCACTATGAGCTTCTGGACTGAAACGTTTAACGATGCTGGCTGGCAGAACGGCTGGACCGTGTTCTACTGGGGCTGGTGGGTCTCCTGGGCACCGTTCGTGGGCATTTTTATCGCCCGCATCTCTCGGGGCCGCACCGTGCGGGAATTCATCCTCGGCGTGTTGCTACTGCCCACCGCTCTGACCTTCTTATGGATGTCGGCCTTTGGCGGCACGGCCTTGAGTCTGGAGCTCGCCGAAGGCACTGCTGGCATCATCAGCGCCGCCGTGTCTGAAAATGTGGCGACGGCCCTGTTCGTGATGCTGGATCAGCTGCCCCTAACGGGTATTACCTCCTTCGTCGGCATCATCCTGGTGGTGGTCTTCTTCGTCACCTCCTCCGACTCCGGTTCCCTAGTGGTGGACAGCATTGCCTCTGGCGGCAAGCTGGAGTCGCCGGTGCCGCAGCGGGTTTTCTGGGCCGTGCTTGAGGGGGTGGTGGCCGCGACGCTGCTGCTGGGCGGCGGCCTGTCGGCGTTGCAAACGGCTGCGATCAGCGCCGGTTTGCCCTTTGCGGTCGTCCTGTTAGTCATGTGCTACAGCATCTATAAGGGGCTGAGTTATGAGCATGATGTCATTCATGTGAAAAGAGCGCTGCAGAACTCCGAGACCGCAGAAAAAGTCGTCGTTCGCTAACCTTTAAGGCCATAACGGTTGCAGAGGCGCAAGCGATCGCTTGCGCCTCTCGGTATTCATCGCTCCCCACAGAGGCTAACCCGTTTGCGAGGGGTCGAGCTTTTCAGCCAGTCATCGGAGGCGAGCTTGGTTAGCGTTTGATTTGTTTTTCTGGCCTGACTGCCCGCCTTAGGAATCAGGATTTTATAAAATTCAAGTTTTGTCGGGCAGGCATCTTGCCTGCTCTTGGACAGCCGTCTCGGCTGTCCACACTTAATTAAATTCCCATTCCTTAGCCGACTCTATCCCTGCAACTTTCTTCTAGGAGCGTGGTTTGACATGGCACAGCAATTTGATGTCATTGTGATCGGTGCAGGCGGCGTCGGTAGCGCCGCTGCTTATTACCTATCTAAGGCTGGCAAAAAAGTTTTACTGCTCGAACAGTTTGAGCTCAATCATCAAAACGGCAGCTCTTACGGCTATTCGCGGGTGATTCGCTACACCTACGACAACCCCATCTATGTGGACTTGATGCGGGATGCTTATCCGCTGTGGTTTGCCTTGCAAGAAGAAGCGGGCGAGCCACTCTACGTCAAAACCGGGGGGCTTGATTTCGGTTTTCCGGAAATGGAGACCTTCCAGCGCATGAAAGCGAGTTTGGATGAGTCCCGGCTCGACTACGAACACCTCAACAAAGCTGAGATTGCCCAGCGCTATCCTCAATTTGCGTTGGAAGACGGCATGGAAGGGTTGTTTAATCCCGAATCGGGTCTGCTGAAGACCTCTCAGTGTGTGTTGGCTCACACCCGCCTGGCCCAAGCGCGGGGCGCGACCGTGATTGACCGATCGCCCGTCCTGAAAATCATCCCCTCTGAAAACGGCGTCGAAGTGCAGACGGCGGATGAGATTTATGGGGGCGATCGCATCGTCATCACCGTCGGCAGTTGGGCCAAAGGTCTGCTAGCCGAGCAAGGCATCGACCTGCCGCTGAAAATCATGCCCTGCCAACTGGCATTTTACCAACCCGGCACCCCCGCCAACTTTGAACCCGGCAAGTTCCCCGTCTTCTTTGCCCACATGAATGGCGATTACGGCGAAATGCCCTACGGCATCCCCCACGAAGACCCCAGCATCGGCCTGAAGATTACCACCTTCTACGGCTGGGACACCGTCGATCGCCCCAGCGAAGTCGACTACACCCCCAGCCAAGAATGGACTGAGCGCATCCGCACCTGGGCCAGTCAGTTCATCCCCGATGCGGCTGGCCCATTAATCTCCACGCGCCGCTGCCTCTACACCCTGACCCCCGACAAGCAATTTGTCGTTGATCAGCACCCCGAATATCCCCAAGTCGTTATCGGGGCAGGCTTCTCCGGCCACGGCTTCAAATTCACCACATTGATGGGCAAAATGCTGGCGGACTTGGCGATCGACGGCAACACGCCCCACGATACAAGTTTGTTTAAGCTGTCCCGGTTTCAGTTGGTCACAGCGTAGGAATTCGCCAGTCGGAAATTGGGAGTCGGGGCGATCGCGCCCCTAGACGCGATCGCCCCGACAAAATTCCCACAGCTAGCGGTGGGCGGCTGATCTCTCAGGACTTTTTTGTCATGCTAAAGAAAGCGCTAGAGGACGCTCAAGTTGTTCTCTGGTGGTGATGTTGCAATGTTTGGCCCCATGAGCAAACGATTTCCCGAACTGAGCGATGCCGATCGCGATCGCATTATTGCAATGGCCTGGGAAGACCGCACACCCTTTGACGCGATCGAGTTGCAGTTTGGGCTGCCAGAAAAAGCGGTCATCACCCTGATGCGCCGAGTTATGAAGCCCAGCAGTTTTCGCCTATGGCGAAAGCGGGTGAGCGGTCGCCGCACCAAACATCGTCAGCAACGCCATTTTTTCGCCGGTCGGTTTCGCTCGACCAATCAAAAGGGATCTTGATCTTTGCAGGCATAGTGGTCAGGGCTACGGGGAAAATTCCTCAACAGTTTTTGGGAAATGGCAGCGCCCTAAGCAATCGTCGATATACTGGTCGGCAGTTATCAGGATCTTAGGGCACCTGTGCGATCGCGCTTTCCCGCCACCAAAAGTTGGCTACCGTCGTCACTGCGTTCAGTCATTCGTTGGCGTTGGCTGCGGTTGATGCTGGTCACCGTGCTCTGTGCCGTTAGCGTCGTTGCTTGGCAGGGTCTGAGGGCATCACCGGGTGCCGCCACCCCCGCCGTGATCGCCACTCCAACTCCCGTTGCCACTTCAGCCTACACCTTTCCCCTTTTTCGGCAGCGCTTACCCGACCTGTGGCAAGGGGTGCTGAGGGGCAAAGATGCCTTCCTCGCGGAAGTGCAAAAGGGAGGATTTGTGGCGTTAACGGGGGTGGAGCCCCGTCGCCCGATTCGCTTGTTGGAAGGCGCAACCTACTCGATCGCCAGCGACAACAGCATCACCTTTGTGCTGTCTAACGGGGTGGTGGTGCCGCCCCTCTCGCGCAACGGTTATGAGGCGGTTCGCAGTACGTTGCCGCCGGAGCAGCGTTACGTACTGGACGACAAGTTTTTTTGGCATTTGCAGCGCAATCCCGCCATTCCTCTGATTGCGGCGGACTTGGGCCGAGGGCAGTATGAAGAACTGATCAGCAACAAGATTTTCGACACTGACACCTACTACCTCAGGCCTTTCTTGGGTCATCTATTTTGGGCGGCGCAAAAAGCCGATGTGCCCCTGCAAGCGTTGCTGCCCCTGGTCGAAACCCACCTCACAACCCTGGAGTTTCCCTATCTGCGGGAAAACGACCTCGAAGTGGCCTCGGGCGCAGTCCACTCCTTTTACAAATACGAGCAGGAGTTGACCAACAAGCAATATCTGATGCGATCGCTACTCACCACCCCGGTCGAACCCTGGGCGAGACTGGAGGCCATCAAGCAAGTCGAAGCGACCACCACCAAAGAGGAGTACACCGACACCGACTCCACCAGCACCACCATTTCCCTCGGTCGACTGCCGCTGCCCACCCCCACCGCCGCCGAAGACACGCCCGCCGTCCATGCGTTAAATATTGCCCACTTGGCCCGGCAAGGCATTGAGTTATTTCCCGAAGATTTGGTTGCGGCGGCCCTGACGTATCGGCAACGCTACGAGCGCCAACTCGCCCTAGAGACCTCGCTGCGGCAACAACTGGCAGGGTTGGCTCAGAACCATGGCGGCGAGATTCTGAATACCCTGCAAAATTATTACCATCGCGACTTTTGGCACGATATTGGGCTGACTGACCACCTCAGCCGTCAATCAGTCAATCAAATGGATACGTCGCGGCTGTTGGGCCTCTTTGCCACCCGCGTCGAATCGATTACGGGCTGGCCAGCGGCTGAGAGCTATCCCCCAGCGCGTCGCCACTTCATCACCTTTTTCCAAAGAAATTCGCCTGGCTTGCCGGAGTCGGAGTTGCTGACGGTGTTGTTTTGTGACCAGGCGTTTAACCCCCGGTTTTGGCGATCGCTGAAACGCTGGCAGCCCGATCTGGCCCTCGAAATCGCCATGGTGCAAAGCGCCATCCAACAACTCGAAACTGGGTATACCGATGCGGCGACGGCGGAAGCCGAAGTTTTTCGGCGTTTGCAATACCATCAGCTCGACATTACGACGGAGGCGTTTTCGCTGCTCTCGGTGGGCATGGCCAAACGGCTAAGTGACCTGGTTTATGAGGAGTTTCAGCCCAGCGATCGCACAGCGCCAGACTATCTCGACTTTACGCGAGCACTTTATCCCTTTTTGCGCGACATGCCCGATCTCAATCAGCAGTGGGGCGACGGTCAGCGCCTCAAGCGGTATGGTCTCGATAACTACGTGGTGCCCAATTTGATGGCGCTCACCCCGGAAGCGGCCCCCACCCTGGCGGCCCTGGGCGATCTCTGGTTTAAGCTGGTGTCTAACGGTGACCTCGATCGCTGGGATCGCGACAAATTCATGCAGCTTGTGAGCACCGCCTGTAGCCTCTCCTCCAACCAACCGCCCGCCCGGCTCCCCCCCAAACAAGTCGCCCTGTTGCCGCTGGTCGACAAATACCGTCCAGAACTGAAGCGCGTCGCCGGGGCCGACGGCAACAGTGCGCCAGCGGTGCTGCATGGGTTGAATAATTTGGACTTTCGCCTGCCGGGGTGGCCGAGCGATCGCGCCCCCGTGGAACCCCGCTTCACTCGGATCACCTCCGCCAGCCTCCGCCAGATTTTTCCATCCCTGTCGCCAGAGGGCATCGCTAACCTCAACTGGAAGCTCTCAAACTACAGCGGCGAGGTCTCCTTATCGTTGCCCCTCATGCTGCTGCAAAATCCGTTATTTGTGCAGCGGGCTGATGGCGCAGTCGACTTGCTCTTTGAGGTCGATGGTCGCCAGATTACCCTGCCCGAATTTAGCCGTCATTTTGAGTCGATTTATGCCCCGGCTTACATGACGCGGATCGCCGTTCCTCGGGAACCGGACCCGGCTACGGTGCGGGCCCTCAATCAGGTCGTGCGCCGCACCCATGCCCTGTATGGGGGCTATACGCCCCACGTCATGACCCTACCGGAGCCATTACAGCCCCTGTTGAGTGAATAGGAAGATGGGCCAAAACCATCAATTCCGCCAGTAGGGGCGCAAAGCCTGTGCCCTGAGGCCGTAGCGATCACTACAGATAATTTCATTTTTAAGTAGGAAGGCGCATTCAAATGTCAAACTATGGGGGTTGCGTTGAGGCATGAAACCCAACATCTGCATGGGTGACGCCATCGCTAACCCAGCCTGCATGTGAATTAGCCGACCCACTTAGGAATGAGGATCAAATAACCTCCAAATTGTTAGGGCAGGCATCTTGCCTGCCTTGGGATCTCTGAAGAATCTCTGAAGTCGTCGCAATCAATGCTCAAAAGGAGTCGCAATCATGCAAGTTGAACTGATGTACGAACCGGCTTATACCCTCGGGCGTGTGTTGCTGCAAGGGGGCGAAAAGGTGCGCGTCGAAGCCTCATCCATGGTGGGCATGTCGGGCGGAGTCACGCTGGAAACCACTGCTACCGGGGGATTTATGAAATCCCTCAAGCGATCGCTGCTGGGGGGCGAAAGCTTTTTTCAAAACGTGTACACCGCACCTGCTCAGGGCGGGAACGTGCTCGTCGCGCCCTCTCTACCCGGCGATCTGAAAATTTTAGACATTACCGAACCGATGCTGATCCAGTCTGGGTCCTATGTCGCCTCGGAGTTGAGCCTCGATATTGATTCTAAATGGGGCGGCTCCAAGTCTTTCTTTGGCACGGGCGGCGGGCTGTTTATGCTCAAAGCGGCGGGGCGAGGGCAAATGATTATCTCTTCCTATGGGGCCATTCACGCGATGACGCTAGCTCCTGGCGAAACTTACACCATCGATACGGGGCACCTGGTGGCCCTGCCCGAAGCGATGCCGTTTAAGATCCGCTCCATCGGGGGGATCAAAACCTTTATGTTCAGCGGCGAAGGCTTTGTCGCCGACCTGACGGGACCTGGCCAAGTTTGGGTGCAGACGCGATCGCAAGACCAGTTCCTCTCCTGGCTCATTCCCAAACTGCCCAGCACCAGCAGTAGCAGTAGTTGACCAGCGATCGTCATAAAAGTCCCGACTCCCAATCTGGGATGAACCCAGCTATCCTCCGCCCAGCTATCCATCCCCCCTCGCCTCCTGCCACCCTTACCCCACATGGGCGGAGGCAAACGCCCCAAGGCCTTGCAAGGCATCTAAAAAGGCATAAACGGCGGGGCTGTGCAGCGCCTCTTTGAGTAACGTCGCGCCAATGGGGCGAAATAGTGGGAAAGGCAACCGACAAACACTGACCCCCTCAGGAATCGGTTTGGCTGACAGCTCGGTCATCAGGGCAATGCCGAGCCCCTGCTGCACCATGCTCGCCATCGATGAGTCGTGACGAATGCGGTAGGTGACCCGTAACTCTTTATCCAGCTCTTTGAGGCGATCGCGAATGCGCACTGAGCAGCTATCGTGGCTAGAGGAAATTAGCGGATATTTATAGAGATCTTCGAGGCTCAGTTGGGCGTCGCGCAGACCGTACTGGGGCGGTAAGAGCGCAATGTAGTGATCATCGAGAATGTGAATCGTCTCGAACTCCTCGCCACAGAGCATTTCGGCAACACAGACATCGACCTGCCCCTGGCTGAGGGCTTGCTTGAGCTGATATAGCTCATCCACCTCAAGGATGGAAATTTGGATGGACGGATACCGCTGATGCAGACGGGCGATCGCTTCGGGCAGCAGATGGGTGGCAATGCTCCGAAAGGAGGCGATGCGCACGGTGCCACCATCCAGCCCCCGCTCGTGTACAGCGGCGTGGGCGATGTGTTCCAGCAGCGTTTGAATTTGACGGGCATCCTGCAAGATGCGTTCACCCACTGGCGTGAGCTGCGCCCCGTGTCGTCCCCGGTGAAACACCACGACCCCCAACTCGTTCTCCAAGGTGGCGATCGCATGGCTGATGGTCGACTGCGTCACCGCTAGCTGCAGCGCCGCTTCACTAAAGTTGCGGTACTCCGCCACCGCCAACAAGGCTCTAATTTGCGACAGCTTCAGCTTCCAAGGATTCATCGGCCTATCCAGCAAAGGTCAGTAGCCAAACCCTATCGCATTCATCGATAGAACACGTATCGATTTCTTGCATAGATGCCATGCACACTATGCGTTGGTCTTCTCCATTTCCCTAGTTAGATTGAGGTTGAAGGCGGATAAGTCGTATCCACTTCACATAAACACACATCACATTCCAGTTCAGAGAGGGAAGATTATGCATAGCTATACCGAAAAATCGGCACTGCTCGAACGCCGCCGCCATCATCTAGAGTCGCTCGTCAACCAGACTGACTACATCACGGCTTACCATCCCAGTCAGTTAGGTCGACTCTTAAACCTGCTGGGAGAGCGCTTTATGAACTGGCTCACCACCGGTTCGATGCCTCGGGTGTCAAAAGCCCTTCAGGGCGACGCGGAAGTCTGGAAGGTCTATGACCCCATTGCCAACCGCACCCGCTACTTTGCGGAGGAAAATGATTTGCGGATTTGGATGGAAGCGCGTTACTACCAGTAATCTTGCTGGTGCTGACCCGTTAAGGACTGGACCGGAAAATGCTGGCAAAACGGCCTGATGAGGCACTGGACAATGGTAATCGTCTCAATGAACGGGGGAAGGGTGATATCACCCTTCCCCTGTTTTGATTGGGGTCGCAGGGGTGAGCTTCAAAGACCTTCGATCGCCCGCTCCTCAGTTTCATTTTCATTGGTGTTGATTTGTGGCGTCAAGGGATGGTTGAATCCGGGCGATCGCGGCAGCCAACACAGCGCGATCGGCAATCCAGCGATACTGGTCGAGATTGAGTTTACCTGTGGGGTCAAATTCGATACCTTCGGCTGCCAGCAGCGATTGTTGGAGATCGTCGGTGCCGTTGCGGTGGGGCGATCGCGACACTTCACCTTTGGCGTTAATCACCCGATGCCAGGGAATCTCGTCCGCATCGGTGACGCGATAGAGCGCATAGCCCACGACCCGAGGCTTGCCAATCAGCCCAGCCAGCTCTGCCACCTGCCCATAGGTTGCGACCTGACCGTAAGGAATTTGCCGCACGACCGCATAAATTAAATCGTAGGTATTCGCCATGGTTGATCCTCAAACGGAAATCATTGCCGTCGTTTTAATAAGTTTTTTTGATGAGTTCACCCCTTCCTCAACACTTAGTTAAATTACGACGAATAGCGATCGCTATTCGTCGCCGGGGCTCGTCCCATCGCCTACGTTGGTGTTATTGCAGAAAACCTGCCAATCGTTTCCCAGCCATTGCTTTACGGTATCTTGCGTCGAGCTTGAATGCCTTGATTAGGGCTTGAAAAATTAAGTGGAAAACGGCAGCGATCGCCCCAGTCGGGATGACTAAATTAGCTCCTGATTACCCAGAGTAGAGACGTATGACATTTGATGCCACTGAGAATCTGTTGATAGCTTTTGCCCAGGGGAAAACCGCATTTGATAATGCGCTCATCAAAAATGCTAATTTGCAGGCCCGATTTCTGCCGTTTATTCAGTTGCGCAAAGCCTGTATGCCCGCCGCCGATTTTCGGCATTCGATCTTGCCGGGGGCTGACTTTGAGGGGGCAATTCTCAAGTTGGCCAATTTTGAACATGCGAATCTCTTAGCTGCTGAGTTGGCCTGGGCCAACCTTTTTCAGGCTAACTTGGGCCACACTTTGTTAGCACACTCGCGGCTGGTGGGAGCCAACTTAGCCAATGCCAACCTAGTAGGGGCGTCTCTGGTGGGCTGTGATTTAACCTCAGCTAACTTGAGAAATGCCAACCTGTCGGGGGCTAATCTGCAAGGCGCTAACCTGAGCAAAGCGAATTTATTTGGGGCACGAGTCGATGCTAAAGGCCTGGCGGATGCCCATTTAGACTTCACTGTGTTACCCGACGGTGATTGCCAATCCCACGCCAGAAACTCGCGTTCACCCTTGCCAGTGGCCAATCTCATGAGCTACACCCGGCTTTCTAACGCGGTAAAACAGCAGCAATTACCTCCCTCAGAGTTCGTCGCACGCTTGGGCGATCGCTCTGCCCAGCAAGCCGTTCCCGCTTCTCAACCATTGACCTGATGACCCGCCCCATCTCAGTCACGGTTTAGGGACCAGGTGCCTCAGGCCGCATGGCAATTAACTTCTCAACGTCACCTGGAACTGCTTTTCGAGAGCGGCTCGCACTTTTTGATGCACAGGGTCGACATCTTCATCGGTTAGGGTGCGATCGAGGGCGCGATAAATCAGCCGGAAGGCCAAACTCCGCTGGCCCTCGGGTACCGACTCGCCCTGGTATTCATCGAACAGGGTTACCGAGTTGAGCAACTTGCCGCCGGCTTTGGTCATCGTCTTTTCAAGGTCCGCCACGGTCACATCGACAGGGGCGTAGAAGGCGATGTCGCGATCGCTCGCCGGGAAAGTGGAATAGGGGTGGAACTTCACCGCTTTGCGACGACCGGTCGCCAGACAAGTCACCAGCACCGACCAGTTCAGTTGAAAAACGTAGACTTCGTTGGGCAAATCTTGGGCTTGACAAAGTTTTGGATGGAGCTGCCCAAAGGTGCCCAGGGGCATCCGTCCGCGCACCCAGAGCGCAGCGGTGCGACCGGGGTGCAGGCGCTCGTCGGCGCTGTCGGGGCGATAGTCAACGTCCAGTCCCAAGCGTTGAAAAATCGATGCCAACACGCCTTTGGCTTCAAACCAGGAGAGGGGTTGGGGGCGATCGCTACTGACCCACTTGCCCTGCCGCGCATCGCCGCCCAAAATCCCTCCGACGACCTCCGTTTCCTGGGTCTCACCCTCCACTAACTGAAAAATGCGGCCCATCTCAAACCCGTTTAAGGGGCCGTTGCCCTGCTCCAGGTTGAACTTGTAGGCCTCTATCAGACCATCAATCAAATCGGTGCGCAGGGCCGAATATTCCGTAAACAGAGGATTTGCCAACACCACCTGATCGGGGGACACAGGCTTGGTCAGCGAATAGTGAATCAACTCAGTCAAACCCGCCCCGCGACAGGTCTGCCGCAGTTTTTGCGACAACGCCGCTTCGGGGGAGAGTTCGCCGCCCGCCGCCGCTTGCGGCAGGGTGTTGGCAAAGTGGTTGTAGCCGTAGATGCGGGCGACCTCTTCGATCAGGTCGATTTCCCGCTCTAGGTCGCGATAACGGAACGGGGGCACGGTTACCGACCAGAGGTCGGCAGTCCCTTTAGCAACGGTGCAGCCCAGGGTTTCGAGCACCTTTTGCACCTGCTCAGCGGGAATTGGGGCAGGCTGCTCAGTGCTCAAATTGGTGACGGGGCCAAGCACATCGTGTACCCGCTGCAGCCGCAAATTGAGGGTGCGGGTCGGGGCGATTTCGCCAATGGGGGTGCGGTCAGTGACTTGAGAAACTACTTGGGCCGATGCCAACTCGGTCATCAGGTGAATGGCGCGATCGCTGGCTAAGCTCAGTTCCGCCGGATTCACTCCCCGTTCGTAACGGGCCGAGGCTTCGGTCCGTAAGCCCTGGCTCCGGGCCGATTTACGAATGACGGCAGCGTCAAAATACGCCGCCTCCAACACGACCGTCGTGGTGCTGTCGATGACTTCCGTCGCTTCGCCCCCCATCACTCCCGCGAGGGCGACCGGCTGGTCATTGGCGGTGATGAGTAGGGATTCGGGCTGTAGCGATCGCTCCTGGCTGTCCAAAGTCACGAGGGTTTCGTCGGCCTGACCGTAGCGGACGCCGATGGCGTAGTTGGCCTGACCGGCGGCGGTGGCTAAGCGATCGCCATCAAAGGCGTGCAGGGGTTGGCCCCACTCCAGCAGGACGTAGTTGGTGATATCTACAATGTTGTTAATGGGGCGGGTGCCCGCTGCCTGTAATCGCTGCTGGAGCCACAGCGGGGACGGGCCAATGTTGATCTGGTCGAGCATTGTGGCGATGTAAATCGGACAGGCTTTCTCATCCGTAAGCTGGACGGCGACAGGGGACTGGCGGGACTGAGGCGCAGCCGCCGGGGCGATCGGGAGCTTGAGTTCAGCGCCGGTAATGGCGGCGACTTCTCGGGCAAGGCCCACCATACTGAGGGCGTCGGCCCGGTTGGCGGTGGAGGTCACGTCCAGCACCACATCATCCAGTCCTAGCAGCGGTCGGGCATCGGTTCCGACGGTCAAGCCCGGCTCCGAAAACATATGGATGCCCTCGGATTCTTTCGCCAACCCCAGCTCCGCCAGGGAGCAAATCATGCCCGCCGACAGGACGCCTCGGACCTCTCGCGGCTTGATCTTCAGGTCAGGAATCGGCAGATAGGTGCCGACTTTGGCGACGGGCACATAGCTGTCGGCGCGGACATTGGCAGCGCCACAGACGATCGAGGCAGGCTCGTCGCCCCCCACATTGACGGTACACAGACTCAGTTTGTCAGAGTTGGGGTGGGGCTGTCGTTCCGTCACATAGCCCACCACCACGCCCTCGGCCCACTGCGTGCGATCTTCAATATCCTCGACCTCAAACCCGGCCATCGTCAGGGCATCGGCCAGTTCTTCCGGTGACAAGGTGATCTCGATTAAGTCTTTGAGCCAATTGAGAGAAATCCGCATCGATTCGTTCTAATGTTGTTCGACAGCCAGCAATCCATAACCGGGGGCGATCGCACCCTCAGTCAGTCTACTCTAGCGATTGTCGCAAAACCCCCAGATCGCTGCACAAAAATTGGCAACCGCAGCAAATTTTGAGCGCGGCGTGCAGGCTAGGTTCTAAAACAGCTTGGCAGAGCGGTTTTCCGGATCAAAAACATAGCGTTGCTGGCGATCGGTGATGCCGTACAGATTGAAGGAAATGGTCGGTTCGTCGCTGGCGGGCTGCACCTGATGAATCGCGCCAGGGGTGAAGGTGATGAGGTCGCCCGGTGCGAGGACAACTTCGTCGACCAGTTCGATCTGGTGGGGATGCTCGGCAGTGGGCACCCGTCGCCAGATGCGGTTGGTTTCGTGGCCGCCCAGCAGCGCCACTAGGCCCCAGGTAGCGTGATTGTGGATGGTGGATTGACTCCCCGGTTGCCACGCCACCATCTGCACCGTCAGGGGAAACTGATATTCCCGATAGAGAAAATGGACGCTCCAGCCAGTTTTGGGGTCGGGTGCCTGATATTCCATCTGTAGCCAATAGGAGCTGATGAGCAGCTTGCGTACCAGCGGCGCGATCGCGCTCAGCCGTTTCGCATCATCCGTTTCCGTCGCCAGCAAATCTTCCAACTCGGTGAGAAAGCGATAGAGCCGATAAATTTGTGCCGGTTCCTGGTATTCAGGGGTCTCCAGGGCTTGCAGTTCCCCACCGTCGGTGACCAGCCAATTGCGATTTTCCATACCACCCATTTTAGAAGCCGATGGCTATGGTAATACTGAACGCGGGTGGGTAGATGAGTCGAGGCTGAGGCAATTCTGAATGGTGCGACCAGTTGGCCTATGGATGGCGATCGCGCTGGGGCTGTCGGCCTGCGGGTCAGCTTCAGAAGCGGTACCCATGACCCGCGATCGCTGCGAAGCCCAACCGGGATTTGTCTTTGTGCCCGGTGGGGAGTTTATCGCGGGTAGTGACCAGACCGAGCGAGATTATGGCTACGCGATTTCGGCCCAGGCGATCGCCGACTCCCCAGCCGAGATCGCGGCAGCAGCACAACGGTTGCGCGATCGCCGCTGGTTTGAATTGGAGGGCGATCGTCGCCGTGAATCCTTGGCCGCTTTTTGCCTTCAGACCCATCTGGTGACGCAGCAAGACTACGCTGAGTTCGTCACCGCCACGGCGCACCGTTCCCCCGGCATTACCGCTGAGGAATACCAGACGCAGGGCTTTTTGGTGCATCCCTACGCCGACGTGGTGCCCTATCTCTGGCGCGAGGGCCAGTTTCCGGAGGGGCTGGGTGAGCATCCGGTGGTGCTGGTGTCTTACGACGATGCGCTGGCGTATGCCCAATGGCGGGGCGAACAGGACGGGGGCGTCTATCGTCTGCCCACCGCCGCCGAATGGGAAAAAACCGCCCGCACCGACGATGGTCGCTACTTTCCCTGGGGGAACGAATGGCAGGACGACGCCACCCACTGGGCGCAGTCGGCTCCTTACGGCACCAGTGCGATCGCCCGTTATCCCAGCAGCCGCAGTGCCTACGGAGCAGAGGACATGGCGGGAAATGTGTTTGAGTACACTTCGACCTTACGGAATCGGCAGGAGGTCACCGTCGCCGTGATGAAAGGCTGCTCGTGGGATGATTTGCCAGGATTTTGTCGGGCCGCCTATGAGCACACCCGTCCGGTCAATTCTCGCCACATTTTGTTTGGCTTTCGCCTGGTGCTGACAGCGACAGAAAATTAGGGGAACATTGAGGCGGTCAAAATAATTGGTCCCAGCCCAAACCCCAGCAACCAGAAAAAAATTACTGGCGGCGGGCTTTGCGCACCGTACACGGAAACACCCCCACCAGTAGCGAAAACGCCTCATCGGGCACGCTATCGACAATGGATTGGTCAAAATACGTTTTGAACTGCTCCAAAATCATTTGAGCGCGTTCCAGGGGAATCGGTTTATCCGTGAAGTTTTGCGTGAGCCGCACCCACTGCAGCCGAATGCGAATGGCTTTTTGCTGATCTTCGTAGGATTTTGGCTCCACCAAAGACAAATTGCCCAGGGCCGTGATGCGATCGCAGTGGGTATCCAGCGCTCCCCCGACAGCAGCCCCCGGACCAGCAAACTCGGCGTGGAACTTCTTGTAGACAACAATGCCATTTCGGCGTCGGCTGTTAACGACCCAAAGTTTGCCGCTATTAATTTTGTCCAAAACGATGTCCGTATCGGGGTGCTGCTTCACGGGATGGGGGGCCACATCGTCTCGATAAGTTTGGGGCATAGTAACAAATCTATAGACCAGAGGCTGACGGCATTGAATCGTCACAGGTAACGGACCAAACCCTGTAATGCTAGTTGGCAATGACAAGTGTAATTTCAATAAACCTATTCACTTTGCGCACCTAAAGTTCCATTTCATTTTAGGGGAAGGGGTTATGAATACAATGTTGACCACCGCGTTGTCTCTGAAGTTGCTGTAAAGTTCTCGTCAAATTCCGATGATTTCTATATGAACTTATCCGTAAAAAATCGAGTCTGTTAAGCAAACCACATTTTAGACGAAAATTATCATGCTCTGCATAGCGTTTCCGTGTCCCCGAATTCATCAATTGACTAATTGCTCGGTTTCAACAGCGCCGTAAAGTGTGATAACCGGTTGTGGATCACCCAGATACGAGAATTTGCGGTTATTTTGCCCTCATTGGCACACAAAATAACTTTCTCCACCGTGTTTTCCTCTAGTGAGCACAAACATCATCCTAAAGATTGGGGAATAGGCATAGGGGGTGACCCCCCCGCAGGAAATGTCCTCTGGCTGAGTTAGCCAGATTTTTAGAAGACGGTGGTGCCGGTAGCCCTTGCACAAGGGGGATGCCGCCTAGCTCCGCCCAACGGCTCGGATTCCCAAAGCCGCCAACTTTCTGGTCGGTGGCAGTGTCGGGTTAACGGCCCCAGCGACGGCGAAAGTCGAAAAAGCGACGCAAAATGCCTTGCAGACGAGTATTGCTGGCGTAAGTTTGTTTGGTCAGTTGTAAGGCGGTTTTGCTGTTGATTTCCGCCAGGGTGGGATAAACGTGGATGATGGACTTGAGCGCACCGACTTTCAGTTTGTAGCTCATGGCTAAGACGACTTCGTGGATCAGTTCCCCGGCGGCTGGGCCGACGATGTGTGCCCCCAAGATTTCGCCGTTTTTGCGGGTCACAAATTTTGCAAAGCCGATACCGGCCCCTTCGGCCAGGGCACGATCGACATGATCAAAGTCGTGGCGCAAGATCATCAGATCATCACCATAGCGCTTGCGAGCTTGCTCTTCGGTGAGGCCCACTCGCGCCAGTTCGGGCTGGGTAAAGGTCGCCCACGGAATGACCCGGTAATCCGCTTTTTTGGTGGGCAAAACCAGGGCATTTTGCATGGCGACGGCCCCTTCGTAGCCCGCCACATGGGTGAAGAGGTAGCCCCCAATCACATCGCCAGCGGCATAAATTTTGGGATTGGTCGTTTGCAGTTTGGCATTCACCATCACCCCCGCTTTCCCAACTTCGACGCCCGCCGCTTGCAGATTCAGGGTTTCGACGTTAGGCACGCGCCCCGTGGCGACTAAAATCTCGTCGATCGCCAGGCGATCGCCCTGATCGGTAATGACGACTTTTTGGCCGCCTTCGACCACCACTGCCTGGGCGCGAGTCTCGGTCAAAATCTGAATGCCCTCGGCTTCCATCTGGGCTTGTACCACCCGTGCGGCTTCGGGGTCTTCTTTGGACAGAATGCGATCGTGACTGGCAATGATGGTGACTTGGCTACCCAGGCGGGCAAAGGCTTGTCCCAACTCACAACCAATTGGCCCCGCCCCAATCACGGCCAGGGAGTGAGGCCGCTGATCGATATCAAACACCGTGAGATTGGTCAAATAACCTGCTTCTTTAAGGCCGGTGATCGGGGGCAGTCCGGGGCGTCCCCCTGTCGCGATCAAATAGGTGCGGGCTTTGAGCTGTCGGCCATTAACTTCAAACGTCTGGCGATCGCGAAATTGACCTTCGCCATAGATGACTTCCACCCCTAAAGACTCAAACCGTTCTGTGGAGTCGTGCTCTTGAATGGTATCAATCACCCGGTGAACGTGGCCCAAAGCCTCCCGGAAGCGAATGTCTTGAATGGACGCTTCGATACCGTACATGGCGGCATGTTTAACCTCATGGGCGACTCGTCCAGCGTGAATCAGCGACTTACTGGGCACACAGCCATAATGCAAGCAGTCACCGCCTAGCTGAGGCTCCTTTTCGACCAAGGCAACCTTGGCGTTTAGTTGCGCTCCGGCACTGGCGGCCACTAATCCAGCCGATCCCCCCCCGATAATCACCAGATCATAGTCAACGGCCATCTCTTTCTCCTAAAACTCAGCCTGTTGTCTTTAGCCTACTTAGAATGCTTGCGGACAGTCTGAGGGCGGGCTGAGAAGTCGCTATAAATCTGCCCAAATTATAGTTAGCAATGAGGTGGAGCAGCCGGCGAAGAATGGCGAACATCGTGTGCCGGTGGGACCTGGGGACAGCGATCGCTCTTAGAGCCGCGATCGCACTCAAAGCCCCGACTCTTGACCGGGAACTGCCCCGCCAAGCTCACGGCAATTTGGAGCAGCAGGTTAACCCTGTCTAGCGCGATCGCCCATATAAAGGCATCGGGATAGCGCGAGGCCATCCCGATGCAAAGTCAGCGATCTGGAACCCTGATTGATTCAGTTACCACTGATCAATGTTTGCGACCGGTCTCACCCGTAAACGGCTGTACCCCAGTCGCCGGATAATCATCATGGGCTGGAGCAAACAGTTCCAGCACCGCTTTCGCCAGCTCACCAAAGAAACCCGGTTGCTCTTTGATAACGGGAATTGCGTTTTTCATATCGTCCTCCGAAAATTCAAAACCGTGTTGCTTAGCCAAATCAACGATCTCAGTTTTTTCGTCGGCCTCCTGGACCTGCTTGGTTAACGTCGAGTTATCGGCAGCTTGTTTGAGGAAGTCGAGGGCGTTTTCTTTAGACATAGAGCAGTTTTGAAAAGATGAATCTACCTACATGGTGCGTCTCCTACGGGAAGGGGAACGAAAAACGCAATAGACCCTTGCAAATCTTGAAACCCCGCAACATGCAAAAGCGGGAACCGCCACCCTGGGCCATTCCCGCTTAGAGGTATGCGCAATGCGGGTCGAGTGTCCCGCTGCCATCCCGAAATTTGAGGGGCGCGCACGGCGGTGCGCCCCTACAGATCACCTTACGCCATCAATTCCTTGACCTTAGCCATGATGCCGTCGGGATCAATGCCCTGGTGTGGGTACTGTTCCCACAGACCGCCACAGCCTTCCTCATGGGTGCCGAGGTGGGCGAATTTAGGGGTATAGCCGCGCTCCAGTAACCAGGAACCAAAGCGGCTACCCAGACCTGTGCGGCGGTTAAATGCTTCTGTCACCAGCACAAAGGGCGCTTTCCCCACCTTCGCCATCATGTCTTCATCCACGACATTGAGGGTGGTCTTGTTAATCAGACCAACATTGATACCGTTTTGCTTCAGGCGCTCCACTGCATCCAACGCCCGATAGAGGGAATCGCCAAAGGTGACAATATAGCCAGCGTCACCTTCCCGCACCACTTCATCCTTACCGGGGGTGAAGGTGTAGTCACCGCCAAACATCTCGTTGCCGTCAGCATCCAAAATCATGGGTACCTTGGAACGGGTCGAGAAGATGAAGCGCAAGCCGGGATCGTTGAAAATCGTTTTCACAACGGCTTTCATCTGGTTCGCGTCCGCCGGGAAATAAAGACGAGTTTCGTAGCCGTCATCCAGCCCATTGTCCGCAAACATGTTGTTGAGGCCAAAGTGGCAGGTGTTGTCGGCCATGTCGTCGATGCCCGAGTGGGAGAAGTGGCACAGCAGATTGGAATAGTTCAGCCGGGCCATGGTGATCTCAGAAATGCACATTTCCAAGAAGGCGCTGAAGGTGGCAAAAATGCCCTGCTTGCCTTTTACCATGCCAAAGCCAGCCGCCGCTGAGAGGTTGCCTCGCTCTTGAATGCCGCCACTGATGAAGACTTCGGGGTGGGCTTCACGGATTTGCGCTAAGCCACAGGAGCCTTCCAGATCGTTGTCGACGACCAGCACGCTGTTTTTGCGAGTGGTTTCGTCCATGCTGCCGAGAATTTCCACTACCGCATCGCCAAAGACGTTGCGGTTAGAGCCAAGCTTGTCACTAGAGCCCATGAACTCATAGGGATTTTTTGCCTTTTCGATGCCCTTGAGAACGTCTGCGGCTTCGTTGCGGCCTTTCGCTTCCAGGTACTTAATGGCGGCGTTAACCGGAATGACATCGTGACCGTGGGTGCTGCCTTCGATGCCTTCGATGCCGACAGCCATTTTGCGCTTGTTGACGATCGCCACTGGCCCCGGTGTGTTAATCGCCTGGCAAATGTTGGCATACAGGCTATCCAGGTCTTCGCCATCGCCTTCGAGCACTGTCAGGCCATGACCTTCCAGGGTTTGCTTAACGCTGTAGCCACCCATATAAGCGGAGGGATGCCCCGCGATCGTCACATCGTTATCGTCAATCAACAGCTTGACGTTGATATGATTGGCGACGGCGAGGCGAGCGGCTTCCGCATCGTTTCCTTCCTGCTGGGAGCCATCCGACCCTAAACAGAAAACCGCTTTGCCAGGATTCGCCACAGCAATGCCGTTCACATAAGGCCACATGTGGCCTAGACGACCCGAGCTAAATTTCACCCCAGGCGTCAAACCGAGTTCGGGGTGACCGGGCAACTTGGCATGGGCCAAGCGATAGCTCATCAGTTGTTCGGCGGGGAGGTCGCCATTCAGCGCCGCCATCAAATACTGAGTGGCAACGCGGTGACCGGCTTCGTCAAAAAAGGTCGGCACAAATTGGTCGGCATTGCCGCGAAACAGCGCATCGAGAATCATGACTTCGGGCACGGTGTCGTAAGGTCCGCCGGTGTGTCCGCCCACACCATGGGCCGCCCCTGTCGCTGTAAAGAAGACGATCGCGTCACGGCACAGGTCAATATTGGCTTTGAGGGCGCGGCGCTGCTCGTCGGTCAGGGTCGGTACCGAAGGATCGAGGGTAATTCGCTGATAGGCATTGAGATCAATGGGAAATTTCGTCATAGTGGCGAACCTGTGTGAACAACTGTGGATGAATGAATAGGCGCATGAGGCGATCCCTATCCTTTCATATTTACGGAAAATGTTTAAGGGAACATTACTCCACACCCTAATTAATCTAGAGCGATCGCGGCTTTCCCGTCCATCCAGAGCGGGTTAAAAGTTGGGTCGAAATTGAGGCTTCAGGATAGCCGCCGCTGGGGTTGTCCGTACTCTAAAAGTTCGGAAACGGTCACAAATCGGTACCCTTCAGCCCGATATTTATCCAAAATCATCTGCACCAGCGTCACCGTATTGCGGCGATCGGCTCCTTCGGATTCGCCATCACCATCGTGCATCAAAATGATGGCACCATTGCCAAACTTGGGCGCGAGCAGTTGCATCATCACCTCGGGTTGCTCCGGCTTCCAGTCATTCATTTGCACCGTCCACAAGACATTCGCTTGCTGACGTTGCTTGAGCACGTGGGGCAGCGTCAACCAACTGTGCCCATAGGGCGCTCGAAAGGGAATCGGGGCAGTGTAGCCTAAATCCCGCAGCAGTTGATCCGTTGATTCCAATTCCTCACGAATCATCTGTGGCGATTTCAGCCTGAGGCTGGGGTGGCTCCAGGTGTGGTTGCCGAGTTCGTGCCCCTGGGCCATCAAGGTCTGCACGACCTCGGGATGCTGCGCGACGTGTCGCCCCATGACAAAAAAGGTGCCTTTAGCTCCCGCCTCTACCAGGATGTGCCCAATGTCTTGGGTGTAGCGGGGGTCAGGGCCATCGTCAAAAGTCAACGCGACCACTTTTTCCGCCGTCTGCACTTGGTAAACGGCTTCGCCAAACAGCCACGGCGCATAGTAACGATTGGGCCACAGAACCCGATCGAACAACCCCATGGAGAGGGCGATCGCGCCGACAATTGCCACAAACTTGAGCCAGCGCAAGCGCGATCGCGGGCGGGGGGTTAAAACCTTCAGCGGAGCACGAATAGTAGGTTGCATCCAGTCAGATCGTCCGATACCTTGAAAATGCCTGTTTGGTTGAGTGCGCCGCACTTCCCGAGCATTTTGACATCAATCTCTAGTATTGAATCACTGAAGTTTCGCGTTTGCGCAAAATTGTTCGCTAACACTCATTTTTGTTGAATTGGAGCTGGCTCGATTGCTTGCAATCCGAGCTATGTCAATGATGGGTTTTGGGCCATTGGTAGCCCCGGAAAACTCCGGGAGGCTGGTTGCAAATGTCGGCATGTGACCACCGCATCGTTTTGGGGGTTTAAATCTTTGGATAGACGACGGCGATCGCCCCCGCCCTTAAGATCGACCTGAGGTTCACCAAATGAATATGACTGACTGGGTCGAGCAGATATCTGAGGGCATGGATGCGGTCCATGCACAGTGGGATACTTTCAAAAGCCATGTTAAAAAGACATTGGGGATTCAAGACCCGATTTTAGTGATGCCGTATTTGGGATACGGCACACCGCACAAACTCCATTTGAAGGGTCGCGTTCTAGAAGACGAAGGCATCAAGCTGCAAGAAGAGCATGCCCCAGTCTGGGAAAATCTCGTGAATATGTATCGGCGCTTTGAAACCGATGAACTGCCTGCGGTGCCGCTGCGCATCTGGATAGAAGATCAGTCCCCCATCACAGTGATGACGGACGATGAGGGCTTTTTTGACGCTGAAATTGCATTGGCGCAGCCACTCGCGGGCGATCGCCTCTGGCATCCCATCCAAGTCGAACTCTTGTTAGAGGAAGAGCGCGTCGTTTCCCACTTTAGCCAGGCAGAAGCGATCGTGGTGACGGAACAGGCGGAGTTTGGGGTGATCAGCGACATTGATGACACCATCGTGCACACCGCCGCCACGGATCTCCTCAAGATGATCACCATTGCCTATCTGGGCAACGAGCGCACCCGGCGACCCTTTGACGGGGTGGCGGCGTTTTACCAAGCGCTGCAACAAGGGCGATCGGGCCAGGCGGGCAACCCCATCTTTTACGTCTCCAGCAGTGCGTGGAATATGTATGACCTATTCATCAAGTTTCTGGAATTCAATGACGTTCCCAAAGGACCGATTTTTCTGCGCGACATTGAGCTATCCCTTGCTAATCTGCTCTACTTTGACCACGAAGCCCATAAGCGCGAGTACATCAAGCCTATTTTAGAGCGCTTCCCTCACCTGCCGTTTCTATTAATAGGCGATACTGGGCAACAAGACGCCGAAATCTATTATCAACTCGTCCAGGAATATCCTGAGCAAATCAAAGCCATCTACCTCCGCAACGTCACCCCCCACAACCGCGATCGCCTCCATCAGCTGACGGTGATGGGTGAGGTGCTGAAGGAGCGGGGCGTGGAGTTTTTGGTCTTTGACGACACCGCTGAGGCCGCCGAACACGCCGCTCGCCACGACTGGATGCTGCCGTCTCTGGTAGAGGTTTAACTGGCAGAAGCGATGGCGTTTTTTGAGGGGAGGTCTGCGAGCGATCGCCCCGCCGCAAAATCTGGATTTGCTGGATGGGATCCCCGCTCTCGGAGCGTCAGTCATCGATGCGAGTTGCCTCATCAGAAAAGGAGCATCAACGATCTGCTTGGGAAAAGCGCCGCCAGATCGGCGTTGGTAGAGGACTGCGACGCATCAGCGCATCAGCCCAGCGATCGCCTATCGCCCTGGAATCAGACTGTTCGGCGGGGTAGTGGCAATATGCTGCCCCCACAACTTCCCTTTAAAAAGGAAAAAAGGAGAGCTGAGTTCAGCTCTCCCTACCATCAGGGTGCATCTACATAACACAGTATGGCATACAAGGGATGAGGGGTGTAACCCCCACACCCTCTTTTTACATTTCTTAACCATTCAGCTTCTGACTGAGGATCTGGTTAGTGAGCTTGGGATCTACCCGTCCGCTGGTGCGCTTCATCACCTGCCCGACAAAAAAGCCCTGTAGCTTTTTCTTGCCCGCGCGATATTTCTCTAACTCATCGGGGTAAGCTGCCAGCACTTCATCAATGATGGCTGCGATCTGCTGCGGATCAGAAATTTGACTCAGGCCCTTGGCTTCGACGATCGCCTTGGGAGATCCACCCTCGGTGAGCAAGTCAGGCAACAGATCCTTGGCAATCTTCGTGCTGATCGTGTCCGCTTCAATCATCTGGATCATTTCTGCCAGCATGGTCGGCTGCAGCGCCATCTCATTAATAGATAGCTTTTCGGCATTGAGATAGGCCGCAATGTCCTGGGTGATCCAGTTGGCTGCCAGTTTGGCATCAGCTCCAGTTTCCACCACGGTTTCAAAGTATTCCGCCACCATGCGCTCGTCGGTCAACACGCGAGCGTCATAGGGCGACAGCCCCAAACTCTCTTCATAGCGAGCGCGCTTTTGGGCCGGTAGTTCAGGCAGCTCCGATTTCCACGTTTGGAGCTGCTCAGGGGCGACTTCAATTGGCGGCAGGTCAGGTTCGGGAAAATAGCGATAGTCGCTCGATCCTTCCTTCAATCGCATGCTGATGGTGCGCTGGCTGCCCTCTTCCCACAGGCGCGTTTCCTGATAAATGGGCTCGCCCGCTGCGATCGCGGCAATTTGTCGATCAATCTCGAACTCGATCGCTTTTTGAATGGCGCTGAAGGAGTTCATGTTTTTGATTTCGACCTTCGTGCCAAATTTGGCTTCGCCCACCGGACGTACTGAAATGTTGACGTCACACCGCAGGGAACCTTCCTGCATGTTGCCATCACTGACCCCCAGGTAGCGCATGATGCGGCGCAACTCTTGGGCGTATTCCGCCGCTTCTTGACCACTGCGCAGATCCGGTTCTGACACGATTTCTACCAACGGTACTCCTGCCCGGTTCAGGTCTACCAGGGAGTACGCCGACCCCGAAAGGCGATCGCTGCCCGCATGCACCAACTTGCCCGCATCTTCTTCCATGTGCAGTCGGGTAATGCCGATGCGCTTGCGGCTGACTTCCTTAGTTTTGGGATCCACCAGCTCAATCTCCAACCAGCCATGTTCCGCGATCGGCAGATCATACTGAGAAATTTGGTAGTTCTTCGGCAGGTCGGGATAAAAATACTGTTTGCGATCGAACTTGCTGTACGGCGCGATCTGGCAGTTGAGGGCCAGCCCCGCTTTCACCGCATATTCCAGCACTTTTTGGTTGAGCACTGGCAACACCCCCGGCATACCCAACACAATCGGGTCGATGTGGGTGTTGGGGGCAGCCCCAAACGTCGTAGAACTCGGCGAAAAAATCTTGGTTTCGGTGCTGAGTTGACAGTGGGTTTCCAGACCAATGACAGCTTCGTACTGAGTTTTGGTAGGGGCAGCAGACGTCATGACAAACCGCGATCGCTAATGAACTTAGCCATTCTAACGCTCGGCGTTGAGCTGATTCAGAAATCGACCAAACTCTCAAGGTCAGCGAGTGCCCAATTTTGAAGGGCTTAATAGTCGTCGGGGCTAACCAGTTCCAACGCTGTCAATAACGTCAATATCGCTCGGTGTTGCCCAGCAAAAATAAATTCGGAACGAGTTTAGGGCGTTTCAGCCGATCAATGTCCCTCAATGAAGCTTGATCGGAACGAGGTATCAAGGGTTGCAGTCTCAAGAATTTTTGAATTTACAATTGCTGGGTGTTGCCAGACAAACTTTCTATTGATAGGAAGAAAATCCGATATGCTCGCTAGTCGTCCTAACGTCGTGACGGTTCGCGTATCGTAGCTAACCACATAATAAGTAGATGGATATCAATAAACGATGTTGTCGGGTGCTGTGAGGCGAAGCCGTAGCGTACTATTCCACAGAGATTTTTGCGTTACGCGGCGCTGACACATCCTACCAGTAATTAAGCTCATCCAGATTCAGAAGTGGAGTTTTGGCATGTGGGAAACCTCACCGCCTGCGGCACCTCTCCTTCTCAAGGAGAGGTTTGACAAGACTCTGGTTCCTCTCCTTTCAAAGGAGAGGTTAGGTGAGGTTCTGCCCGATCATACAAAACTCCAGTTCTCAACTTAGACGGGGTTTAA
>Ga0076930_100621_pt1 | contig 29554 bp, 22 predicted proteins | sample HotLakConsoUCCRE_FD_71149 | JGI IMG/M metagenome (GOLD analysis project Ga0076930, IMG submission 71149) | Hypersaline microbial mat communities from Hot Lake, Washington, USA - Hot Lake Consortium UCC-RE (version 3) (version 3) ...
ATTCGCTTCCGCGCCCCGGCCAGCCCGCCCCTCCCGACAGCACCCAATGCAGCAATTTGACGGTTTGGTAAAGGCAAAACCCAGCCCCTTGCAACCATCTGACAACGGGGAGTGGTGTTGTCTGATGGCGAGCCGAGGGTCACGGAGGAAGGCAAGAAAGCTTCAGCATCTTTCCGCAGCCACATTTCCATGAAGAGACCTTTGCTGCTTCAGTAGTCGGATGACGAGTCGCAGGCACCCAAGCTCCAGTGTAGTCGAATCAATCAACGCTGGCGTTCTGACCCTCGGCTCGCCAGCGGGCGGCACCACTCGCCGCTGGCCACCAAAGGTCCAGTTGCTTGTGTGGACAACCTGCTGAGATTGCACAGTTAGGGAACCTCTGAACAATTTTGCGCCCGTGCAGACTGATTCAGAGGTTGCCTCAGGAACCATTGAAAAGCTGACGTGTGCCCACGGCTTCGGCAGCCTTGCCAAGACGCGTAAGGGCGAGAACATAGGCGGCCATCCGGACCGATATGTTCTTGTTCCTGGCAATTTCCATCACTCTCGAGAACTGGCTGGACATACGCTCGGTCAGGCGCTCTTGTACCTCATTGGCGGTCCAGTAGTCACCACTGCGGTTTTGCACCCACTCGTAGTAGCTGACGGTGACACCACCTGCGTTGGCCAGGATGTCGGGGATAACCATCACGTTATTCTTTTCAAGTATCTCGTCGGCCTTGCTGGTGACTGGGCCATTGGCCAGCTCCAGAATGACACGCGCCTTGACCTTGTCAGCATTGTTTTCGGTAATTACATCTTCGAGAGCCGCCGGAATCAGCAGATCGACATTCAGCGCCAGGAGTTCTTCGTTGCTGATCTGGTCGGCATCGGTGTTTTCACTGACCGAGTGGTGGCAGTAAATCTCCTCCATGTTGCGGCCCTGGTTCTTGGCCTTGATGACTTCATCAACCTTCAGCCCGTGCTTGTGATAAATGCCACCTCCGGAATCACTGACAGCGACGATCCGATAGCCTTCCCTTGCAAGCAGCAACGCGATCGCCTGGCCGGCATTGCCGAAGCCCTGAATGGCAACCGTAGTGTTCTCAGGCTTCCAGTCATGCCGCTTCGCGAGTTGACTGACGCAGACCGCACCACCGCGACCGGTTGCATCACTGCGGCCGCGGCTTCCGCCCAGCGCCAGCGGTTTTCCGGTTATAACATGCGGTGTCCGTTTTCGAACGACCTGGCTGTATTCATCCATCATCCAGCCCATGATGTGCTCATTGGTATAGACATCGGGTGCGGGTATATCGATATCCGGCCCGATGAAATCGGCGATTGCCCGGATAAAGCCGCGGCTCAGTCGTTCGACCTCCAGCATGGAAAGCTGCTTGGCATCGACGACAACGCCTCCTTTTGCGCCGCCAAAGGGCAGATCCATGATGGCGCACTTGCAAGTCATCCACAGTGCCAGCGCCTTGCATTCTTCCAGGTCAACATCCGGATGGAATCTCAGTCCGCCCTTGCCGGGACCCAACAGGTCGTTATGCTGTACCCGGTATCCCTCGAAGATTTTCAGGCTGCCATCGTCCATTCGTACCGGAATCGACACGGTCAGAACTGCTTTGGGTACTTCGAGCCGCTGGGCGGTTTCATCCGGAATATCGACATGGCTGGAGGCGTTGCGAACCCGTTCCAGTGCACGTTCAAAGGCATTCTTACTCATCACTTCACTACATTGAAATTTGAGTGGCATCCTAAATGAGTCCGTGTCGACGTCATGAAACGATGATCGGCTCACGCGATATACTCATGCAACTCATTGCGCGGGTTTCAACTGAAGTGAAGGTCTATCCCATTGTCTACCTGATCACACTGTCAGGGCTTTCCCTGTATGCACTGATCGGACTGTCACGGACAACGCCATGGCTTGCAGGCCTGGGGCTGTTGTTGGCCTGTCTTGCCCCTCTGGGATTCATAGTTCAGGATCTTTACCGCAGAACCTTCGGCAGACATTCCCGAGGGCAGGGACACCCGGTGGTGATCTCGATACTCTGTGGTTTCGGTGCGGTGATGGCGATGGTCGCCGTCGAGCGCTTCGGCGCCCAGCACCAGACATTTGTTGTCGGGTCGGCCATCGCACTGGCCGGATGGCTGGTCTATGTACGCTGGTACGGACGTTTTACCAATTCGCGCGCACGCTGATACAATTCCGCCCATGGATTGCACGGGAGTTGCAATTCAGAAAAATTCTGTCCGCGGGGAGTATGCGGCGAAACAGTCTCTACTAATTCAGGGCCTTCTAATGAAAAATTCAACCAATTCAGTCAGCGCTTTGATCGCTGTTGTCACGATGTTGCTTGCCGGTTGTGGTGGTTCATCGCCGTCCGAGCTGTTTGTGGGTGAGCTGACCGACATTCGTATCGGCTTCACTGAAACCAACATGGATATCAATATCGACGATCCGGGATTTTATGTGCTGTTTACCCAGGGTGATGAGGATTCCGTCTGCAAACTTTACGACGCCGAGGGAAATCTGATGATCGAAGATGACGACAGCGGAACCGACTACAACTGCATGATCAACACCATGCTGACGACTGGCAACTACTCGGTTGGCGTCTCAGGCTTTGAAGTCAGTGATCGCGGGCAGGTGCAGGTAATGCTGGAAGCGCTGCCGGTCGAACAGGCCGCGGTCGGTGATGTCATCAATCTCGACATAGGTCAGGGTCGTGGTTCGGTTGTTGCCTTCGAGGTAGCACGCGATGGAGCCTTCCTGCTGAGCACCTCGGGACAGATGGATACGGAATGTTACCTGTATAACTCTGCGGGCAACGAAATGGGCTATAACGACGATTTTGGCGACGACCAGAACTGCGGCATGATCCAGAGACTGGCACGCGGCAGCTATCATTTCGTCGTTAGCGGATATGACGGCGCAAGTGGCAGGACGACCTTCATGGCGTCTCCTACAGAAATTCGGACGGTGTCCCTGGCGCCGGGTGAATCACGCAGTGACCATCTCGATTCCCCGGAATCCATGGTGGACTTCACGGTCGAGGTTGCCAATTCGGGCAGGTACGTGTTCCAGACCCGGGGTGATACCGATACATACTGCGAACTGCGTAATCAGGCTGGCGAACTGATGGCCGAGAACGACGACGGCAGCGACCAGAACTGCCGTATCAGACACGCGCTGACGGCTGGAACTTATCGATTCAATGTGCAGGGTTATTCCGGCAGCACCGGTGAATTTACTGCCCAGGTCGATTTGCAGTAGATTCAGGACATGTTGCTAATTGGAGATCAAGGCGCCTTTCAGGAGGCGCCTTGATCGGCCCGGTTTGCAGTCTCTGAATCCTCGGGCAACTCGATGCCGAGTTTCTTGGCGCGCCTGATCCACTGCTCGCGGGCGGCGTGACGCAGATCGTCTGTGGTGTCGCTCTCGTCTACAATTTCCAGGCCCAGCAGGGTTTCGATCACGTCTTCCATCGTGACCACGCCGGCAAACCCCCCGTATTCGTCAACCACAACCGCGAAGTGCTCCTGTTGCGCCAATACCTGGCTGAACAGTTTTCGAAGTGAGATGAATTCGGGCACGAACAGAACGTCTCGCTTGAGCTCGGCCAGGGTCTTGCTGCCATTACCACGCGCCAGTTCCAGCATGATTTCTGATTTCAACACGTAGCCCTGGATGTCCTCGTCGGATTCGCCGTAGACAGGCAGGCGGGAAAACGTGTGCCCCGGGTGTTTCTCGATCACCTGGTCCAGGGTCAAATCCTGCTGAAACTTAACGACGACAACGCGCGGGGTCATGATGTCCTGCACCCGGATCGCGCTGAACCGGATCAGGTTCAGGAATACATTGGATTCTTCTTCATCGAACACTCCTTCGCGATGTCCGGTCTGGGCGAGCAGGCGAAATTCTTCGCGACTGATCGTCGGTCCCTTGTCGCCGGATGACAGCAGGCGGGTGAGAAACTGCGACATGACAACCAGTGGCCAGGTCAGGATGATCAGCACTCCACAGGCGTGAGCGGTGAAACCGGCCAGGGGCCGGGCGAAGTTGGCACCCAGAGTCTTGGGGATGATTTCCGAGAACACCAGAATCAACAGGGTCACGACCGCCGAAGTCACGGCAACCCAGGCCTGGCCAAAGACCACCAGTGACTGGGCACCCACGCCAGCCGCCCCGAACGTGTGGGCAACCGTATTGAGGCTCAGGATGGCAGCCAGCGGCCGATCAATGTCGCGTTTCAGCCGGCTCAGCTTTTTGCCTGCTTTCGTTCCCTGTTCGCGCAGCACGGCAACATGGGCCGGGGTGATGGAAAGCAAAGCGGCTTCAAGAATCGAGCAGAGAAATGAAACGCCAATGGCCAGGAACAGGTAGAAAAACAGTAAAAACATGATTGAATGGTGTTCCCGCACGGTCTGGAATGTTGTCAGATGAGGAGTATATCGCAGTCCCCCGGTAGTTCCCTTCGCACTCGTTCTTGTCGCTCCTTGGGTATCATGACGAATTGAGTTGGAACTGCGCAGGGAGCGAACATGTATCGGATGGCAATCGTGGTGATCGGACTATGCCTGGTGGCGGGCTGTGACAGCGATGACCGTTCGTCAGAGAATGCATCCGTCCGTTGGGTCAAGGTGGCGTCGGTCAACACGCCCGAAGCCTCCGGGGCAGGCCTGTCCGGTACCATCCGGGCTCGCTACGAAACCCCGGTCAGTTTCCAGGTCGGTGGGCGAATCGCCAGTCGGCTGGTGGATGCGGGTCAGCGGGTGGAGGCTGGCCAGGTGCTGTTCGAACTCGATCCTCGTGACCTGGAACAATCGGTCCGGGTCGCTCAGGCAGATCTTGATGCGGCGCTTGCGGAACTGGAGACGGCCGCGGCCGAAACGCGGCGAAATCGGGATTTGCTGGCGCGTGAATTCATCAGCGACCAGGCGTTCGAGCGGGTCGAACTGGCAGAGAAGGCCAGTCGCGAGCGTGTCGACGCAGCCCGCGCCCGGCTGGAACAGGCCGACAATGCGCTCGACTATGCCAGCCTGACGGCCAGCGCCGCCGGAATCCTGCTGGAAGTCAACGGAGAGCCGGGTCAGGTGATCGGCCAGGGTCAGACCGTGGCGATGCTGGCCGATACCGGTACGCGCGAGGTCGAGCTGTTTCTGCCCGAAGCGCTTGGCGTCCCGGATACCGGTCGAATCGTGTCGCCGGATCATCTCACTTCCCCAGTCACGCTGCGTGAAGTGGCCGGCGCTGCCGACCCGGCAACCCGCACCTGGGCTGCGCGTTATTCGATCGACCAGCCGGTCGGAGAAATGCGGCTTGGCTCGGTGGTTCGCGTGATGCTGGATTTTCAGTCCCGGGCGGCCAGGATTCTGGAAGTTCCGATCGGTGCCATCAATGAGCGTGGCGAAGGTCCCCAGGTCTGGCAGATCGTTGACGGCCAGGCGGAACCGGTGCCGGTTGAATTGCTGGCCATGGACACCGAAACGGCCCGGATTCTCGCGGACCTGCCCGACGACGCTCAGGTCATCGCGCTGGGCACCCATCTGCTTGAACGCGGGATGCGCGTTCGGCCGCTAGAGAACTGATCGGGGACACTTGAGTTGGCCATTCCGAATCTTTCCCGCATCGCGGTCAGCCAGCGTTCCGTCACGCTGTTTTTCCTGATTCTCTCGATTCTCGGGGGCATCTATGCGTTCATTGCCCTGGGTCGGGCCGAAGATCCGTCATTTACGGTCAGAGTCATGGTGGTATCGGCCCAGTGGCCGGGTGCGACGGTCGAACAGATGCAGGACCAGGTGGTTGACCGGCTGGAGAAGCGCATCCAGGAAGTCGAGAACCTGTACCGCATCGAAACCTCGGTTCGTCCGGGCCGGGCTGACCTGCAGGTCGAGTTTCATGACTACACCCCCAGTGAGCGCCTGCCGCAGTTGTTCTACGAAGTCCGCAAGCGCATGCTGGACGAGCAGCCCCGGATGCCGGCGGGCGTGGTCGGGCCGATCGTCAACGATGACTTCTCCGACGTCTATTTCAGCCTGCTGTCGCTGACCGCCCCCGGCTTGCCAATGCGCGATCTGACCCGTACCGCCGAGCGGGTACGAGATCGGCTATTCCAGGTCGAAGGCGTTCACAAGGCATTGCTGCTGGGAGAGCGCACGCAACGGGTGCTGGTCGAGTTCGATAATGCCCGCCTGGTCAACCTCGGCCTGTCGCCGCAAGTCATCTTCGATGCCATCGATGCCCATAACCGGCTGGCGCCGGCCGGCCAGGTCGACACCGCCGGGCCCCGTATCTATCTGCGGGTGGATTCCGAGCTGTCCGAGTTGGACGAACTGCGTGCGGTCCCCATTCGGGCCGGTGAGCGGATCATCCGGCTGGGCGATATTGCCACGGTCCGGCATGGCTACGAAGAACCGCCGTCCTTCCTGATTCGCGCCGATGGCGAGGATGCGCTGGTTCTGGGCGTGGTCATGGCCTCAGGTACCAACGGACTGGAACTGGGCGAGCGCCTGGAAGCCTTTGTCGAGCATGAACGCGAACGCTTGCCGCTGGGCATGTCGCTGAGCGTATTGACCGATCAATCCCAAGCCATCGCCCAGGCCGTCAATCTGTTCCAGATCAAGTTCCTGATCGCGGTGCTGGTAGTGATGCTGGTCAGCTTCCTGGCCATCGGCTGGCGCGCCGGGCTGGTCGTGGGTATCGCCATCCCGGTTACGCTGGGTCTGACGTTCATGCTGATGCAGGCGGTCGGCATGAACCTCGACCGGATCACGCTCGGTGCGCTGATCATTGGTTTGGGCTTGCTGGTCGACGATGCCATCATTGCGATCGAAATGATGCTGGTCAAGATGGAAGCGGGGCTCAAGCGCATCGATGCGGCCGCGTTTGCCTGGCGGGCGACAGCGGCTCCGATGCTGTTCGGCACACTGGTTACGGTGGCCGGGTTCGTGCCAATTGGATTCGCTCGCTCCGGTGTCGGCGAATACGCCGGCAACATCTTCTGGGTGCTGGCCTTTGCGCTGCTGATTTCCTGGCTGGTGGCGGTGATCTTCACGCCTTATCTGGGTGCGGTGCTGCTGCCGGAGCGCGAGCAGGGGGTAGCTCAGGACCACTCGGGCGATCAAGCCTACGAGACCAAGGCCTACCGCAGACTGCGCGGATGGATCGAAGCCTGTGTTCTCCATCGCAAGCTGGTGGTCGCCGGCACCGTTGGTCTGCTGATTCTGGCGATGGTCGGCATGGCCGGGCCGGTGGCCAAGCAGTTTTTCCCGGGATCAGATCGACCCGAGGTGATTGTCAGCATCTTTCTTCCGCAGGGCACGTCGATAGGGGTTACCGATGCGACCGCGCGGCGGGCCGAAGACTTTCTCCAATCCATGGATGAAGTTCACTCGCTATCGGCTTATGTTGGAGCCGGTGCCCCGCGCTTCTTTATCTCGGCCAACCCCGAGCAGCCCGATCCCGCCTTCGCAAAACTTGTTGCAGTGACCGACGGCAAGGAGGCCCGTGACCGGGTCATGGCCGCGATGAATCGGCATATTGCCGAAGGTGCGTTTCCCGAAGCGCGCGTGCGCGTATCGCGCCTGCTGTACGGTCCGCCGGTGATCTGGCCGATTCAGTTCCGGGTAATCGGGGACGATCCGACCGTACTGCGAGAGCTGGCCTACCAGGTTCGCGATGTGATCGGTGCCAACCCGCATACCGTCGATCCGCACCTGGAATGGAACGAGCGGTCACCGGTGGCCTGGCTGGAAATGGACCCTGAGCGATTGCGCCTGATCGGACTGACGCCGCGCGATGTTGCCGAACAGCTGGAGTTCCAGAGTCACGGTCTGGCTATCGGCGAGATTCGCCAGGATATCCGTTCCGTCCAGCTTCGGGTGCGCGGCCAGAACCCGGATGGCCCCGTCGATCCGATGAGCCTGGAACTGAAAACCGAGGACGGGCGCAAGGTTTCACTGGCTCAGTTGGGACGCATGGTGATGCGCTTCGAGCAGCCGGTCATCAAGCGCTACAACCGCCAGCCATTCATTGCCGTCCAGGCCGATCTGGCCGGCGCCCAACCCAATGATGTCACCAATGCGATCTGGGAGAATCTTGTCAACCTGCGAGCCTCACTGCCGCCAGGTTATCGAATCGATATCGGCGGCTCGGTCGAGCAATCGGGCAAGGCCGATGCGTCGATCCAGAAACTGATGCCGGTCATGGTGGCACTGATGCTGATCTTCATCATGCTGCAGATGCGTTCGTTTACTGGCATGTTCGTGGTGGTGGCCACCGCGCCGCTGGGGCTCATAGGAGCCGTGATCGCGCTGCTGATCTTTCAACAGCCGTTCGGATTCGTGGCCCTGCTCGGCTTGATCGGCCTGGCCGGCATCCTGATGCGCAATACCCTGATCCTGACCCAGCAGGTCAGCGATAACCAGGCCGATGGCATGGCCGCCGGAAAAGCCATCGTCGAAGCCTCGGTACGCCGCGCCCGCCCGGTCATCCTGACCGCACTGGCCGCCGCACTGGCGTTTGTCCCCCTGGCCCTGGACAGCTTCTGGGGCCCGCTGGCCTTCGTCCTGATCGGCGGCGTCCTGGTCGGAACCGCCATCACCTTGCTCTTCGTCCCGGCCCTTTACGCCCTCTGCACCCGCTCCGACCTCAGCTGAAACCGGGACGCGCCACCAATGTCGCTACGGTCGCACCCGGCTCAATTGGTTGTCATCGTTTCGAGTAGGTCGGGGCGACGTCCCCGACGGTCCATGTAGCAATATCCACCGGATGTCTGGATTTTGACGACCACTACTCTTAAGCACAGCCTTTTGCCCGATCAAAACACGGCATAACTGACGACAGTCAGTACAACCGAAAATTGGTAGTAAACTCTTGGCGAACATCCAGGCGCGGGTATTGGCATGAATCGAATGACAGTAGGGCTGCTGCTTGTCTTTATTCTGGGCGGCTGTGGGGCGGCCGATAGCGGGAGTCAGATGAACGAGACGACAGCCGACAACGAGAATCAAGCTTCCGACACGATGGACTGGCCAGAACCCGTGGACCCGCCCGCTGAACTGAGCGAGTTTCCGGGCAGACTCAAAGACGGTACGGCCATCGATGAAGGCTACGAGCGAACCCCGCCCGCCGATCTGCGCGCCCTTGATGCCGAACAAACCGCAGCCTTGCTGGCCAGGCTGGAACCGCTGCCGGTCACGAAGGAGGATAAACAGGACTTCGCCTTGCGCCCCGGCAGTCAACCACCACCGCAAACCGGCGAAACCGTACAGAGCGAATTCCCCCCGTCTGAAGAACGGGAATTGCCGCAGGTCGAGCCCGTCGAGGGTCCACTGCAGCTGTTGCGCTATTCGCCCGAGGGCGACGTGGATATCGCCGGGCAGGTCAGTCTGACCTTCGACCGTCCGATGGTCGCGGTCAGCGCGCATGACGACCTGGCCGGTCTGCCGGATGGCATCCAGATGCAGCCGGAGGTCGCCGGTCAATGGCGCTGGGTGGGCACCCGCACGCTGCTGTTTGAACCGGAAACCGCTCGCCTGCCGATGGCAACCGAATTCAACCTGGAAGTGACGACCGAGCTCAAGGCAGCCGATGGCAGCCAGCTCGATGAAGCGATCTCGATTTCCTTTGCCACGCCGGCCGTGGATTTTTCCAGCCTGTATCCGACAGGCGAGCAGGTCGGACTGAATCCGGTGCTGGTGCTCGGTTTCAACCAGCGAATCTCGCGCTCGCTGCTGCCCCAATTCATACAGATTGCCGACGAGCAAGGGCGATCCCTGTCCTTCGCCCCGGCCACCGAGGCTGAACTGGAGGCGGATAAAAGCGCGCAGCAAGTTATTGATGGCTTGTTGCCAGGTCATTGGCTGGCCTTGAAAACCAGCGAAGCATTGCCGCCGAATCAGCGCATCATGGTGGAACTGCTGTCCGATGCGCCATCCGAGGAAGGACCGAAGCGGACCGGCTCGGTTCAGATAAAGTCTTTCCGGACTTATCCACCGTTCATCGTTAAAGAAATCCGCTGCGGCTGGCGGTCGGGCTGTGCGCCCGAAGATGCCATCATGTTCGAATTCTCCTCGGCGCCCAGGCCTGACCAGGCATTTGACGAACTGGTGTCGATAGAACCGGAGATCCTTGGACAGGATATCCAGGTCTGGGGCAGTCAGCTGACGATCAATGGACTCAAGCGCGGCCAGACGACCTATCGAGTCACCCTGGATTCGTCCATGGTGGATGAATTCGGCCAGCGTCTGAGCGGTGAGCGCGAGTTTGTGTTCCAGGTCGGCAGCGCCCATCCGATGCTCAGTCTTGGTGTCGACCAACTGACCACGCTGGACCCTTTCGCGCCGCCGCGGCTTGAGTTTTTCAGCACCAATTACCGCAACATCAATGCCCGAATCCACCGGGTCGAGGTCGCCGACTGGCCGATCTATCAACGTTTGCATCGTGATGCCAGGCATCAGCGCGATAACGGGGTGGAGCTGCCAGGTGAACCAGTTTTTTCCGGCCCAATCGAGATCGAGGCCGAGCGCGATCAGCCGGTTCTGACATCGATTGACCTGACCCAGTACCTGGGCGAGAACAATCGAGGTCATCTGGTGGCGTGGTTCGAGCCGGGCGAGGTGATCGATGGAGTGATTGCGGAAGACCATTCGCGCCGGGAACTGACCTGGATTCAGGCCACCGGTATCGGTATCGATGCCAGTATTGATTCACGCAAATTGCTGGTCTGGGCAACCGATCTGCGAAGCGGCAGACCGCTTGATGGCGCCCAGGTCACTGTCTCGACCTTTGACGGCCAATGGAACAGTGATGAATCAGGCCTGGTCGAAATTGCGCTGCCGGAAGAGCCCCGGCCGGTCGACGGAGCGAACTGGATTCTGGTCGAGCAGGGCAGCGACAGCGCACTGTTGACCGAGCCTCGGTACTGGTCGACCCGGACAGGCTGGTCACGCCGCGAACCGAACGACCAGGTGTTATGGCAGGTGTTTGACGATCGAGGCATCTATCGCCCCGGTGAACGGGTCCATCTGAAAGGCTGGCTGCGGCTGGCTGAACAACGGCCCGAGGGTGGTCTGGCGCTGCTGCCGGAAGACAGCCGTATCGCCTATCGGGTGACCGATTCACGCGGCAATCTTCTGGTTGAAGATCAGGCTCGGACCAGCACCCTGGGCGGCTTCGATCTGGCCTTCGATCTGCCGGATACACCGAATCTCGGTGATGCCAGCATCGAGCTGACCCTGGAATCCCGTTCAGGGCTGGGCAATACGGTCCATATCCACCGCTTCTCGCTTCAGGAGTTCCGCACTCCGGAGTTCGAAGTATCCACCAGCGTTCCCGCTGGGCCGTTCATCGGCAATCAGACCATACCGGTCGAAGTGCAGGCGGCCTACTATGCCGGGGGAGCACTGCCTGGGGCAGATGTGACTTGGCGGATCGAGGCCAGAAACGGTCACTATGCGCCGCCGAATCATTCCGACTGGTCCTTCGGTTTCGAGTCGCCGCAATGGTTTCATTGGGGAAACCACGGTGGCCATGCATCGCAAAGCGAGGTTCTTGAGGGGCGCACCGACGGCAGCGGCCGCCATGCCGTTGAACTCTCAATGGACTTCGATCAGCGGCCACGCCCGCTGTTGATCAATGCTGCAGCGACGGTGACCGACGTCAACCGCCAGGCCTGGAACGCCAGCAGCGAGTTCCTGGTCCATCCCGGGCAGGCCTATGTGGGCCTGAAAACCGAGACCTATTTTGTCGAGCAGGGCGAGCCGCTGGTACTGGATCTGATCACGACCGATATCGACGGTGAAACTCTGCCTGATCGACCGGTAGTCGTGGAGGCAGCCCGTATCCGTCACGTCTGGCGCGGGCGCCAGTTCGAACAGGAAATGGACCAGCCTCAACGCTGCCAGGTCAGGACCGGGCCAGACGGCCAGGCGCGCTGCGAATTCGATACCGAACTGGGTGGTCAGTACCACTTGACGGCGACGACTCAGGATGAATCGGGTCGACGCAATGCCAGTCGACTGATTCGCTGGGTCGGGGGCGGGCGGATGCCGGCGGCCGAATCGGTCAGCGTGGAAGAACTGATCCTGATTCCAGACAAGGACAGCCATCAGGCCGGGGACATGGCGCGACTGCTGGTCCAGGCACCGTTCGAGAACGCTGAGGGCCTGCTGACTCTGCGTCGACACGGTCTGGCAGAACAGCGTCGGTTCACGATCGAGGGCGGATCGACCACCCTGGAAATACCACTGCGCGAGAACTGGATTCCCAATATTCAGGCACATGTCGTGCTGGTTGGCAGTGCTGAGCGGTCCGGTAGTGGTGAAGACGCGAATTCTCTGCCACCGCGCCCGGCCATTGCGGTCGGCAGCCACGAGTTCAGCCTGTCCACGGCACAGCGGGTACTGGACGTAGAGATGACCTTGGCCAGCAACACTCTGGCGCCGGGCGAATCTACCGAGGTCGAGCTGCAGGTGCTCGATGCCGATGGCGAGCCAGTTGAGAATGCCGAGCTCGCCCTGGTGGTGGTCGATGAGGCTATCCTGGCACTGACGGGGTATTCCATTACCGATCCGATGGAGTTGTTCTATCGTCCAAGAAGTCCCGAGGTCAGCGATCATCATCTGCGGCCCAGTATCCGCTTGATTAATCTTGAATCACTGGTCGAGCACGGTGGTTCCGGCGATGTTGTCATGGGTTCGCCTGCAGCGGTATTCATGGACGAGGCTGCAATGATGCCGATGCGGTCACGTGGCGCGGATAAGGCCAGCGCTTCCGAATCAATCGCCGTCCGCCAGGATTTCAACCCCCTGGCCGCCTTCGCCGCGGCCCTGATCACCGATGCACAGGGCAGGGTTACGGCCCGTATCGATCTTCCCGACAACCTGACCCGCTACCGCCTCACGGCCGTGGCGGTGGACGGTGCAACCCGCTTCGGTAAATCGGAGACCAATCTGACCGCACGCCTGCCGCTGATGGTGCGCCCATCGCCACCGCGTTTTCTGAACTTCGGAGATGTGTTCGAATTCCCGATCGTGGTCCAGAACCAGACCGATCAGTCGCTTGACGTGCGCCTGGCCATGGCAACCTCGAACCTGGAACTGACCGGTTCAGCCGGCTATGCCTTCGACGTGCCGGCCAACGACCGGCGCGAGGTCCGGGTGCCGGCCGCCGCCCTCGAGGCCGGCACGGCGCGCTGGCAGATTGCTACCGCCACCGCAGACTTTGCCGATGCCGCTCAAGGCGATTTGCCGGTCTGGACGCCTGCCACCACTGAAGCATTCGCGACCTACGGGGTGATCGACGACGGCGCCATCGTCCAGCCGGTTGTCACGCCGGAAAATATCTGGCCGCAGTTCGGCCAGCTTGATGTCACCACCAGTTCGACGGCCATTCAGTCGCTGACCGATGCCTTCCTGTACCTGCATGACTATCCCTTCCAGTGCAGCGAGCAAATTGCCTCAAGAATCCTCGCAGTGGCCGCATTGCGCGATGTGCTCGAAGCCTTCGAGGTTGAGGGAATGCCGACGGCCGAACAGATCGAATCGTCGATGGCGGCCGATTTGAATCGACTGGCCGGAATGCAAAATGGCGATGGCGGCTTCGGTCTGTGGCAGCGCGGCCGCGATTCCTGGCCGTATGCCACGCTGCATGTGGCCCATGCGCTGGTTCGCGCTCGCGCCAAGGGCTATTCGATCGATGAGCGGCTGATGGAATCGACGCTGGGTCATGTGCGTATGATCGAGCGTCATATCCCGTCGGCCTACGGCGATCGCACGCGCCGCCATATCATTGCTTATGGTCTGTATATCCGCGGATTGAACAAAGATTTCGATCGCGCCCGCGCCCGCTCGTTATTGTCGGAAGTCTCCGATCTCGATGAATTGACTTTCGAGTCCCTGGGCTGGTTGCTGGGCGTGTTGTCCGGTGATGAGGAATCCGCGGAAGAACTCGAACGCCTGCGCCGCTTTTTGGCCAACCGGGTCAGCGAAACGGCCGCCAGCGCCCAGTTCGTCAGCACCTTCCAGGATGGCGATCACCTGATCATGCATTCGGATCGTCGTGCCGACGGGATTGTGCTCGAAGCTCTGATGACCGATCAGCCCGATTCGGACCTGATTCCGAAACTGGTCCACGGTCTCCAGGCCCACCGCATCCGCGGACGCTGGGGCAATACCCAGGACAATGCGTTCGTGCTGCTGGCGCTGGATCAGTATTTCCGGGTCTATGAAGGCACTGAACCCGATTTCGTCGCCCGTACCTGGCTGGGCCAGGATTTTGCCGGCGAACACATGTTCCAGGGGCGCTCGGTCGAGAGCCACAACATCGTGATACCGATGGCCTGGGTGGCCCGAGACGGCGGCGAACATGACCTGACCCTGGACAAGGACGGGGCAGGGCGACTCTACTACCGGATCGGCCTGAACTATGCGCCGGCCAGTCTTGATCTTGCCGCGGCCAGTCATGGCTTCGAGGTTTCGCGCCGCTACAAGAGCGTCGACGATCCTGACGATGTGCGCCAGCGCGAAGACGGCGTATGGGAGATCAGGGCCGGAGCCCGGGTCGAAGTCGGCCTGGATCTGGTGGCACCCGCTCGCCGCTATCACGTGGCCCTGGTCGATCCGCTGCCAGCGGGTCTGGAGTCGATCAACCCGGCGCTGGCAGTCAGCGATTCGGTTGGCAATGGCAATGACGCTCCAATCAACCCGTATGCTCGCGGTCGCGGCTGGTGGTGGGGACCCTGGTACGAGCACCAGAATCTTCGCAGTGAGCGAACCGAAGCATTCGCGTCCCTGTTGCCCGGTGGAGTGTACTCCTACACCTATTTTGCCCGTGCCACTACACCGGGCGAATTTGTCGTGCCGCCGGCCAGGGCCGAGGAAATGTATCAGCCGGAAACCTTTGGACGCAGTGCCTCGGCGCGGGTAGTGGTAATCGATGGCAGCGACGAAGGCAACAACCACAGCAAGGGCGACAGCGACGATTGATGCTCACAACCCGTTACAATCGGCGATGATTTTCGTCGAAGCCTTTTTGTTCCCATGAAGTCGTTGCCGTATCTGCTGGTCCTGGCGCTCTGGCTGACGGGCTTTGTCGCGGCCAGCGCGCTGGAGTACGCGCCGCACGCCAGTTTGTGGTTTCCGCCGGCCGGCGTGACCTTCGCTGCCCTTGTGGTACTGGGCTGGTCGGTTGTGCCGGTGCTCTGGTTTGCCTGCTTGCTGGGAACGCTGATCGCCAGCCAGATGTATGGTCAGACGCAGAGCTGGACTGAGTTGCTGGCTTCCGGCAGTCTGTTCGCCGTTGCCCATATTCTGGCCTATGCCGTCGTGGCTCTACCGTTAAGAAGCCTGGCAGAGACTGCGCGCCCGACCACCACGATGAAAAAGGTCACTCTGTTTCTGCTCGGTGGCGCCGTGGCCACAGGCATGGCAGCGTTGTTCGGTGCGGGGAGCCTGGCGTTGACCGGGGTGATCGAGACCGGTGCGCTGCCGCAGCTCTTGCCGGCCTGGTGGATCGGAGACTATGCCGGTCTGCTGGCGCTGGGACCATTGATGGGCCTGGTTCTGGCGCTGTCAGCCAGAGCCTGTGCTCTGGACGTACCGCCCGGTGCCCAGCGATTCGCAATTACCGGTCATCGACGACATGGCGTGGGTCGCCGGGCCGGTTTGAAGCTGTTGTTGATGCTCGCGTTCAGCGCGCTTGTGCTGCTGGTGTCTACCTGGTTCAGCCCGCCCGAGCCGTTGCTGTTCCTGCTGTTCGCAGCCCTGGTCATCCAGCTCTGGATCGTTCATACCGAAACCGAACTGGTCAGTCTGTTGGGCATCGCGTCGTTCAGCCTGATGATGGCAGCCGGTGCGGCTCTGGCTGGCCTGGGCGAACAGGCGCTGACGCTGCAGTTCGTGCTGATCAGCCTGGCGGCCAGCAGCTACCTGGGTCTGGCGGTGCCGGCACTGTACAGCGACAATCATCATCTGCGCCAGTTGCTTACCCACGACACCTTGACCGGAGCACTTACCCGGGCATTTTTCGAGGATTCCGCCCGTGAAGGTATCGAAGATGCGATCAGCAAGGATGAGCCGGCGGTATTGATCATGGTCGATCTGGACCGTCTCAAGGCCATCAATGATCGCTACGGACACGCCGCCGGTGACCGTGCCCTGGAAAGTCTGGTCAAAGCCTGCGAAAAGCATCTGAGTGCCGGCCAGGTACTCGGTCGACTCAGTGGCGATGAGTTTGCGATCTTCATGCCCAATGCCAGAGCCAGCGAGGCGGAGAATCTGATCCAGTCGATAAGCCAGTCGCTGACAAGCCTTCCGCCTTTGGCCGGCAATGAATCCATCCAGGCCAGTTTCGGGATTGCCGAGCTTGACCGGCATCGTCCGGACTACAAGGATCTGCTCGCCCGAGCCGATGCTGCGATGTATTCGGATAAGCGGGAGTAGACCCTCCCGGGCAAAAAAAATCCCGGCGCCGTGGCCGGGATTTTCTTTTCGAGCTTGAACTTGCCGGCTCGTCAGGCAGCGCGTCGCGATGACTGGCCACGCCCGCGACCGCGGCCGCGCTCGTTGCTTGATCGGCCGCCACGGTTATTGCCGTTGCCGCTGGCAGAGCGACGCTGACCGCCACCACCACCTCCGCGCTTCTGGCCACCGCCGCCACGCTGGTTGGTCTTGCCGGCATCTCGCGACAGCGGCTCGGTCGGCTCATAGCCGTTGATGACCTCGGTTGGAATGGGCACCTTGACCAGCTTGCGGATGTCTTCGAACAGGCCATGCTCGGCACCGCAGACCAGCGATACCGCCACGCCTTCACGTCCCGCCCGACCGGTGCGACCGATCCGGTGAACGTAATCTTCCGGCACGTTGGGGATTTCAAAATTGACCACGTGCGGCAGATGATCGATGTCCAGACCACGGGCGGCCACATCGGTCGCCACCAGTACCCGGATCTTGTTCTTCTTGAACTCGGTCAAGGCCTTGGTGCGGGCACCCTGGCTCTTGTTGCCGTGGATGGCCGCCGAAGTCAGACCATCACCTTCCAGTTGCTTGGCCAGGCGATTGGCGCCGTGCTTGGTCCGGGTAAAGACCAGCACCTGCTGCCAGTTCTCCGAGCCGATCATCCATGACAAGAGCTCGCGCTTCTTGGCCTGATCGACGGTGATCGCCTTCTGGGCAATCGCTTCCACGGTGGAATTCGGTGCCGCGGTTTCGATCCGCACCGGATTCTTCAGAAACTGATGGGCCAGCGTGGTGATTTCCTTCGAGAAGGTCGCCGAGAACAACAGGGTCTGACGCTGTTTCGGCAGCGAACGAACGATTCGGTCGATGGCCGGGCGAAAGCCCATGTCAAGCATCCGGTCGGCTTCGTCGAGAATCAGCGTGTCGATGTTACGCAGGTCAACCGTGCCGCGTTCCATATGATCCATCAGCCGGCCCGGCGTAGCGATCAGTACATCGACGCCGCGCTTGAGCTTGGTGATCTGCGGGTTGATGTTCACCCCGCCGTAGATCTCGGCCGAACGGACGGACAGGTGCCGACCATAATCGCGCAGATTCTGATGAACCTGGGCAGCCAGCTCGCGGGTCGGGGTCAGAATCAGCGCGCGCAGCTTGCGCTCGCCCTGCTGACTACCGAGTTTATGCAGCAAGGGCAGGGTGAACGCCGCGGTCTTGCCGGTGCCGGTCTGGGCACTGGCCATCACGTCGTTGCCGGCCATGACGACCGGAATCGCCTTGGCCTGAACGGGAGTTGCTTCGGTATAGCCCTGCTCGCCAACGGCGCGCAGAAGCTCGGCTCGAAGGCCGAGAGTATCAAATTGCATTATCTTTTTTCCTTGTCAACCAAGGCGTAAGGAATTGCCCGACATCAAGTCAGGCAGAAAACAAATCGGGGAAAGGCCTTGGAATACATTCAATCCGCGAGAGGGCGCGTGGTATTCCAATCTGTTCGATCAGGCCAGCGCGAGCGCATAGTACCACATCCGAAACCCGTAGGTCGGCCCGACGTGGCCGACGGTCATGACAATCCGTTGCCACCAGAAGACCGATTTTCGGCACGCAACCGGAGCATTATCAACCACGCTGCGAGACAACCAGAAAGCCCAGCCACAGCATCAACACTCCAACAACAATACTCAAAAGAATATAACCGCCAGCTACCAGATACTCCGCGCGCCGCAAAAGATGAAAGGTCTCAAGCCCAAATGCGGAAAAGGTGGTAAATCCGCCCAGCAATCCGGTGAACAGAAACAGGCGCGCATCGGGGGTAAAGAAGTCGATCTTGACCGCCAGACCCGCCAATATCCCGATCACCAGGCAGCCGACAACGTTGACCAGAAACGTGCCCACCGGAAACCGCCAGTCGATAGTGAGATTGAACGCCCACACGGAAAGCAGATATCGCGCGACCGAACCCAGCGCACCACCAGCAGCGACGATCAGGACCGGGTACATGCGACTTTGCCAAAGCGCTGCGTGGCCATATGACGCCGATTACCACATGCGCTTGAGCACATCCGGCTGCTCGGGACGATGTCGGTGCCAGAAGGCGATAAAGATGTGGCCCACCACCAGTACCAGCAGAGCCCACCCAAGCCAGCTGTGCAGCAGATTGGCCGGAGCCATCATCCAGTCAATTCGATCACCCTCGAAACCCGGCATCAGCGGTATGCCAAAGGGTTCGAAGGAACGGCCCGATCCAAACTGGCGCAGCAACGCCAGCGACGGCGTGACCACGACCAGTGCATAAAGCATCACGTGCCCGATGGTCGCCAGACGATTGACCGAAGGAGGCCGCTGGCGAAGATGAGCCAGCGCCCAGATGGCCCGCAACACCATCAGAACCAGTAACAGTAGCCCCAGCGGCTTGTGCGTGGGCCAGAAAAAGGCTTCCACCGCGGTGTCGTCGAGCAACAGATGCGAACCGGCTGAAAGAAACTGCCAGACGATCAGTACTGTCATACCCCAGTGCAGGGCACGGCTGACTGTTCCGTAAGTGTCATTGTTGTCGGGCTTGATCATGCTCTCTCGTCTCCAGATCAATCTCCAGACCGGAATCCTACACGATGAGGCGCTGCAGAGTGCTTTGTGCGGTCAAACCCGGCCCGATGTAGCGAACTGCTCGCCGGCCTGTTCGCTTCCGGGAGGATAGCTTCCTTACTCGATTTTTCGAATCATCACGTTGAGGAAGCAGTACATGGCGTAAAGCATCAGTCCCACGGCAGTGATTGAGAGCCAGATTCTGCCCCAGTTTCCGCTTGCAATCTGATAGAGAGCTTCGGCGGTATCGACGATTTCGTCGGAGCTCCTGAACCAGCCTGCCCGGATCAGGTACCAGCCAATCATGAAAAACAGCAGCGCACGAATTGTGATGCCCAGGCTGGCCAGGAACAGCAGTTTGCTGAAGTAGCGCTTGATCAGATCATGGGGCTGCCACTTTTCACGGAACGGTTGGGTCCAGGCGCGCCACAACTGGTAGCCGCCCGTCGCCACGACGCCCAATCCGATCAATCCAAGCCAGAGTTGCCCGCCTGGCAAGTCGAGAACTGACTCACCACTTTCCTCGGAACCGCCGCCTCCACCTCCGATCATCCCGGTGACATAACTGAGGGCGACCAGAAACAATGAAACGTAAAGCCCGCTTGAGATCAGAAGGCCGCCTCGCTGAATCAGTGCCTTGGCTGAATGGCCCTTCTCACTCGGATCGAACAACGCCTGGTAAAACCGGTAGACGACATGGGCGGCCAGTCCAAACGCCAGCAAACCGACACCCAATCGTCCCGGGGTCACCTCTGCGATGTACTCGATGACCCCCCTGGAATCAGTGACTGTGCCACCGGCCACATTCCATACCGCCATCAGGCAGAGGACGCCGACCAGGCCGAAGATCAGGCCCTTGGTGAGGTAGCCAACCTTTGCCAGAATGACTATCGTGTTCCTGGCCCATGTCTGATTCATGATCAAACCTCTCGCGATTCAATTCTGCGGATTATCCACAGCGCGAAGCACAACCACGCCAGACCAAGGAGCCAGCCTGCAACCACATCGCTGGGCCAATGCAGACCGAGATAGGTCCGGCTGGTTCCGACAATCAGACTGATCAGGCCGGCACCGGTATAAAGCCAGTGTCGCAGTCGTCGCTGAACTCCAACATTGCCGAGAATGAACGCCAGGGTGAAATAGGCCACCAGCGACATCATCGCGTGAGAACTGGGAAAGCTGCTGGTAAAAACATCAGGCGCCGAACCGACAAGGTCAGGACGGGGCTGGTCGAATGCCATTTTGAACAGGAAGCTGAGCACGGTTCCACCGGTGACGACCAGTACTCCGTCAAGGGCAACGCGAAAATGGCCAGCGATCAGGGCAGCGCCCAGGGCAAGGATGGTTATCAGAGTCAGCACACTGACACTGCCAAGGGCCGTCAGATCTCGCGCAGCTTCCCTCACCCAGGACGGGCCGCGTGGCGCAACCGTTTCACCACTGTATTGCAACAGCATCATCAGATGACGGTCGAGCAAACTGCCGAGACCAGAATTCGCCCAGACAGCCAGCAAGACGAAGGCAGCCAGGCAAATCAGGGCAGTACCGACAATCTTCCTGTTGCCGGGCGCCATATCCTTCAAATCATTCATGTCGTGTAAGTCGCAACCATGTATCTGTTTCTGGACATCAAAAAGATCAAGTTGAAATCCTTCATGTTGCCGGCATTGTCAAGCGGCCACGCCAAATAGCGCGCCAACACCAGCGGTCAATGCCATGGCCAGGGCACCCCAGAACGTCACTCGAGCTGCAGCCACTTTCATTGGAGCGCCGCCGGTTTTTGCTGCCAGTGAACCAAGCAGCGCCAGAAACAGCAGCGAGCTTGCCGGGACCGCCCACATGAACGTGGAAGCCGGCAGCAGAAGCACAATCAATAGCGGTAGTGCGGCACCGGTCGAGAACGTTCCGGCGGAAGCAAAAGCAGCCTGAACAGGACGCGCTTCCATGGTTTTGGAGATACCCAGTTCATCACGTGCATGGGCGCCCAGAGCATCATGTCGCATCAGCTGAGCTGCCACGGTGGTCGCCAGTTCCGGTTCCAGACCTCGCCTGACGTAGATGGCCGCAAGTTCAGCTTGTTCTTGTTCAGGGGCAGTCGCAAGTTCTTCGCGTTCTCTGGCAAGATCGGCGCGCTCTGTGTCGGATTGTGAACTGACCGACACGTATTCGCCTGCTGCCATTGATAACGCTCCGGCAACAAGACCTGCCACTCCAGCAACCAGGACGGCTTGAGGGCCCGCTCCTGATGAAGCAACACCCAGGACCAGGCTGGCCGTGGACACAATGCCGTCATTGGCTCCGAGAACGGCTGCACGAAGCCAGCCAATCCGCTGTGTCCTGTGAATTTCTGGATGTCCCATAGGCTCTGCCTCAATACTTCACGATGGATCAGAGTGTAGGTGATTTAGATCGATTGTTTTACTGCAGGCAGTCAAATGCGTGTAGAGTAATTGCAAAGATACTAATTTAGGGCATCTTGATCTCCGCGGAGTCGGCAAGACTTCATGAAAGGGCTCATTTGGGAGGATGTAATGCAAATATTCCGAATAATCTTCATGGTCATAGCAGCAGTCGCTTTGGTCCCGTTGGCGCATGGTGCCGAAGCTCTTCCCCTGGGGTGGGAGACGATTGCGAACAACGGCGACGAGGCGCCTGGCGGTGATGTTGGCGACTTGTTCCGAAGTTACAATCCGCCTGGATTGAATGACCAGGGCCTGGTGGTTTTCCGAGCACGAGCGGCAATCTTGGGTGGTTCCCAGGCCGGCGGAATCTATCAGCTCGATCTCAATGGGCCCGACCCGATTATCAAGCTACTCTTCCGTGGTGACGAAGTCCCCGCGCCCAATAATCTGGCCGGAGCCTACAATGAATTTCCCTCCACACCCCGAATTGACCCCAACGGCACTCTGGTTGCCACGCGCGGCCAGCACGAACCTGTCTGGGAATACTCCGCGGGTGGTGAAGAACTAACCCGGGTCGGCACGGCCGGCATCTACGCCTTTACCGGCAGCAGTCCAGTAACCGGTGCAAGCCTGCTGGGGGCTGCAGTCGAACCCGATCAAGTTACATTGACCTTTCCCTGGTACTCGGTGCCGGCCACCGTGACCGGCACACGATTCGATCAGTTCCCCGGTGCACCGGCCGTCGATGGCAATTACATCATCTTCAAAGGCAACTACACCGACCTGAACGATGGCTTGGGTCGGACGGGAGTCTATTTTCGTGACGTGGTCAGCACCAGTCCCACGCCCTATACCGGGATGATTGCCAGCTCCAATCTCGAAATACCGGGCCACCCCGGTACTCTCTTCGGAGCCACGGCTCCTCCAAGCGCCGCGAATGGATCAGTCTACTTTACCGGTTGGGACATTGAAGAAGCACCGACCATCGGTGGCATTTACAAGGCTCCGATTGCCCATCTTCCGACGCTTGAAACTGTCATCGCCATCGGTGATCCGGTACCCGGTATTCCAGGCGCGCAACTGTCAAATATCGGAGAAGGGCTTTCAGTCAGCAGCGACGGCACCATGGTTGCCTTCTGGGCCACTTGGGGAAGCGCTACGTTCACCAAGCTTCTTGAATGTCCGGAAGATGGCAATCCGGAGCTGATCGCCTTCTGCAATGAACAACATCCTGATGGTTTCGAAGTGGAGGTTCCTGTCAACCAGGGCATCTTTGTTAAGAATACCAGCACCGACAGTCTCCACATGATCTCCCGGACCGGTCGCGACAATATGGAAGACTACCTGTTCTGGGGGTTTTCGGGTCGCGTGCCCGGCACGGGCGATGGTGAAGAGGAAGAATCCGAGGAGCCGGCACGCTGGCGCACAGCTGCCTACGCTGCGCTGTCGACAGCCGTCGGGCAGCCCACACGCGTTGCCTTCAAAGCTCAGCGGGGCGGACTCGACGGTATTTACCTGCGAGACGACTTTACTTCGCCGTACTCGCTGAAAACCATCGCCGAAGTAACGACTACACCCGGCCAGCTCCTGGATCCAGACGCTCCAGCAGATTCATTCGTAAGTAGCGTGGCCCTGGAACGCGACGGATTTCGCAACGGACGACTTGCGTTCGCCGCCAGCATGCTGTTCATTGATCCGATCGATCCGAAGGAAACCGAAAGCTGGGCCGGACTCTATACAGCAGGCGTACCGCTGGACGACATCTTTGCTGACCGCTTCGAGCAATAACAGCAGTCTTATAGGTAGGGCCGTAGCGTCCAGAGAGGCTTTGAGTAACTCATGGCCTCTCTGGCGTCAGATAGCTGCGAGCTTGAGATTGAGATGGTATGTAGGTTTCGTCAACCAATGATCTCCATCCAGCCCAGAGTCGCAATGACAGCACCAGTAATCACGCCCAGCGCCCCAAGAATCAGATCGCTATAAGGTTTATTCTTTTTGACGCCGGTAATCAACACGGACTCGGACGGATCTTCCGGGTTGTAGTGGACTTTGATGTTGCTGCCGGCAGGATGGCGCTGTGCAAACTCGAGCGTTTCCGGATAAACCAGGGTATAGAAAGTGGGCGATCTGCCGGTGTACTTCTGGCCGCTGACTTCATAGTCGTATTCCACGATCAACTTTTCGACGTCTTTCATTTCGCCGTCGATTCTTCGCAAACCCCAGAGACGGACATCGGTAAGTATTCCGTTGACACTTGGCCAGCTGGAGCTTGCCAACGCCTTTCTGTAGCCGGTCATTGCATGTATGAGCATGTAAATGCCGAAAAGGGCGAATGCAATGCCTGCGATGAAAGGGATATTCACATTTCACACTGTATTTTGAAGGCCGGTCAGGATACCCAGCCATGCCATCGGAAGGCAAGAGGCCAGCAGGAAGAACTGCCAAGCTATTCGCAATCCCCCAAAGAGGTGTCTAAACCCGTTCAGACGGATCCAACACGCTCCTGAATCACCCCCCGATGGCCAACGGAGCTCCCTTTGCTGCTGTTTTAGCAACCAAACTAACGCCGGGTGGCGCGCATGTATCAATGGTGCCTCCGGTGCCACAAGGCTGGAGCCACGGCGAAAAATATGAGTGAAGCAAGATACACGCTGCCCGAAACCGGGTCGCGAGATGCGATGTATTCCCAGGGAAAATGGTCGTCCAGCATGTAGGCCAGGAGCAGTTCTGCGCCGACAAGCAGGCCAAAAGCCAACAGCCCCGCCATCAGACGTTCTGAACGAGTGAAGCCGGGATGCCGGGACAACATGCGTCGGGAGGCCCAGGCGATAATAGCCAGCATAATCGGCATTTCGATTAGCTCGGCGGTGCGAACACCAAATTGCGGAACAAGAAACGGTATCCGAACGAATGCAAGCACAAAGCCAGCGCCGAACACGATCAAAAAGTAAGTCAATCCAGACTTCAGAATGTGCATGATTCTGCCTTTCGGTTTTGCTTCAGGACATCCTCGCCCAGAAGCTCCAGATCGACTTGCTCAAGAAACTTGTCCAGCTCGCTTCGAAATACATCACGGTTGAAACAATGGCTGCGTTCGTAGGCGGCTGCGGCAAGCCTGCGGCGCTCGTCAGCGTCTTTCAACAGTCGCAGCGTGTATCGTTGAAGATCTTCGATAGAACCGAAGCGAAATCCGTTTTGCTCATGCTGGACAATCTCCCGTTGACCCCCGCCGTCAATCACGATGGGAACGCAGTAGTTCTGCATTGCCTCGACAGTTGTCATGCCGAAGTGCTCGACACGTTCGGGCCGGTCCTCGTCCAGTCCGCATGCATGCCAGAATATGGCCGCCCTGCGGTAGAGGTCGCGAATACGTTCCACCGGAATATTGGCTAAGACTTCGATTTCGCATGCGGTACCTGCAATGGCGTCACGCACCTTGTCCAGATAAGGGTTGTCGGGGACGCTTCCCCCGGCCAGTACCAGTTTCCAGCCATGCGTGTGCTCTGGATGCTTGCGACACAGATGGTCAAAGGCCTTGACCATCTCAATCTGCTTTTTGCTGCCTGCGATCTCGAAGCGCGAGACGGACAGAATGAAGTGCTCCTTGTTTTCAGCGGAACTGCGGCTGTCGTACATGTGGACAGGGGGATAAATCTTTTCCGTGGGATTCAGCTTCCAGCGCTTGCGCACCCACTTTCCCGTGTAATCGCCGTTGATCAAAAGATGAGTGTACTTGTCCACATGAAAGAAATGCGACCGCTTGCGGTCCGGAAAATGACAGACAAAAACAGACACCGGCGACAACGGGTTCACCTTGCCAAGCATGTTGCTGTTGATGAAGATATCGTATTGCAGGCTCTCCCTGGCGACAATATCGAATACGTTGTCATCTTCGAGCATCACCATGCCCTCGTCGATCATGAACTGATCACGCTCGGCAAAAAATCGGATTGGCAGAATCTTCACCGCGCAGCGGGACAGATCGAGATCAAACCATTCCTTGTACTGGTCCAGCGATACTTCGTTATTGAAAATATAGGTAACGTCATACCGATCCTGCATGACACTGGCCATTTCGGCAACGTAACGCTGTCCGCCTCCAGGAAAATGGCCGGCATGGTCATAAATGCCGACGCGGACAGGGCGCAGGCCCAGAACAACCTGCAGATGGGAAAATAATTTGTACGTCCCCACCTGACCGAAGCATTGGACCAATTGCTCGCGCAGCTCACCCAATACTCGCAGTACCGTACCGGTTTCATGGTACTCGCACAGCACTCTGACGCTGCTCAACAGTGTCCGGTAGAGCAGATCGTTTTGTTTGTCCTTGTAAAAGTGAGATGTGGGAATCGAGGATGCCAGTTGCATTGGAAAGTGCTTGGCAATAAATAAAAATCGGTTGCGATTGCACAGGTAGTTGCACAGATCATTGGACGTGCTGCCATGGTAGTGGTGATGGAACAGGCTGGCGGGGCCATACCATAGTTTCCAACCGCGCTGGCGGCAGCGCTGACTGTAGTCAATATCCTCCAGATACATGATGAAGCGTTCATCCCAGTCACCAACATCCTCGAGGCAAGCGCGGCGGAACATTACCGAACCGCCGGTCACATAGTTCCGCTGCTCGGGTTTGGCATAGTGCCGGGAATCCGGTTTTTTTTGCCAGGCAATGTCCGCAAAATAGAAATCTCCGATATTCTCCACGCCTACGCTGTTGAGTTTGTCGCTACCGGCGAACAGGATCTTGCTTTGTACTGCCCCGATGGCCTCGTCCTGGCGGAAAACTTCAAGGAAACCCTGTAACCAACCATGATCGACCGTGGCATCGTTATTGCAGATGACCACAAAATCGCTTTGCGATTGGGCGATCCCGACGTTCAGTGCCCGGGCATAGTTGTTCTCGTCATTGATGACCAGTCGAATGTCGGAGTGATTGTCGCGCAGCCAGCTCAAGGTGCCGTCGGTGGATCCGTTGTCGACAACAATGATATCGAGCTCAATGCCCTTCTGGTCGATAGCCAGCACCGAATCGACAAAGTCCCGAATGAATTTTTCGGAATTGTAAGTGACCGTAATAACGGAGACTGAAACCCTGTTGCTCACGAACCATTTGCCTTGTCAATATCGATATCTGCCAGAATCTCCTGGATTCTGGCGGCTACTTGTTTGTCGTCGGCTTTCATGACAGGTGGTGGCAACAGTCCGGTCCGGGTTGGCCGCGGGTTGGGCGGAATCTGTCTGGTGAGATCCTCGTAGGCGGAGGAGGGCACTTTCTTCAATCGGTGGCGAATTTCAACAAGAATGACGTAAGCGATTTTCCTGAACTCGCCATTTCTGGCCATTCGGGCCGCATTCATGGCCCGCTGCCTGATATACAGAAGTCTGTGATTCATTTTCCGATCTTAAATCATCGCGGCGCAGGCATTGGCCAGCACTTGCTCTTCATCGCAGCCGACAATTCTACAGGTCAATCGACTCGAATCGCTGTGCAGTACGACTTCGTTGTCGACATTGGCCTGGTGGTTCAGCTCCAGCCCGGTCCAGGCCAGACCTTCGGCGATCGCCTGGCGAATGACGGCAGCGTGTTCACCGATACCACCGGTAAACACCAGCGCGTCCACGCCACCGAGTACGGAGTACAGGGCACCGAACTGCTGGATCACCCGATAGACGAACAGCTCCAGGGCAAGCCGGGCATTGTCGTGGTCGGAGGCCAGCAGCTTGCGCACATCATGACTGATGCCGGAAACGCCCAACAGGCCGCTCTGCTCGTATAGCAGGGTCTGCAGATCATCCAGGTTCATGTCGTCGACGCCGATCAGGTGCAACAAGATGCCAGGGTCCAGGGCTCCGCAGCGGGTCCCCATCAGCAGACCGTCGAGGGCACTGAAACCCATGGTGGTCTCTACACTGCGACCATCCTTGATGCCGCACAGGCTGGCGCCATTGCCGAGGTGGGCCACGATGATGCGACTGCAGTCCGGTTCAAGCCGGCCCATTGCTGAAGCTGCATGCTGGTAGGACAAGCCATGAAAACCGTAACGGCGAACGCCGCGCTCATGAAACCGGTTAGGCAGACCGGTTCGCTGCGCCAGGTAGGACATTCCGGCGTGAAAGGCAGTATCGAATACACCGATCTGGGGCAGCTCAGGGGCAGTGTCCAGAAAATGACGGACCGCCGCCAGGTTGTGCGGTTGGTGCAGCGGAGCCAGGCTGTCGAGTTCTTCCAGAGAGTTCAGGACCGAACGATCGATCAATGTCGGTTCGGTAAAGTCCTCACCACCGTGTACGATTCGATGGCCGACGATTTCAGGCTGGCCAAACTCACTGATGGCTTCCAATACGGCTTCAAGGGCCTCGGCGGCGCTGCACTCATCGCCCAGATGGCGTTTGTCTCGCAGGCCTTCGTTGTCGGCAATTTGCAAGTTGGGACTCTCGCCAGCGCGTTCGACTTTGCCCCAGGCGCGCCGCCGGAGGGGATTGCCGCTATCGAATAGAGCAAATTTCAGGCTGGACGAACCGGCATTGAGGGTGAGAATGGAAGCCATGATTCACGCCAGTGGCCGGGCTTCGCGGTGCAGTTGCAGCACCGCCAGGGCACAGGAGGCCAGGCGCGAACGAAGGCTGTCCGAGCGGCTCGAAAGAATGATTGGTACGCGGGCACCCAGAACAATCCCGGCGGCATCGGCGCCACCCATGAAGGTCATCTGCTTGACCAGAATGTTGCCGGATATCAGATCGGGCACCAGCAGGATATCAGGCCTGCCGGCGACCTCGGACTCGATCTTCTTGATGCGTGCAGCCTCAATACTGATGGCATTGTCGAACGCCAACGGCCCGTCGAGCAGGCCGCCGGTGATCTGGCCGCGGTCGCGCATCTTGCACAAGGCGGCCGCATCAACGGTCGAGGGGATTTTCGGATCGACCGTTTCGATTGCCGAAAGAATCGCGACCCGGGGTTCCTCGATGCCCAGCGTGAGGCACAGATCGATGGCGTTCTGAACGATATCGACTTTCTGGCTGAGATTCGGTTCGATGTTGATGGCCGCATCGGTGATGAACAGCGGTTTCGGATAATTGCGCGTTGCCACTGCGAACACGTGTGAAATTCGACGCTCGGTTCTGAGGCCGTGGTCGGCATGGACAACGGCTTCCAGCAATTCCTGGGTATGCAGGCTGCCTTTCATGACCGCGTCCACCTCGGCACCGCGCGCCAATTGAACCGCCCGCAAAGCTGAGTCGTGGCTGTGCTTGCTATTGACGACCTCAAAATTATCGAGATCGACACCGAGCTCGTCCGCTGCTGCTTCGATCCGACTGCGAGGCCCGATCAGAATCGGATCGATCAACTCCGAATCGGAAGCGTCCAATGCACTGCGCAAAGCGCGTGCCTCGCAGGGGTGAGCAACCGCAACCCGGATCGGCGGTAGCTCGGCGCAGGCTTCGATAAGCCGGTCGTAATGCTTTCTGAAATCCTGTTCCTGCTCGCTTTCTCTGCCCTTACCGCTCATGGAGTTGTCCTGCATCGCCGGTCAGTTTCTGATCCTACCCGAAATCCCCGCCCACGAATCGTCATCGAATCGTCATTGTTCGGAGGTGATGACCTCACGAAGCAGCTTGGCCAGCTCTGCCTTGCGGTAGGGTTTGTTGAGCAATTTGGCCCCGGCGGGCAGGCGTCCCCGGGATTGCAGCGTTTCCAGGGCATAGCCGGAGGTCATCAGTACTTTCAGTTCCGGCCGGGCCCGGATGGCCTGTTCGGCCAGTTCAAAGCCGTTGATTCCCCCTGGCATCACGATGTCGGTAAACAGTACATCGATCTGCTCATCTTTGTTGATCTGCTTGAGCGCGTCATGGCCATCGGTTGCAGTCAAGACCTTGTAACCCAGGCTTTCCAGGCAACTTCGTGCATGGCTGAGAACAAAAGGATCGTCTTCGGCGACCAAAACGGTTTCACTGCCTCGCGGCGCGTGCTCGTCAGCGAGCTTGACTCGATGCGATTGCCCGCCGTCTTCCCCCACGGCGACTGGCAGATAGAGACGAACACAGGTTCCCAACCCGGGTTCACTGTAAACCCCAGTGTTGCATAATTTCGGACAGGCTTGCGGTCTAAGCAGCGCCCTTCAAGG
>Ga0076930_100624_pt1 | contig 29380 bp, 25 predicted proteins | sample HotLakConsoUCCRE_FD_71149 | JGI IMG/M metagenome (GOLD analysis project Ga0076930, IMG submission 71149) | Hypersaline microbial mat communities from Hot Lake, Washington, USA - Hot Lake Consortium UCC-RE (version 3) (version 3) ...
GATGACAACAACCTGGCCTCTTTAGCAAACACGATGCAAACTTATGACTGTCCAGCGTAGGAACTGACTTCCGGTAAAGGGAGTTCGATGGAGGAGTTACCGTTACGAACATAAAACTTCTGAGACTTGTTGCCGTTCTTGTCTTTAACCGCCAAGTACTGAGGTTGCAAGATGCGCTTAATATCGATTTGGCAAACTTCTTGATCGCCACACCAGAGAAACGTAACCGTCATGTTGCTTGCAGCAAAACCAGGCCCAAAGCTCTTGTTGACTAAATTTCTAAAGATGAAGCCTTCTTCCAAGAATTGCGAGAGCGCCAGGCGACCCCGCAAGGGCGGGCTAAATTGCGAGAGCGCGTCGGGGTCGAACAGGCTGTGGCCCATGTGGGCGCATGGCAGGAGGACCGAGCTCGCTATCGCACCCTGCGCAAAAATCTGTTCGACCGGCGGCGCATGGCCGTTTTCCATACCCTCCACATCCTCGCTTGCATGCCCCACCCCACCCTCACAGGCTGCGGCCTAGATATTGTACCGATGCTCTAGGGTACGGGAAGATGTCCGTAACCGGCATCCCTCATCAGAGGGGCGTAATACTGCCGTCACCGTTGCCGCTTGCCGCCGATGGTGAGGGGCTGCTTACCCCATACGGCCTGGACTAAATCGCCCCTTGGGGTCGAAATTTGCCTTTAAACGACTCATCAACTTTTGCGTTGAAGTATCGATATCCCAGGGATCGCAGCTTTGTTTCCAGTCAGTGGGGGCCGCGAGCAGGTTCAGATAGCCGCCTGCCGCCTGACACCGCGATCGCAACGCTTGTAACTGCTTAACTGAATTGCGCTCGGCACTCAGACTCAGGGTACCGATACCGCTACTGGCGTGGAGGCGGACTTGCCAGGTATCGGGAGCCAAGACCTGGTGCAGAGCAGCCACGACATCAACGACTTGGGCAGGCAACACGCCTAGTTTAGCGATCGCCCACTCCGTTTCGGTTGCGGCAAACAAAGCAGTTTGGATACTTTGCCAGAACTGCGTTTCGGCTTGAGCGGAGAAATGTTGGGCATGGAGGGTGTGGGATTGCGCGATCGCCTGCAAGCGCTCAACCTGTTCGGCGACTCCGGCAGCAATGCTTTGAAACTGCACCGCCAGGCCTAGAGCAGCGGGTGGGGCCTCTGGCAACAGTCCCGCCGACAGGACATCCAGTTTGACCGGGGTGAGGGATGATTGCAAAATCGCCGCCGTCACGGGTTGAATGGCGCTGGCGTTGCCGATCAGCAACACAGTTTGCGACGCCTCTGACAGCGGGTAGGTGCGCCAGGTGAGTTGGGTCAGCACCCCCAGGGTGCCAAAGGAGCCGGTCAGCAGCTTCATCAGGTCGTAGCCTGCCACGTTTTTGACCACCCGGCCCCCCGCTTTGGCGATTTGCCCATCATGGCGCACAAACGACACCCCGATTAGCATGTCGCGAATGCCCCCAAAGCGCTGGCGCAAAGCCCCGGTATCTCTCGTGGCGACAATACCGCCCAAGGTGGCTTGGTCAGGATAAGCCGGATCGATCGCGAGAAATTGGCGCGTCTTGAGCAAGTCAGCCTGCAAGGCCGCAAAGGAGACGCCCGCCTGGGCGGTCACGGTGAGGTCACCTGCCGCATGTTCAATGACTTGGTTTAGGGATTGGGTACTGACGACGAGATCAGCCCCCGTGATCAGCCCCCCCCAGTCGAGTTTGCTGCCCTGGCCACAGGGCAATAGTCGCCACTGATTTTGGTGCGCACAGGCAACCACCTCTGCCAATTGTTCTGGCGTTTGGGGGTAGACCACACAGTCGGGCAGAAGGGCAGCGGCGATCGCCCTCTCCACTTTCCCCTTCAGGTGATCCGTCACCGCGTCAAGGCGCGTGACCTGCGATGCTCCCACAATCGATTCCACGGTTTGGGTGATCGACCCCATAGCCTGTCATTTCCGAATCTGAATACTACTCAGTGTATGACGGCTGGGGATCGTCAATCGACAGCGGCAGGCAGATGTCGGACAGTGGGTGGGATGCAGGTTGGCAGGCAGCATCCGAGGTTTTGGGTTTTGGGCACTAGGTTTTGGGGATTAGGTTTTGGGCACTAGGTTGGAGGCACTAGGTTGGAGGCGATTGCCAGCGCTGAGGGACGGGCTCGAAATAAACGTACCGGATCCTCGCTTGAATTTGTCCCACCTACCCACCACCTCACCACCGCACCTACCGAGCATTATCAGAACCTTATTTTCCCACCGATCCCTTAAGGCGCTTGCCCGAGACTCCAGAGGATAAGTCTCAAAGCTTTTAGGAGTGCAAGTTGATCGGGTCGCGATCGCTCACGACCCAAGCGAGTTATTCGATGTTGATGGCGGTAGGGCCGGTGCCACCAGTGGGGGCCGCCGACCGAGTATGACGATAATCAGCATAGAGGCGATCGCGCCACGCAAAGAAGGGGGCAAAGCTGATATCGTCAGCTAAACCGGGCACGCCCTTGTCGCAGATACCGACCGGCAAATCGACATATTGACCAGCGGGAAACTTGATATACATCGTCATCCCAGCCACAGCAAAATCGGCTAGGGTCGGCTGTTCGCCTACCAAATAAGGCTGATCAGTCAACATCAGACAGAGGGACTCCAAGGCTTGCTTGAGAATGCTGGTCGCTTCTTTTATGTCGGCGGGACCCAAGCCCACTCCCGAGCCTAAAAGGCTCAGCACATCGCCCGGTACCGCCCCAATCAGGTTTTTCAGCAGATCCGGGGTGGCCGTGGGTAGCAGCGCCGTGCGGAAGTTCGGATGTTGGCTAAAGGCACCGATCATGGCCTTGCGGCCTTGAATGCCCAAGGACTCGTCGGCCCAATCTTCTAGTGCCAGGCAAAGCCCCTTTTGACGCGGGTCGGTCGGAATGAGAGGGCGTTCAGGATATTTTTCATCCAGGTAGAGGGCGATCGCCGTCGAATCAGGAATCACATCCGGGCCATCTTTGAGCACCGGCACTTTGCGCTGCCCTGATAGTTGATACAGCTCAATCTGACCAATCCCTGGGGTGATTTCAGTCGTTTTGTAGGGAATTTGTTTGTAATCGAGGATGAGTTTAACTTTTTCGCTATAGGCCGATGCTTCAAATTGATAAAGCTCTAGCATGGAGATACCTTGACACAACCTCGTTCACTCTACCGTGTCTGCTCCGGCAGTCGCACAGGCCGAATTGGTCGCCGGTTGTGATTCGACGATGACCTGCTCAAAGCCAGTATTTTGCAGCAACTGACCGACTAACAATTCAGCGCGATCGCTCGCCTGTTGCAAAATGCCCTCCTCACAGGCCGCGAAAATCAGCTTTTGTAAGGCGACTTCCTGGGCCTGGTCTTGCAGTTCTGGAGCCCGATCCGGTCCTAAACCCAAAAACCCGCGATCATAGTCAAACACTTGGGAGTCCCCTACATCAATTTTTTTGTCCAAGATGGTAGGCGGCGGCAGCATGACCCGCAGCACCTCACCACTCGCCCGAATATGTTCGGGTGCGATCGCACTCAAATCGACCCCAGCCCGCACTTCGCCTTTAGCAATATAAATCAGCGTCGTTTTACCAATTTCATAATTCGCAAAGGTGCGACTGCTAGAGGTGGGCACCACCGCCTCCATGGTAAACACCGCCGTTGTCAGGTCGCTTGCACCGCGAATTTGCTGCACAATTACGGTTTGCACATCCACGGTCTCCACTCGCTCGGCGGGCAAAAACGCCGACCGAATGCCGTTTACAAACTCCTCGCCCGATCGCCACAGCCCCACGCCCGCAATCATGCCCAACAGCAACATGCCGCCCGACAGACTACCCATCAAGCCTTGCAAGAGCCGTAAGATGAATGGCGATCGCGGCGGGCGCTGAGGCTGCCGATTTTCCCACGGGTCATGGGCCGTGTCGGGATAATCTAGCGACGGCGGGGTCAGACGAGGCGGTTTGAGTGCCATGGACGCAATGCTCCAAACAGGCTAGATAAAGCAGATGTGCCACGGTGATCGACACGCTCTTGAGCCTAGCAAGAAACAGCGCTAGGTCGGGGCGAGACCGACCAGTTCTTTGAGCGCCGTTTAGTTCATCTGTATTATACGATCGCTGTTGAGGGTTGTCACCCCCGATCGCCCCGTTGGTTCCAGATAAGCTTTGGTCGCAGCCACGGCGATCGCGCCGACAATCCAGCATGATCGATGACAGGGTCCAGATGTAGTGGAACGGAGCGGCAACGGTTTGAGTCAAACAGGCAAAGTCTATCTGGTGGGGGCCGGCCCAGGAGCCGTCGAGTTGCTGACGGTCAAAGCCCATCGGCTCCTCACGGGGGCCGAGGTGTTGGTGCATGACGCCCTGATCAACCCTGAGTTGGTGGCTTTGGTGCCGCCGACCTGCGCGATTCACACGGTGGGCAAGCGGGGGGGGCAAGCCAGTTGGTCCCAGGACGACATCGATCAGCTTCTGGTCAAGCTGTGCCAGCAGGGTCGGCAAGTGGTCCGTCTCAAAAGTGGCGACCCGTTTATTTTTGGCCGCACGACCTCCGAAATTCAAGCGCTCAAGGCCGTGGGCTGCGCGTTTGAAGTGGTGCCGGGGCTGTCGTCGGCGATGGTTGCGCCGCTGCTGGCGGGCATTCCCCTGACGGATCCGGTTTTGAGTAGCCAGTTTGCCGTGGTGACGGCCCATGATTTGGAACCGCAAAACTGGGAAGCCCTCGCCCAACTGTCGGTGTTGGTGGTGCTCATGGGGGGGCGCAATCTAGGGGCGGTGTGCGATCGCCTCATCCGCTATGGCAAGCGCCCCGAAACCCCCGTGGCGATTATTCGCTGGGCCAGTCAACCCCAACAGCAAATTTGGGAAGGAACGTTGCTCAACATCCCGCAACTGACCAAAGGGCAGAAATTGTCGCCCTGTATCATCGTGATCGGCGAGGTGGTGGGCTTGCGCCCCTATTTGCAGCCATAGCATGTCGCCTCTGCCGCCAGCAAGTGCGGCCCGCGATCATCTACCGCTGCATCCCCTCCAACCCTCTTCAAAAAACCCGGTTTCTAGACATGCTGACCCAAGACCCTCGCGGTTGACTGCTCTGGATGGTGCCTCTGACTAAAAGCTCAGGGCCGCCACCGCCGATACCGCAAAGCCCAATAGAGAACCAACGATCACCTGCACCGGCGTATGGCCAAGCAATTCTTTAAGGCGGTCTTCGTTAAACTCCGGCTTTTCGCGAAATAGCTCATCAATGATTTGGTTCAAAATTTTGGCTTGTTTGCCTGCCGCCTGCCTGACTCCAGCGGCATCGTACATGACAATCACCGCAAAGACAGAGGTTACCGCAAAGGCCGGACTCGCCCAACCCAGGGTTTGGCCGATGCAGCAGGCGAGCGCAGTCACCAAAGCCGAATGAGAACTGGGCATGCCCCCGGTTTCCACCAGGACGCGGACATTAATTTTGCGATGCACGATCAGCTCAAACAGCAGTTTTAAAAACTGGGCCAATAGACACGCGACCAGCGCGACGATCAGCACTCGGTTTTGCAAAATATCACCAATGTCTTGCATGGCTTCTAGAGAGGGTTTCAATGAGTCCGATCAACAATAAAATCTGCCAGCGCCACGAGGGGTTGAGCACCGCTGCCAAAACTTTCTAGCACACTTGCTTTGGCGGCCTCTACGAGTTGCTGAGCCTGCTGTTTCGAGGCTTCTAGCCCCCAAATGCTGGGATAGGTCGCCTTTTGGGCGGCCAGATCTTTGCCGGCTGATTTGCCCAATTCCTCGGAGGTGGCGGTGATATCAAGCACGTCGTCTACGATTTGAAACGCCAGGCCAATGCGATCGGCATATTGGGCCAGCGTCGCCACTTGCGCGTCATCGGCTCCAGCCAAAACCGCTCCCGAGGTGACTGACACGCGCAACAGGGCACCAGTTTTGTGGGTATGGATGTAGTTGAGGGTTTCTAAACTGACATCGGCGACCCCTTCCGAGGCGAGATCGACAATCTGTCCGCCCACCAAGCCTTCAGCACCGACCGCTCTGCCCAAGTCGGCAATGACGCGCAGAGTGCGATCGGCAGACACGTTGCGGGTTTGGGTGGCGACAAATTCAAAGGCGTAGGTGAGCAGGGCGTCGCCCGCCAGGATCGCGACATCTTCGCCATAGACCTTGTGGTTGGTGAGTTGGCCACGGCGATAATCGTCATTGTCCATGGCGGGCAAATCGTCGTGAATCAGCGACATCGTGTGGATCATTTCCAGGGCGCAGGCGGTGGGCATGGCCATGGATTCGGTGCCGCCGAGCAACTCGCAGGTCGCCAGGCACAGGATGGGTCGCAGCCGCTTGCCCCCCGCCAGTAGGGAATAGCGCATCGCCTGATAGATTTTTTCGGGATAGCCCTCCTGAATGGAGGCATCCAGAGCGGCTTCGACGCGCTGTTGGCGATCGCGCAAATAGGTCTTGAGGTCAAAGGTTGTATCCGTTGGAGAAGTCATCACCCTACTCGCCTGCGGCGGTTAAGACAAAATCGATGCCCCAGTGGGCAAATTTGGCATTCGTTGACAATAGCTCAACACTGTATTGTGCAACAGCATGGCCACCGTCATGGGGCCGACCCCACCCGGCACGGGCGTAATGGCCGCAGCCATGGGGCTAACCGCTTCATAGTCTACATCTCCGACGAGGCGATACTCGCCCGGTGCCGTCTCGATGCGGTTGATCCCTACATCGATCACCACCGCCCCCGGTTTAACAAAGTCGGCGGTGAGGAAGTGCGATCGCCCGATTGCGCTGACCACAATATCGGCACTGCGGCTCAGCCCCGCCAAGTCTTGCGTACGAGAGTGGGCCACGGTGACCGTGGCATTGGCCTCTAGCAGCATCAACGCCATCGGCTTGCCGACCAAAATGCTGCGCCCCAACACGATCGCCCGCTTGCCCGCCAGCTCAATATTGTTTGCTTTGAGCAGGTGCATGACTCCCAAGGGCGTGCAACTCCGCAGGCCCGGTTCCCCCCGTAGCAAGCGCCCCATATTCACCGGATGGAGGCCATCGGCATCTTTGTCGGGGTCAATGGCATTGAGCAAAGTCACGTCATTCAGATGCCTCGGCACGGGCAGTTGCAGTAAGATGCCATCGACTCGATCATCAGCGTTGAGTTCAGCTATCAACCCGGCCAAGTGGGCTTGCGGAGTATCGCCTGGTAGCTTCTGACCAAAGGAGGCCATGCCGACGCGATCGCAAGCGCGCTCTTTGTTGCGCACATAAGCGGCACTGGCGGGGTTATCGCCGACCATGATGACGGCTAGCCCCGGCGGACGCCCGGCGAGGGCAGTCCAGGCTTGCACTTTGGTCGCCAACTGGGCTTGCGTTGCTTTTGCTAACGCTTTGCCGTCCAAAATTTGAGTCATCGATTTCCTGAGTTACGCTGTTGATCGAATCCGTACCGTGGGTGCTCAAATTCACCCTGGGCTGCCCACCGCTAGCGGTCGCCGACCGTTGGGGCAACCACCCAGCAACAGTCTTTTCCGAGGTCTAGTGTCTCAGATTTAGCGGCTTCTTATCCTAACGAAATCAAGTCCCAACGAAATCAAGTCCCAGTGAACTCGAGTAGTAGCAACTTATGTGGCGACTAACATTAGGCAGCGCATTCATCCTCTCAACTTTATTAGGGGGCTGTAGCCCACCCGCTGAGGTCACGGTCAAAGAAGAATCAGCGGGACTCCCCTTTCCCTCTGGCATCGCCCAGGTCATGCGGCCAACGGTGATGATCCAGGAGCTATCGCCCGCGCAACAAAATAACACGGTGGAAGTTGAGGGTCAGGTAATCCGGCAAGCGCCCTTGCTGGCGGGGGCACTGTACCAACTGCAGGACGAAGGCGGCACGCTCTGGGTGCGCACGTCAGCAGCGCCCCCAGCGGAGTCGGCCACGGTGCGCGTTGTGGGCACTGTGCAGGTGGAGCCGATCAGCGTTGAAGGCATTGACATCAGCGATTTCTACTTGCAGGAAAGCGATCGCCAGGTGCTCAGTGAGAATCCAGCAGATGCGGAGGCGATCGCCGAGCCCGCTGAATCCGCCCCAGCGGATGAAAAGGCCGCAGAATGACCTACCCAAAACGCCGAACGCAGTTGCCATAGCCCTTAAATGGGGACAGTGGTAGTCTTGGCCGTGAACGGTTTCTAGCGGTCATCACACTTTCCTAGCATCAAGTCTGTAGTTTTCAGCATTGAGACTGCAAGCGGTTCGCGGCAAGGTAGAAGGATGTGGCTATGCGTCTTTGCGGTGGCCTATTCCCTGTCGACACTGGTCTGCTCTACCATGACTTCGGTCGCCTCTGCACCGTCCCCCTCTTCCCCGTTTTCTCTAGAGCCTATGACTGCTTCCATGGCTTCTGGCAGCGATCGCCACACCATTTTTGTCGTCGAAGATCACCCCACCACCCTGGCGGGCATCCATAGCATCATCAAACGCTTTGGTGATCACATCGCCCTCGAAACCCTGACCACCCTGCAAGAAGCCCGCGAAGCCATTCAGCGCTTAGAGCCCAACCTCATCGTGTTGGACCTGCAACTGCCCCAAAGCGCGGGGGAAAGCGCCTCCACCGAGTTGGGCATCCAGTTTCTTAAAGACTTGATGCAGTCCTACCCCTTTCTCAACATTGCGGTGCACACGTCTTACCCCGACGCCCTCGTGCGCATCATTCCCGACATTGACAACCATCGCGGCGGCTTCACCGTCACCAGCAAAGATAGCTCCACCGAAAAAGCCTTCGAGCGCTTTCGCGCCGCCTTGCAAGGCTACACCCACACCCGCGACATTCGCAGCCTCAAAGCCGGGTTAGAACTCAAGCCCGAATGGTTGGAGACGCTGGATCTGGCGTGCAAAGGGGGGTATCAGGATCGGGCGATCGCGAAGCAACTCCATGTGTCCGAAAGTATGGTACGCAATTACTGGAGCAAAATTTACGACGTTTTAGGCATCTACCCTGAGGATGCCAAAGAAGAGGGACGCAATCTGCGCATTGTCACCTGTCTCAAAGCCCGCGAAGAAGGTCTGATTGAATAGGACTGGCGATGAAGATGCAGCCATTCTTGAAAGATCCCATGCGGCGACTCAAACGGCTAGTCCGACAGTCTTCCAAATGGCCGATTGGTTACGCCATCATTGCCGGAGTGCTCGTAATTCGCTGGCTCGGATTATTCTCCCATTTGGAGCTGCTAACCCTCGACTTTTTGCTTAGAAACCGGCTACCGGAGTCTCTCGACGAAGAGGTCGTCATTGTCTTATTCAATGTCAATACAGTTCAGAGTCAAAGTGGGTTGGATGAGCCAACGGAAGAACAACTTGCCCAATTGTTAAAAATCATTTTTTCGGCGGATCCCGCTGCCGTCGGCTTGAATATCTTTTTAGACGATACCAGCAACGATCCCGGTCGAGCACAACTCATTAACATGTTTGAAACCCACCCCAACCTGATTGGGGTGCAAAAAGCATTACCCCCTAGAGAGATTAATCCACCGGCTGATTTATCCGAAGCGGTTGTGGAAAATCAGTTTGGGCTGAATGACTTACCCACTGACCAAGATGGACGTGTGCGACGGACTTTTTTGGGAGCGTACTTGCCTGACGGGGATGACAATACTGAAAATAATCCTTTCAAGTTTTCATTCTCTTTTAAGCTAGCAACAGCCTATTTAACATCCCAAGGTTACACGTTAGAAAATCATCCTCGCAATCCCAACATTCCCATTTTTCAGAACGGAAATAAAGATGAGTTTGTTGAAATTCCGATCCTGAAATCGCATAGCGGTGGATATTTTCGCGAGGTGAATATCAGCGAGATTCAAAGCCTCCTGAATTTTCGTTCTGGCTCAAATACATTTCAAATCATCGAAGCTTTTCAGCTCTTTAATCGCTCACAGAGCCCAGATTTATTAAAAGATAAAGTTGTCATTGTTGGTAAGATGGACTCTTATTTTCCTCGTTTTTTTTCTGTAGCTGCCTCATCAAATTTAACTCAATCTAAAACTGATGAAAATGCGATTTTTCCAGGTTTTGGAATTGTTGGCTCGGAGTTAGAGGCCCATAGTGCTAGTCAGATTATTGATACCGTGATTGACGATCGCCCTCTCCTCTACGCGTTGCCATCCAGTGTCGAAACGTTATTAATTGCCCTTTCCGGAATCAGCGGCATTGTTATTAGTTTGTCATTTGCTTCATCTGCAAGAAGTGCGATCGCCCTAGTAATTTTCACCATCATTGGCTTCAGCATTTGCTACATCTGCATTGCTCGTTTTGGGCTGTGGTTACCCGTGACGCCGATGGCCATTTGTATGCCACTAGCTGGGATGACATATCTCAGCTTTAACTACCGCAGTCAGCGCCGTGCCCTGCAAACCCAAGAAGCCAAATTAATCGAAGCCAAGGTGCTAGAAGCCGAACGGCGCAAGGCGATCGAACGGGCCTTTAGCGCCATTCATGCGGGACCGTTACAGCGACTTTCCAGCCTCTTGAGAAATTCCAAAGACGGCAATCTTGAACCTGACCACGTCGTTGAAGAATTGGAAGCGCTGAACAAAGAAATCAGAGGTGTGGGCGAACGACTAAGGCAAGAAGCGATCGGTGATGTCTACTTTTTCTACTCAGAGGGCGACATCAAGCTAGACCTCACCCATCCTATGCATGAGGTGTTGTATGAAGTCTACAATCTAGCGATGCAGCGTAAACTTCCGGGTTTTGAAAAGGTCAAAGTTCGGGCGATCGCCATTGAACCTTTTAACTGTAATCGCCTCAATCTAGACATTAAGAGGCAGCTTTGTTGGTTTCTCGAAGAGTCTCTGCAAAATATCGGCAAACATGCGATCGGCACGACTCGAATTCAAGTTGTTGGGAAATATGTCGACGAGTTCTATAGTCTCAAGATAGAAGATAATGGGCCAGGTATACAGTCCCCGCATGTCGGAGATGGGACTCAGTCTTCCTATCGTTTAGAAGCATTGCTCTATGGCAAATTTTCCCGCTTCTCAAAACCAGGCGGGGGAACAATTTGCGAACTCAGTTGGCCATCATTACTCGACACCAGTTAAGTGACCATGGAGCAGGATTATGTTGTGTTCAAACCATCAGGAATTGGGGGCTGCAAAGCTTTTTATCTACAGGGAAGTTATGACTTTATCTCACTGCTATACAGTCTGCTCACGGACAATTTTTGTACTTTTCATTGCCCTCGGCGCTTGGGCGCAAACTAGTCGGCACGCGATCGCTGATTACGTCCCTCCCGGAGGCGACCCCCCACCCGGCAGAACCTCCACGTCAGGGATGAGGCTCTAAGGCAGCAAGTCGGCAAACGCATCCATCGCTAATTCCTGGGTAATACAATTGTATTGCTTGCTTTTTGGAGGAGTCGCCGATGTTTGCTCGTTGTCTTCAGGGCTCTGTTGTCGCCGTGGGTGCTCTCGCGATCGCTGTCTTAGTTGCGATGCCCATCAGCTTGACGGTTGCTGATTATGTGCCACCAGGCGGTAATCCTCCCGGAGGCTTGACCGGCACAACAGCAGTCTGGTCTGTTTAACGACAATTCTGTTGCCCAGGGCACCGCCGCTGGGGGGGCGAAACCGTCATGGCAGGTGTCACAAAACTGAGGCGATTGGTTTGTGTTTCTGGGAAAGGGCATTGTTCTTTTCTACAATCAATCTCAACCAAAACGCATTGAGGGTAGGTCGGGGAAATTATTACCCTTAAGGTGAATCTCGTAAGGGAGATCACCTATGAATCTGCTGAAGACTCTGTTTAGTGCTGATGTGGAGGAAACCGATTTCTTCGAAACGACTTATCCCTTGACGAATAATTTCTTTAACGGTGACCCCGAAGCATGGTATGCCCAGTCTGATGTGACAGCAGTCGTGAAGACGGAAATTCAACCCGGTCAACTCGGTCGGGTGAAGTTTCAAGGGGTGCGGTGGCGAGCCTGTTGCGATCGCCCCATCACCCTCGTCGAAGGCACACAAGTCAAAGTGTTGGGTCGCCGAGCCAACATTCTAGTCGTTGAACCGATCGAGGCTTATGTCGCTTTCTAATCCCTTAACTCCGTGAGGTTGATCAGTTGAAGTTGGCCCCGGTCAAGGCAAACCAGCCTTGGCCGGGGCATTTGAGTCAAGCGCTAGTTAACTCGCACGAGGCGAATTTCGGTGCGTTGTTGGGCCGGATCAGCCGGATCGATGCCCGATAGCGGCAAGTAGAACCCTTTGCCTTCCGCCACGATATTGTGCTGGAGGCCCTGACTGCGCAGGAAATTGACCACAACTTGGGCACGCTCCTGGCTGAGCTGTTGGTTGATATCGTGGGAGCCCGTGCGCGAGGTATGGCCAATCACCCGGACCGCCACCGTCTCAGGGTTGAACTCCTGAATTTCTTTCACCAGTCCTTGCAAGGTTTGTTGGCCGGTGCCTGTCAGTTGCGCCGACCCCGTGCCAAACTCCACCTTGCCCTGCACATCGAGGTTGCCGATATCGGGGGCCGCCGTCACCTCAGCCGCCGTCACCGTAGGAATGCTCAGGGTTTGCTCAGTCTTCCCGGCCAGAAGTTCCGCCAATTCCGGATTGTCAGCGCGCACAAGGTCGATCAGCGTTTGGGTGTTCTGGGCTGACTCCCGCAAAAACTGGTCGGTGAAGAGAGTTTCGGGATTACCGGGCAAGTCGTTTAACCGGCCCGAGAGCACCAGAACGGCAGCGATCGCCTCAATTCGCCGCTGCAGGGTACCGTCGGTCATCCAGGTTTGGGCTTCTGCTGCTGTGAAAAAGTCGATGCCCTGCAAGACCGCTCCGGCCTCGGCAGGGGATAGTGCCCCATCTGCCGCGATTTGGGCTTGCAACTGCGACGCATCTCGCACGTTGGAATCAATGCGGCGATAATAGTTTTCCAAAAAGGCCGAGATCACCTCAGGGCGCGACTGAATCAGGCGATCGGAGGCCACAATCACGTCGACGATGGAGTTGGGCGCATCATTGCTTGACAGCACGACGGTATAGTCCTGCTGTCGGGCCTGGGTCACAAACGGCTCCCAGAGCACCGCCACCGCCACGTTTTCGTTGGGGTCTTGCATGAGGGCCCAGGCTTCGGACGCATCCGCGACCCGCACAAGCTCAAAATCTGCCAGGTTAAAGGCGTCAAATTTGGTATCCAGCACCAGCGCCAGATATTCGCTAGGGGTGTCGCCCGCAAAGGCGATTTTGAGAGACTGTCCCTGGCTTTGGGCTTGTTGCACCAGGGGGTTCAGTTCTAGCAGCGACTGCAGCGTCGGATACTTGGGCGTATTGAGCACAACGGCATCGGCCCCAATGGTGTGGTCAATCAGGCCGACGATGGTGCCCGCGGGCTGCTGCTGCAAATATTGATCCAAAGTGGTGACGATGAGATCCGCCTCGCCCTCGGTCAGGGCGGCGGCCCGAGCGGCCTGGTCAAACTCATCGCCGTAGGTGAGGGTGAGTCCCGTATCCGCCAACACCGTCTGAAAGGTTTCATTCCGAAAGGTGCTGTAGCCGCTAAAAGTATCGCCTAACAGGGTCAGTTGGGTGGCACTCCGGGGAGCGATCGCGTGCTGGCGATCGCTGACAGTCCCACTTCCCAACAGATTAGGAGCGGCTTTGCTGAGATACCAGGCTCCTCCCCCCAACAGCCCAGCAGTAATCACAAACGTACCGACCAGGGCGGGATAGTTGGTTTTGGTCATGGCCTTGAGGTTTCCTTAACCCTGGAAATTGCTACCCCTTGTTTACCCAAAATTACGGAAAATTTTGACCATTGGCCGCGAAAAATTCACACGTCCCCCTGGACAACGGCTCGGTCGCTTTAGGCCGATCGCTCACAAAAGCGCTTGAGGGCCAGACGCGCGGCTCCGACTACACCCGCCTGATTGCCCAACTGCGCCGTGAGAATCTGCAACCCCTCGCGGGAAGTAGGCAAGACTCGCTGCTCGATTTCCCGCCAGACCGTGGGCAAAAATAAGTCAGCCCCCGCGCTCATGCCTCCGCCCAGGATGATGGCTTCGGGCGTGAGCACGTAAATTAAGCTGGCTAAGCCGGCCCCCAACGCCCGGCCATATTGCTGCCAGTAAGCGATCGCGTCAGGATCGCCCGCTAAGGCCTGAGCCGCCAGTTTGCCCGGTTCGCAGCCCCTCTCGCGCCGCACCGCCTGCACCGAGCAGTACTGCTCTAGGGAGCCGCGATTGCCGCTATTGCAAGGGGGGCCATCCGGATTCAGTGTGATCAGGCCGAGTTCTCCGGCGGCTCCGGTGCGCCCCACAAATAACTCGCCATTGAGAATGACCGCCCCCCCGACCCCCGTGCCTAGAGTCAACATAATCAGATCTCGAAAGTTGCCTCCCGCTCCCAACCAGGCTTCCCCCAGTCCCGCGCAGTTGGCATCATTGGCCAGCACCGTGGGCAAACCCGTCTTGGCCTCGACCCAGTCCGCCAGGGGCACATCCTGCCAACCCGCCAGGTTAATCGCGACCCGCGCCACCCGGCCCTCAGCACAGGCGGGTCCAGGGGTGCCAATGCCGATCGCCCGTGCCTGCCGATCCGGGTCAAGCTGGTCGATCGCTTGCAGCATCGCCGCCAAAACCGCTTCGGGCGTTGACGGTTGGGGAGTATCCACCCTCAATTGGTCTAAGCAATCGCCGGACTCGCCATAGCGCCCGAGCTTGATCGCCGTACCACCCAGATCCACACCAATCACTTGAGAACCGTTCACCACGCCTTGCATCGCCATTCATCAGAGGCATTGTCCCAGATTTTGTTGGGCTTTTTAGGCAAGGGGCGATCGCTGCGACCGGCGCTCCCACCGATGCCGCCCCCAGCGCCCAGGTGAAAGGCGGCAATACCCAGCCGGGAATCCTGCAACCATAGCGACTCACCGCCGTGCTCAACCCGTGCGGGATAGTCAGGCCAGCCGAAGGTAGCGAGTTTGACATCTTGCCGCCCCCCGCGCTGCTAAACCTCAAGGGAGAGGCGCGATCGCCCGCGCGCGATGCCCCGATACCGTTAACTATGGAGTTTTTACGAATTTGCAGATCGATTGACGCATAAGTTGTTGGTGCCCTTTAGACTGGTAAGGAGTTGTTTACCATTTAGATTTAACAATCATCAATCGAGCATAATTTGTGAAGGTTTTCTTTGGCTTATAACGGTATTCAGGCGATCGCAGCCACAATGACCTTAAACGTCAACCGAAATCTCCACACAACCCCCCCGTTGGAATGTCACGCTTAAGGAGTACTGTTTCATGCTTCACCGCAAGATTTATCAACTTTGCTGTGAGGGTAAAGAAGTCTGGATTTTCTTACGGGATCAGCAGCGCTGGCTCGAACGTGCCACGATTTTAGATATTGAAGGCGATTTGGTCACCGTTCGGTATGAAACCGATGAAGAGGATGAAATTTGCTCTTGGGAAGAGCTGATTCGCTTAGAAAGCATTGGGTCAGTGATGCAGCGGCTCGCCACGGTGCCTCGCGGCGAATTTGATTTTCCAGTTTCCGAAGATTGTCCCGAAAACGAGCGCCTCTCAGACCACCACCACCGAGAATCCAATCCCGATTAGAGCCTGCGGCATTTCTCTAGGAGCCGCCAAGTTTAGGGGTACACGGCGGTGTGCCCCTCTCTCAAGATTCTCCGCAGGCGAGAGCCGGGCAGTCTTTCACGGCAGCCACCGCCACCCCTAAGGGATTGGCGGAAAAATAACATCCCGGTTGACGGCAGTGGATGGGGCAGTTTTGTGTCTGAGTAGGGACTTTTATTGCGAGCGCGCCCCTAAATTCAGCAGGCAAGGTTGAGACCGTGTCGCTGGAGGATGACGGTGATTTTTATCAACCTGAAAATAACTTGACGGAGGGTAGGTTCGCCCCTCAGCGATCGCTCCCAAACTCTCTGCCCGAGCGTAATGCGGCTCACCCCCCGTCAACTAGAGCTGGTCTGGCTATCCTGCTTAGCCGCAAACTCCGGACAGTAGCCCTCCGCCGCCACCGGAAAACCATACATCGGCGACGCAGAATTGTTGCAGCGGGGCTGTTGCCAGTACTGACAGTTAAAACAGCACTGCACCGAGGCATTCAACAGGGCCGGGGAACTGGATTGTCGCATGAGGGATTGCTGACTGATGCCGCGAATCACTAAGTCGTTGCCCTGCCAGCGAATCTGCACCACGCCCGTATCGGCCAGTCGATGCCAGCGGGGGTCGTCTTTGATGTCGGGGGGCAAAGTGACGGTGATCCCCGCCTCGCTCTCCCCGACCTCGCCTTCAAAAGTAGTATCGGGAGCCGCTGGTTGTAAAAACGTATCCCCAATGGGCAATTCCAGGGTTTGATGGGCCGAGGGCAGATGCAACTTATAGCGGCTCTGCAAATCTTCTAAGCTGGCTAAATCCGCTAAAAAGTTGGGAGTCCCATGCACAAACACCACATGGTGAGGCCGCAAATTATGAATAAGTTGCGTCGTGCCGGCACCGTCACTGTGGGCACTCAGCAGATAGGTTTCAATAAAGGCCGCCCCTCGCTCAAACGCAGTATCTAAGTGCTGTAACCACGCCAGGGTGGGCTGATAGTGAGAATCGTCGTGATCTAACCCAGCGTCGATCACGCTGTTCGCCAAATCACCAGGCAGAAAAATCCGCCAGGGCCGATCGCCCCAACGGGCCAATGCGCTCAAGTTAGCGTTTTGATAGCCGATGATAATCGCTGGGTGACCGGGTTCGTCCGGTAGCTGCCGCGGCAAGCGCTGAATGCGAGGCAAAATGCGATCGTCCCAAAACAACGGCTGATGCCGCGCAAAGTTTTGGACATTGCTCGGCAAATGAGGCAAAAGTTCTAGATAGATGTCGCACGCTTCGGCCACCCAACCATCGACCCACACCGTCACATCGCGTCCGGTGAAGTGGTGATGACTGCGCAAAAGCATCAGCAATTCTTGCCCTAAGCCCACCAACGGCACTGGCAACAGGACGTTGTGACCGGCGGCCAACACCTGATTGAGCTGATCCGCCAGCCGGTTTTCTTGCTGCCGCCGATGGGGATACCGGGCCGTGCCCTGGGTGCCTTCGACAATTAGAGCATCGGGCTTGAGCCCCCGCAGCTCATCCAAAGGCAGGCCCTCAGTCAGCCGCGAGTTAGAAAGAAAAAAGTCGCCGGTATAAAAGACGCTGTAGTTGCGATCGCTCGTCGAGTAAGTAATTAACAGAGAGGCTGCACCGGGCAAATGTCCGGCAGGCCAAAGCTTAGCGGTGAGATTGTCAGCCAACTGGATGGACTGTCGCCAAGGTAGCCGATGGCAAAACTCAGCCCCTTTCGGCATGGCGACCTCTGGCCAATTGAGCGGCAATAGGTCAGCGGTGGCTTCACTACAGTAGATCGGCAGCTCGGGCCAGGTATGGTGCAGCTCTAACAGCGATCGCCCATGGTCAGGACCGGCATGAGTGCAAAACACAAAATCTACCGGGGCGGGGGATTCGTGCTCAATCGGTAAAAACTCCAAAGTTGGCAGCCCGCAGTCCAGCATCACGCGATAGGGGCCAATTTGCAGTTGCAAACAGATACCCTCGTCAGCGTGACCAACGCCGTAAGGTAAACAGGATAATACGCTCACCGGCTTCCTATCTGATGACCCGATAACAACAAGGGCAAAGCCTTAGGAAAGCATGGCAAACGAGACCGGCACAGAGTGGGGCGACTCCGCAACTGCCAACAACCAAGCGGGTAAAAGGAGGCTTTGCGAGGCTCAGCGTTCAATGGGCAGAGCCATTGCCGTGGTAGTTATCCGTGTCGTAAAAACCGTTGCGAGTGCCAAAAAACAGGGTTGCCACTACAAAAATGCCAGTCAGCACTAACAAAACTGCTTTGATGTCCATAGGATGAATCGTCTAAATTATTAAGGCCAGGTAGGTTGAACCGGATAAACCCCTCAGGGGAGGGGGCTGAGACTTTTCTCAAATGCACTTAAATTTACTGTTCTTCACCGATCCTACCAACGGACTCCCACATATTCATGAACCTTAATACAGGGTTTGGAAAATCGGCAGTCCTGGCGGCCTCCTGGTGACGGCCAGGAACCCTCCGCAAAACCGGACCAACCGCTCCGGAGCAAGGCGCAATCCCTTATGCTGTATAAGTTCGGCTGAGGTCAAACCGACCCATGCCGCCGACCAACGCCTCAGGCCCAGTCAATACTGAGGATAAAAAATCAGACGATCGCCCTGACATTACTAGAAGTTATGACGTCACAGCCATCAGAGCGAGTGACCCAAGCAGAAGCCTGGTTCGCAGCCGGTCAACTCGCTTTTGAAAGAGGAAACTATCGAGACGCCGTGTGCGCTTTGGAAGAAGGCAATCGGCTAGCCGGAGGGGCCACCTTTTTAGGGGGCAACATCCAGCTTTGGTTAATGAATGCTTACTCGGCGGCAGGGCGATCGCAAGAGGCGATCGCCCTGGGTGAAAAGCTGAGCAAACACCCTGACGTAGACATTCGCAAACAGAGCAAACGCGTCCTCGAAATTTTGCAGGCTCCCCAACTCCAGCGTCGCCCCGACTGGCTCACGCCCATTCCCGACTTGAGCGAACTGGAGGAAAGCAACAACGCTGATTTCACTATCCGTAAGTACAATCCCCCAGTGAAGTCAAAGCAGCCACCCTCAGCAGAGTCGCCCCCGGAAGACCTCAGCCAAATCAATACTCGCGACAACGGCTTTCTGTGGGCCGCGATCGCCCTCATTTTGCTCACTTTGGGGGGGGTGTGGTGGTTGGGTGGCGGAGTGTGAGGGGTTGGGTATTAGGTTTTGGGTGATGGGCTTTGGGTTCTGGGTATTAGGAGCCTCATCCCTGGCCCCGCCCCCCACTCTCATCCTCTCAATACTTCCTGCCGTTCGGCTACCTGTTTGAGTCGCTGGAGTTGGGCTGCCATGTCTTGTTTAGTCCACTTGGCGGCAAAGGTCTCAAAGCCAAAGGCGACGAGGGGATTGGGGATCGCAAACTCAAAGCGATTCAGTAAATGGGTGCCCGCTGCGTTGGGTTGGCATTCCCAGCGATCGCGCCCGGCAAAAAACCCGCTAAATTCCCACACGATCAGGCCGGGTGCCCGCTCAGCCACGGTGCTGATGAGGGTCGGCTGCACCAGCGGGAGCTGAATGATAAAGCGGCTCTGCCCCCCCAAGTCCGTATTCCAAGTGTCGCCGATCGGCTCGCAGCGCAGCGCCGGATTGAGCCATTGATGCATGAGCGATCGGTCGACAATGCAGTGCTCCACCGTGGTAGCGCTGGTGGCAATTTGAATGGATTGTTCAAAAATCTGGCGTTTTTGCGTCATTAAACATCTTTATCTAACGATTGGACGGCTATAACTTTATACCGATGACCGCTGCACCGAGAAGACTCAAATCTTGCCAAAATCATTCGCTAAGAGCAGAAGAACGTAGAGAATCGGCACCAAAATCGCAAATAGAAACCACGAATTCCCATGTTGAAACCGAAAAACAACCTTAGCCTAGAACTTTGGCTTAACCGTCCATTATAAAAAAACGTCCCAGGGTTGTGTTTATGGTAATTTCACGCAAATATAGCTCCATGAGCGAACTCGATGGAATCTGGGTCGAGCAAATTGTGCATTGCGGCCCAAAATGACGCGAATTAGCCCAGTAGTTCTCAGGCTGAGAACGATTCTCGCGGTTAAGGTCGCTTCAAAGGTCAAAATCATCGTTTTGCCGCCCTGAAGTGTGCCCTATAGACGAGATTTTCGTCTCACAATGCCCGCCAAATCCCCCATGAGAATTGCTGGAATTAGCCAAAAATCGTATCTCAGGAACCATGACAGTCAGTCTCAATTTTTTCCCTTTACCCCCCTGGGTGTCTCCTCCCCTTGAGATGCCCCTTTCTTTAGCGCAAGTGAATACGACTTCAGCGCCAGTGAATACGACTTCCTTTGATGGCTTCATCAATGAGATGAGTAGTACGCTGGGCGCATTTTTACCCAGTTTGATTTGGGCGATCGTGATTTTGATCGTCGGATGGATTGTTGCGACCATCGCGGCTGCCATCACTAAAAGTGTTTTGAAGCGGACATCCATCGACGATCGCCTCGCCAACATGGTGATGGGAAACGATCAGAGTCGCGATGTGCCCGTAGAGGCCTGGGTGGCCACCACGGTTTATTGGGTGATCCTCATTTTCACCCTGATCGCGTTTCTCAACGCCCTCAATCTTGAAGTCGTTTCAGAACCGCTGAATGGCTTCTTACAGGAAATTTTCCAATATTTACCGCGCATCGGTGGGGCGTTGATCTTGTTGGCTGTGGCCTGGGCCACTGCCACCATTGTGAAAGTTTTAGTGACGCAAGGATTAGCCCGATTCAACCTGGATGATCGGCTGTCTGAGCAAATGGGTCAGGAAGGTCGTAGCCCGATCGTGGTGAACGAAACTATCGGCTCTATCCTTTACTGGTTTATTTTCTTGCTCTTTGTGCCGCTGATTCTCAGTGCCTTAGAGCTGCCAGGATTGCTCGCTCCGATCGAAACCTTAATTAATGATTTCCTGCAGGCGATCCCCAGAATTCTCACCGCAGGCATCATCTTGTTAGTCGGTTGGTTTATCGCCCGGATTGTCCGCAAGATCGTCACGAACTTGCTGCAAGCGACCCAAGCCGACCGGCTTGGGGCACGGTTTGGCCTATCTTCTAGCCCGACGACGACCGCGCCGCCGCCGCCGGCCACGACTGCTCCGGGGACGCCACCGCCACCGCCGTCTTCTTTCCGCAGCGCAGGCGGCCCCTCGACTAGCGGCCCCTCGACCAGTAGTGGTATGTCGCTATCGGAGCTGACCGGCACGATTGTGTTTGTGCTGATTTTGATTCCGGCGGTGGTGGCCGCTCTCAACGAGTTGAATATCGAGGCGATCTCCGGGCCAGCCATTTCCATGCTGGAATTGGTTCTTGATGCCATTCCCCGCATCATTATGGCTGGGGTGGTCTTAGCCGTAGCTTATGTGGTGGGTCAGTTTGTGGCTGACCTGGTGACGGGGCTGTTGCGATCAGCGGGTTTCGACAATATCTTTGGCATTTTAGGCTTACCGGAACTCAATACGCCCCGGTCTCGCGTTGACAATATCGATGCGGAGGGTCGCCCAGCGACCCGTGTCGAACCGGCGAGCACTTCGCCTTCAGAAGTGGTGGGCTTGATTGCCCTGGTGGGGGTCGTCCTCTTTGGGGCCATCACCGCTACGGAGATTTTGGGCTTCGAGACCCTTTCGACCATCGTGCGGGCGATTTTGCAAATTTCGGCACGGGTGCTGAGTGGCGTGGTGGTCTTTGCCGTGGGCCTCTACTTCGCCAACCTGGCGTTTCGCCTCATTAGCAATATGGGCGGTTCGCAGGCCAATATTTTGGCTCAGGCAGCGCGCATTGCTTTGATTGCCCTGGTGACGGCGATGGGCCTACAGCAGATGGGGGTGGCCACTGACATTGTGAATTTGGCCTTTGGTCTGTTGTTGGGCGCGGTGGCGGTGGCGATCGCGATCGCGTTTGGTCTCGGTGGCCGTGACATTGCCAATGAGCAAATTCGCGAATGGCTGAACACCTTTAAGCAACGCTAACGTCGATTTCCCGATGGTGAAGACAATGCACCCCTGTTGTTCGTCAGCAGGGGTGCATTGTGGAATGGGGATCGTTATAGTAAACAGCACTGTTATTTAAACGGGACTCGGGTTGCTGGGGGATGAATAGTGACGAGATTGCTCGGTACATCGAACAAACGGATAGCCTCTCGAAGCCGTGGATGTTGATTCAGTGGCGCTTGCAAAAGTTGCAGGAACGTAAAGCCACTATGGACTCGGACGCCTATCTGCAAGAACTGTCAGAGTTGCATCAGGCTTTGATGAACCTGGGGGAATGGTGGGTCGGTCGCGAAGACGAGGTGTTTTGATAAGGCTTTGAACCCACCAACGATGCTGTCCTCTTCACAGGTTTTGGCGAGTGGTCACAGCACCCGCTTGTTTGATCGCGAGCTGAGTTGGCTGGCCTTTAACCGCCGCCTCACCTATGCGATCGCGGCGGCCGACCACCCCGCCTTAGCGCGGCTGATTCAACTGTCGCAGGCCGCCGCTTCGTTGGATGAGTACTTCATGGTGCGGATGCCATTACTCAAGGGCATCGTTTTAGGCCAGGAGGCGATCGCCCTCAATCCCCACAAGCTCAACCGTTTACGCGCCTATCTACGGCCCCTCAGCGATCGCCAGCAAGCGCATTTTGGGTTTAACCTACAGCCGCAACTGGCCGAGCAAGGCGTCCATCTGTTGAATTACAGAGCGCTCACCGAGGCCCAACAACAGTATTGCCATCGCCGTTTTGAAGATGAAGTGGTGCCGGTTTTGACCGCTTTGGTGACGCCCCCCGATGAGCCCACCCCCGACTTTTCTAACCTGAGTTTAAATCTGGCCGTCTGGCTAGAACGGGCTGGCGAAACCAAAATCGCTTGGGTCAAACTACCCCGTGTATTGCCTCGGTTTATGGTATTTCGCGGGGCCGCCAACCCTCAGCAGTGGGTCGCCGTGCCGCTGGAGCAGGTGATTGCGGCGCATCTCCTGCTCCTGTTTCCCGAGGATAAGCTGCGTGGCTGTTATCCCTTTCGGGTGACGCGCAGCACCGATCTGGGCGTTTTAGACTCAGAAACCGCCAACCTGATGGAAATGATTCAGGAGAGTTTGCAGCAGCGACAGCAGCAGGGCCAACCCGTGCGCTTAGAAGTCGGGTACGCCATGCCAGCGGGGATGCGATCGCACCTGACTAATCAACTTAGCCTAGCCCCTCCCGATCTCTACCAACTGGGGGGCTGGCTGGGTCTGAGCGACCTCAAAGAACTGGCCAGCCTGCCCCGCCCGGATCTCCGGTCGCCGATTTGGCAACCGGGCCTGCCCCCGGCGCTGACCCCACAACCCACCCCTTCGATGCTGTCGTTTGTGGCCTTGGCATCAGCGCCGACGGCTGATTTGTTTGGCGCGATCGCCCAGCAAGACTTACTGCTGCACTTTCCTTATCACTCCTTTACCGATACCGTCGAACAGTTCGTGGCTCAGGCGGCAGCCGATAGGCAGGTGCTCACCATTAAAATGACCCTGTATCGCACGGCGGTTGACGCCCCCATTGTGCGATCGCTCATGGCCGCCGCCAAAGCCGGTAAACAAGTGGTGGTGTTGGTCGAACTCACCGCCCCCCTCGACGAAGCCATCAACATTCACTGGGCCAAGCAACTGGAAAAAGCCGGTGCCCACGTTGTTTATGGGGTAGTGGGCTTTCGTACCCACACGAATCTAGTGCTGGTTGCCCGGCGCGAGGCGGACCAGATTCGTCAGTATGCGTATCTGGGCACCGGCGATTACTTGCCCGATCGCCCCCAACCGTATGAAGATCTCGGGCTCCTCACCAGCCGTTCGGCGATCGCCACTGACTTAGGTCATCTCTTCAATTTTCTCACTGGCTGCTCACTCCCCGTCGACTACACCGCCCTCATGGTGGCCCCCGGTCAATTGAAATATCGGTTGCGGGCCTTGATTCAGCGCGAGGCCGACCACGCCCGTCAGGGCAAACCCGCCCACTTGATCGTCAAACTCAACCTGCTGGCCAATCCCGACATCATCGAGGCGCTGTATGCCGCCTCCAACGCGGGGGTCGAAATTGACCTGATCGTCCGCAGTATTTGTCGCCTGCGCCCAGGCGTACCCGGCATGAGCGATCGCATTCGCGTGTATAGCTTGCTGGGTCAGCATGTCGAGCACAGCCGCATCTTGTATTGCCAAAATGACGAGCAGCCCGAAGCGTGGATCGGCACCGCTGACTGGACCTCCCGTGGCCTCAACGAACGCATCGAAGTGATGGTACCAATCTACGATCCTGACCTCGTCACCACCACCCATACACTGTTGCAAACCCTGTTATCTGACACGCAAAACTGTTGGCAATTGCAACCCAATGGTCAGTACATCAAACGCCAGCCGCCCCCCGGCACCCCACCGCAGTCTGCCCAAGATACCTTTACAGAACAAGGTCACGGCAGTGGGGGAGGAGTGGCTGGGTAGCTGGGTCGTTGGGTCGTTGGGTCGTTGGGTGGCTGGGTCGTCGGGTGGCTGGGTCGCTGGGTCAGTTTCGAGCCAGGAGGAAGCACTGTTATTTCAAGCACATCCCTTGGAACCTGCCATCAGCAATGCGTCCTGTCCTACTAAGGAATGGGAATTTAATTAAGTGTGGACAGCCGTCTCGGCTGTCCAAGAGCAGGCAAGATGCCTGCCCGACAAAACTTGGATTTTATAAAATCCTGATTCCTAAGGAGATCTCCAGGAACAAAAATACCGGTTGTGGTGCATTACACTGCGCTTTAGCGAAGCCATGCCCAGAGGGCTATATGACACCCTACAAGGGGGAAATTCTTTTCCAGAGATCTCCTAAACCTCCGCTCTGCGGCAAAATACCTCACCCTCACCCCCAAAATCTACGGGCAGACTTCGCCAACACCTGCCACCCTCACACCCTGCCACCCTCACACCCTGCCACCCTCTACTCTACTCAGCAGCTCGTTAAAAGAACTTGGTACGATACCCACAAGCCCGATCATTGGACCGCGATCGCCCAAGCGCGGCGATGGCCTTCGGGGCCAGTCTTTGATCGTCATCCGCATGACTGCTCTGGGGAGAACTCACCATGACCCAATCAAGCAACAACTGGAATCCGCTCCGACTGGTCGATACGTTGACCTTTTTTGGAGAAGTCCCCTTTCTCGGAAATTTTCGCTGGTTACAAGCAATGTTTGGCGCAACCTCTAATCCTGAAGCTCCTGAAGCGACCGCCATGGGTCCCCATCGCGAGGTCGTTTTACTGTCGGGTGGTGGTCCGGAAGCCGATGCCCTCACCGATTTGCTGCACCATCAGGGTAAGGTCGTGCGATCGCAGCTCCTCCCCAGCGACACCCCTTTGCCCGAGGCCGATGCCCACCGCATTGTGAATGCCCAGGCCGTGATCTGGCAGGGGGTGCCCGACGACGAGGAATGCTTCTCGGCTCAACTGGCCGATCTTCAGTCCCTACCGGTGAGTGAAGACTATCCCCTGTTTGACTTTCGCCTTAGCGACAATGAGGGACTGCGAGAAGTATGGGGCGCAGTGGATGATGTAGTCATGGGCGGCGTCAGTGCCAGCGGCATGAGCTTGCTGCCCGGCTATGCTCGCTTTGCGGGTGATGTCTCCACCGCTAACTCCGGTGGTTTTGCCAGTGTCCGCACGCGCAATTTTGAGCCGCCGTTTAACCTGCAGGGGTGGCAGGGAGTGCGCCTGGTGCTGCGGGGTGACGGGCAGCGCTACAAAATGATCTTGCGCAATAGCCACAGTTGGGATAGTCGGGCCTACTGCCATTCTGTCGATACGGACCCCGACCAGTGGATAGTGGTAGATATTCCTTTTGCCGCCTTTATCGCGACCTTCCGCGCTAAAACGCAGCCCACCGCGCCGCCGCTCGATCCGACTTCGGTGTGTTCCTTTCAGTTAATGCTGAGCAAATTTGAGTACGACGGCGACAAAAACCCGCATTTTCATCCCGGCTCGTTTTCGCTGGATGTGCGATCGCTGGGGGTTTATCGACCGGCCCCGACACCGCTGCTGGTGGCGATCGCTGACTCGGCGGCCCAAGCCGAAACCTACGCGGGTCTGCTCGCTCCCAGCGGCGTCCCCTATCAAATTTTGACGAAAAATGAGGCCGATTTTGCCGAAAAGCTCGCCGGTACCCTGCCCCAAAATTAAGGAAAGCTCCCCCTTGATGCGATCGCGCTAGCCCCTACCCCGCCCAACCACAAACCCCAAAACGTCAGTTGGGCGAATCCATCGCCGGTTCATTGCCCACCATTATCGGTTCCTACCAACCCGCCGTTACCAAACGCATCAACGGTGATCGCAACATCCGTGGCGGATCAATCTGGCGATCTCCATGATTTGGCTGACTTGCAACTGGAGACCCGCTCGGTACGCCTCATCCACGGACGCTGGCCCTGGTAGCCGATAGTTCACCAGGGGACCTGAGCCCAGACCAGGAACTGAACGACGATCGCCCTGAGTTGCGATCGCCCCACCCAACGCCGTAAGCTTAGCGACACCCACCATGGTTAAGACGAGGTAAGCGGCATGGCATTGACCGAGGGGTACAAAATTGCAGTAGGCAAGCTGGAGTGGTTTTATCGTGACGAAAAACCACTGGGTGAAAATCGCGATCGCCTCCCCGTCCTCCTCTTGCATGGGTTGGTGTCCCAGAGTTATAGCTGGCGCGACGTGATGCCCAAGCTGACGGAGCAGGGCTTGCGGGCGATCGCCCCCGACTGGATTGGTCACGGCTTTTCCAGCTTTCCCGAAAAGCGCGATTTTGCCTACAGCGCCGACGCTTTTGTGACCGAGTTGGGCAACTTTTTGACCGCCCTCGAAATTGAAAAAGTGCACTTAGTCGCCCAGGGGTTTATGGGCGTGTATGGCGTGCTGTTTGCCCTGCAAAATCCCGACCGGGTCGAGCGGTTGGTCATCATCAATACGCCCCTGGGTCCCGAGGCCAAACTGCCAGGAGCCATTCGCCGCATGACCCTGCCCCTCGCCGGGGAAATGATGACCCAAGATCCGCTGCTGGTCGATCGCACCCTCGAAGGCGGCGGCCCCTATCAGGTGGATGATCAAGATTTAGATGTCTACCGCAAGCCCTTTTTGACGACCTCATCGGCAGGGCGATCGCTACTGTTTACCCTGCGCAATTTCAAACTGGCGGAAATGACCCAGGCGATCGCCAACGGGTTGCCTGAGTGGCAGCACATGACCCAACTCATTTGGGGCACCGCCGATCCATGGATTCCGGTGGCGCTGGCCGAAAGCTGGGTGCAAACTCTCCCGTCAGGAGAATTATCGCCCCTCGATGAAGTTGGTCACTATGCGCAAGAGGACTGGGCAGACAAAGTTGCCGAAGTGCTGGTGCCGTTTTTGCGCCGCGCCCCCATTGAGGGCTAAGCAGGTCCGGCGATCTCATCAAGCATCTATATCGCCCCCTTAAAAACCGCTGGCAGGGATTGTGGCAGTCGGGCCGACGCAGGGGCATCCCAGCAATTCTCAGTATGAGAACAGTTCTCATTTTTGGCTCATCCATGAGTCCTGAAAGGCCTGTTCCTTCGTTCGAAGGATGATATGTCGAGTGCCATCAAAGCCCAGAAATCAGTACAAAGGCATCAAAATGAGAATTGCTGGGGGCATCCCGCTGGGATTGACGACTAAAGATTGGCAGGACAATAATCTCCCGGTGGACGCGGTAGCTGGGTGAGAAGGCAGAAGAGAACGCCCTGTAGATTGGCGTGGCCATGATTTAAGGCTGGTGGGCAAGTGTCCACCCGATGGCAGATCAAGACTGCTGGCGATTCGTAATGGGGATGCCAGCTCAGGAATGAGAATTGAATAAGTTGGGATAGCCGTCTCGGCTGTCCCAAGGCAGGTATCTAGCCTGCCCTAACCATTTGTCTGTTATGTGATCCTCATTCCTTAGGAATGGGAATTTAATTAAGTGTTGACAGCTGTCTCGGCTGTCCAAGAGCAGGCAAGATGCCTGCCCGACAAAACTTGGATTTTATAAAATCCTGATTCCTTAGTCGCTGATTACCGTGGGATGCCATATCAGTTGAGACTTTCGGCTTTTTAAAACTGGGACGTGATTGCCGCCGCAATTTACTCAGAAGGGTTTCCATGAAAATCTCATCCACAGTTCTGATGTAACCGTCCCAGAAACTACGCTGGCTGAGCGAAGTCGCAGCCAAAAACCAGCCAGAACTTCCCTTCGACTCCGCTCAGGGGACGGTTACGTTCTGATAAAACGTTTAAATATTCTTGACGGGCCTTAATGTCCAAGCTGAAACAGCTCCGGCTATGGGGATTTACATCAGTCAAATGACAGATTTAATTCGATTGAAATTGACTAAAAGGCAGTTAAATGAATGACGCAAAACTACAGATTGAAATAATAATTAATGCAACGTAAATTGCGCTTGACACTTTTATCTTTTTGAATCTAAGCTTTAAACATCGAACAAGTCAGCCTAATCTAACCGTGCAATTTCTTTATGTGTGTTGTTAGAGCGGGGGAACCATTGAAGGGGCGCATTTCTGATTTCTTTATACCCAAATGAGGGTAATCAGAAAGGGACATTTCTCAGTCCTAGTCCGTCAGCTAACCTCGTCGGCATTGAGGAGAGACTGAATCGTCAGCATTTTTGCATGACTGTTTCAGTGTCCTAAGTCGTATCACCACGGCTGTTCGCTGTTCATGTCTAGGCTCTAGGAGGGTCTCATGCAGTTCAGGTCACATGCTCGTACTCCTGCCCTGAAGGGGCAGACTATTTGTGCAACCAATATTGCTGGTCAATCTTCGTTAAAACCCATGATTAGGCGGTTAGAGGCAGCCTTGGGTCGTCGAAATTTGGATGAAAGTCTGATTCTCTTGGCCAGACCTCCCAAAGTCCCTGTGACGCTTTTGCCAAACACAAAAGTAACCAACTTTGTAGTGGGTTACAGTGGTTCAGCCCATAGCCAATCAGCCCTTGATTTGGCGCTTTGCATCGCTCACCAAACTCGTTTAGTCAAACCAGATCCTGTAGTGGTGCACGTGGTGTATGTGGTTGATCAAACGCTTCCCAAAATGATTGCGAATGCCGATCGCATTCTCTGGCAAGCTCGCTGTTTGGCCAGCGAATGGCGTGGTTCGCTGCATGCTCATTTACGGGTGGGTGATGTCGCCACAGAACTCAGCCAAGTGGCCCGAGAAATGGAGGCTGATGTGTTGCTGCTGGGCTGTCACACCTCCAACCATCCCTTGGTGAAGAAGTTGGCCTCTCAAACTCCTTGTTCTGTCTTAGGTTCGCTGCATTAGGGGAGATGATGCGGTTTCAAAAGATTGGGGTCGCTCTCAATGATCCGCAGTGGGATGAGGTGGTATTTAAGCATATGTCCTGGGCTTAGCCCAGTCCGGCGCAAGCCATCTCAAACTGCTGCACTGCTGCGCTTGGATATTGATAAAAGTCTGGGTTTAACGGTAGATGCTGGAGCGGGGCTGCGCTCTAGGTCTGAGGTGCTAGCAGAGCATGAGGCGGATCACCTGGCGCGTGTTCAAGCAGGTCAACCGTGGCTGGAAGACCTGCATAAACCACGTCTAAGTTGAGAACTGGAGTTTTGTTTGATCGGGCAGAACCTCATCTAACCTCTCCTTCTCAAGGCTACTGTGTACACATAAGTCCTGAAACCCTTGTTGCCAGGGCTTTTCCCTCATCCCCCAACCCCTTCTCCCAAAGCGGGAGAAGGGGAGCC
>Ga0076930_100627_pt1 | contig 29334 bp, 26 predicted proteins | sample HotLakConsoUCCRE_FD_71149 | JGI IMG/M metagenome (GOLD analysis project Ga0076930, IMG submission 71149) | Hypersaline microbial mat communities from Hot Lake, Washington, USA - Hot Lake Consortium UCC-RE (version 3) (version 3) ...
TCGGCGCCACTGTCGTCCACGCAGAGGCCCCGTTCGACCCCGAGGACGGCGCCTACCACGACGGCGGCGGCCACGGATTGCAGCTCGAAACCGAGGCCCGCGACGACGGTGATGTTGCCGAACCGGGCGAGGAACATGAAGCCCGCGAGACCGGTCAGGGCGCCGGCGAGGACGAAGGCCCAGAAGACGGTGGCGCGGGTGTTGATGCCGGCCATCTTGGCGGCCTCAGGGTTCGAGCCGACAGCGTAGAGCTTGCGCGCGGGGCGCAGGCGGGAGAGGGCGACATGGGCCAGAAGGACCACGGCGAGCGCGGTGACGAAGCCCGCGCGGAATTGCAGCTCGCCGATCTCGAAGAGGCGCTGGTTGGGGAAGTTCACCAGCCACCCAGGCAGCATGGAGGTGTTGATCGAGGTGCCGTCGGCGAGTTCCACCAGCATGGAGCGGAAGATTGCCATGGTCCCCAGCGTCACGATGATCGCGGGCACGCGCGCATAGGCCACGAGCACGCCGTTCACCGCGCCGAAGGCGCCGCCGAGGAGCATGGAGAAGGCGACGAGGAGGAGGGGGTGCATCTCCGGAAACTGATGGATCATCATGCCCGTCGCATAGGCGACGAAACCCACGATGGAGCCCACGGAGAGGTCGATGTTGCGGGTCAGGATCACCAGCGTCTGGCCGCAGGCGATGAGCGCCATGATCGCGACGGCGGACGAGATGCGGTTGAAAAGGCGCCCCGACAGGTAGTTCGGGATCTGCGTGGCAAAGAAGCCGAGGACCAGCGCCAGCACGATGAGGAGCGCCAGCAGGCGCAGCGTCTGGGGGCCCATGCGGTCGATCAGGCCCATGTCAGGAGGCCTCCCGCAGATCGGTCTGGCCGGTGGCCAGCGCGATGACGCGCTGCTGGCTGGCGTCCGCGTTGTCGAGGATGTCCATGAGGCGTCCCTCGCGCAGGATGGCGATGCGATCGCCCATGGCCATGACCTCCGGCAGGTCGGAGGAGATGACGAGGGCGGCACCGCCCATCGCCACGAAATCGCGGATGAGCTGGTGCACCTCTGCCTTGGCGCCGACGTCGATGCCGCGGGTGGGTTCGTCGAAGATCAGCAGGTCCGGTTTCACCGTCAGCCATTTGGCGAGCATCACCTTCTGCTGGTTGCCGCCGGAGAGGTTCTCGACGGAGGTCTCCACGTCGGCGGCGCGGATGTTGAGGCGCTTGCGGTAGGCGCGGGCGATCTCGACCTCGCGTCTCCGGCGCAGGAAGCCCGCGGGCGACAGGACGTCCGACAGCTTGGCCAGCGTGATGTTGGCGCGGATCGACAGGGGCATGGCGAGGCCGAGCTTGCGGCGGTCCTCGGAGACATAGGCGATACCGGCGGCGATGGCGTCGCGCGGGGAAGAGGGCGTGAAGGGCGCGCCCTTGTAGCGGATGGTTCCGGCGGTGGCGGGGGCGATGCCGAAGAGGGCGAGGGCCACGTCGGTGCGGCGGGCGCCGATGAGGCCGGCCATGCAGAGGATCTCGCCCGCGTGGAGGTCGAAGGAGACATCCTCGAAGACACCCTCGCGGGAGAGGCCGCGGACCTCGAGCACCGTCTCGGGGCGGGCCTTCGAGGGGACGTGTTCGAAGAAATGGTCCACCTCGCGGCCGACCATTTCGGCGATCATCGCGTCGGAGGTCACGTCGGCGACGGGGCGGGTGGAGATGTGGCTGCCGTCGCGGATCACGGTGACCCGGTCGGCGATCTCGAAGATCTCCTCGAGCCGGTGGGAGATGTAGACGACGGCGACGCCCGAGCGGGCGAGGCGGACGGCGACGGCGCGGAGCTGCTCGGCCTCGTGGGCCGAGAGGGCCGCGGTGGGCTCGTCCATGATCAGGACGCGGACGTCCTGGCTCAGGGCGCGGGCGATCTCCACCGCCTGCTGTTCGGCGAGGGTAAGCTGGCTCGCCAGCCGGTCGAGCTCGAGGCTCATGCCGATGCGCGCGGTCAGCTCGGCGGCGCGGCGGCGCAGGTCGGCGGGGCGCTGGATCAGGCCCTCGTCGGTCTTGGAGATGAAGATGTTCTCGGCCACGTCGAGATCCGGGAACACCATCGGTTCCTGATACATGGCGGTCACGCCGAGGTCGCGGGCATCCTGCGGCCCCTTGAGCGTGACGGGTGCTCCGTCGATCTCCACATGGCCCGAGGTGGGCCGGTGGATGCCGGTCATGGTCTTGATCATGGTCGACTTGCCGGCGCCGTTCTCGCCCACGATGGCGTGGACCTCGCCGGGGAAGAGGTCGAGCGACATGGCGTCGAGCGCACGGGTCGCGCCGAAGCGTTTGGTGACCGATTTCAGCGACAGGACAGGCGCGGGCATGGGCACTCCGGGCTGCGGGAGAGGCCCGGCGCGCGGGAGGGCGCGCCGGGCGGAGGGGAGGCCTTACTGGGCCGCCGCTTCGACGTTCTCGGAGGTGTAGACCGTGAAGGGGCCCATCAGGACGCGCTTGGCGCCTTCCCGGCCCGGATCTTCCTCGATCGTGTAGTCGCCCATGCGGCCGGCGGTGAAGCTTTCGCCGATCTCGCCGGTGAGCTGGCCCGTGGCGAGGCCGTAGGCGGTGTAGTAGGTGAGGTAGCCGAGATCGCGGAAGTCCCAGAGCGCGAATTCCGGCGCGCAGCCGTTCATCGTGTAGGAGGCCATTTCCGCGGGCAGGCCGAGGCCGGAGACCTTCACCTGATCGCAGAGGCCCTCGTCCTGCATCGCCTTCGCCGCGGCCTGGATGCCGACGGTGGTGGGCGACATGATCAGGCCCAGATCGGGATACTGGTCCACGAGGCTGAGCGCGCGGTTGTAGCTGACCTCGGACTGGTCGTCGCCGTAGACGACGTCGACGAGCTCGATGTCCGCGTATTTCTCATCCTCGGCCAGCGCCTCCTGCATGGAGGCGATCCAGGCGTTCTGGTTCGCGGCATCGGGCGTGGCCGACAGGACCGCCATCTGGCCGGAGCCCTCGAGGATCGAATGGGCCATGTCGGCCATCACGACACCGATGGAGCCGAAATCCACCTGCGCCACGAAGACATCTTCGCCCTCGCCGCCGGGCACGGGGCTGTCCCATGTCACCACGCGGGTGCCGGCCGCCTGGGCGGCCTGGGCCGCGGGCGCGATCTGGTCGCCCGCGTTGTTCGACAGCATGACGGCGGCGACACCTTGGGTGGTGGCCGTGGTCATCAGCTCGATCTGGCCCGCGACGGAGTTTTCCGGCGTGGGGCCGACGAACTGCAGCGCGCCGGGGTTGCCGAGCTCGGCATGGGCTTCCTGGGCGCCCTCATTGGCCTGGTCGAAGACCAGGATGCCGAGGAATTTCGGCAGGAGCACCATGTCGGCCTCCGTTCCGCCCTCGATCTGGGTCTGGGCATAGGCGCCGATAGCCCCGCCCATGAGTAGCGCCGCTGTGGCGCCGATCAGCTTTTTCATTTGACTTCCTCCCTTGGTGGCGGCGCCTGAGGCGCCCTTTGCCGCCCGGGGTCCTCCCCCCGGGCGAAATCCGTCAGGCCTGTCCGACCGTCTGGTGCTGTTCGCCCAGGCCCTCGATGCCGAGGCGCATGGTCTGGCCTTCGCGCAGGTAAACCTGCGGTTTCTGGCCCATGCCGACGCCGGGCGGCGTGCCGGTGGAGATCACGTCGCCGGATTGCAGGGACATGAACTGCGAGATGTAGGAGACGAGGTGGGCGACGCCGAAGATCATCGTGGCGGTGCTGCCGTCCTGGTAGCGGTGGCCGTCGACCTCGAGCCACATGTGCAGGCTCTGGGGGTCGGGCACCTCGTCGCGGGTCACGAGCCAGGGTCCGATGGGGCCGAAGGTGTCGGCGGACTTGCCCTTGACCCACTGACCCGCGCGCTCGATCTGGAAGGCGCGCTCGGAGACGTCGTTGATGACGCAGTAGCCGGCGACGTGGTCCATGGCGTCAGCCTCGTCGATGTAGCGTGCTTCCTTGCCGATCACGACGCCCAGCTCCACCTCCCAGTCGGTTTTCTGGCTGTTTTGGGGGATCAGCACCGCGTCGTTCGGGCCGCAGACGGCGGAGGTGGCCTTGAAGAAGAGGATCGGCTCGGGCGGCGGCTCGGCGCCGGTTTCGGCGGCGTGGTCGGAATAGTTAAGGCCGATGCAGATGAACTTGCCGATGGCGCCCACACAGGGCCCGATGCGGGCGGTGTCGTCCGCGAGGGGCAGGCTCTCGGGGGCGAGGGCGCGGAGGGTGTCGAGGCTTTCGTCCGAGAGCGTGGCGCCCGCGATGTCGGTCACATGGGCCGAGAGGTCGCGGGGCTTGCCAGCGGCGTCGAGGATCGCGGGCTTTTCGGCGCCGGGCGGGCCGATGCGGAGGAGTTTCATGTCGGGTCCTTGGGGCCTTCGGGAACGGGTTTGCGGGGCGATAGACCTTGCAGGGCGCGGGCGATGTCATCTGCAACAAGGCCCTGAAGCCGGCCGATGGCGGCCTCGGAGTACCACGCGGCGTGAGGCGTCAGCAGCAGGTTCGGCGCATCGCGCAGGGGCGAGTCCATGGGCAGGGGTTCGGTCGCGAAGACGTCGAGCGCCGCGCCGCCGATGGTGCCGGATTTGAGCGCCTCGGCGATGTCGGCCTCGTTCACCAGCGGCCCCCGGGCAGAGTTCACGATCATCGCGTGGGGCTGCATCGTGGCGAGGCGGGCGGCGTTCACGAAGCCCTGCGTCGCGGGCAGAAGCGGCGCGTGAAGGGTCACGATGTCGGCGGTGCGGAAAAGCGTGTCGGCATCGACTTGTGTGACGCCGAGGGCTGTGGCGTTGGAGGGCGAGAGGTCCGGATCGGCAGCGATCACGCGAAAGCCGAAACCCGTGAGGCGCGCGAGCACGGCGCGGCCGATCTGGCCGAGACCGAAGAAGCCGAAGATGGTGTCGGCGAAGGGTTTCAGGGGCTTGGCGGCCTTGACGGCGGCCCAGTCGCCCTTGCGCACGGAGGCATCCAGCGCGGGCAGCTTGCGCAGGAGCGTGAGGGCGGCGGCGACGGTGTGTTCGGCCACCTCGTCGGTGCAGTAGTCGGGGACGTAGCCCACCTTCAGGCCATGGGCAGAGGCGGCGGCGAGGTCGATGTTGTCGTAGCCGACACCGTAGCGGATGACGGTGGCGCCGGGCTTGATCGCGGCGGCGGCGGCGGGGCCGAAGGGGGCGAACTGCACCACGGCCACATCGGCGCCGGTGACGGCCGCGGCCACCTGGTCTGCCGTCTTTGCCTGATGGGCGGAGAAGTCGGCGCCGGCGGCGCGGGCGGCGGCCTCTTCGGCGTCGAGCCGGGGGAAGGTGTAGTCGGTGACGACAACCTTCATCGCGCGGCCTCCATGTAGTCGTGGACGATCTCTCCGGGGACGAGGGTGAAATCGGCGCGCCAGAGGATCGCCTGCAACTCCTCCAGCACGGGCAGGCGGTGCACGGGAAGCTGGGCGTTGGGGCGCAGGTCCACCGTGGCGGGGGCCTCCCAGGCCTCGTGGATCGTGACATCCGACAGGCGGCGGGAGGTGAGCTGGCGCACCAGCGGCCGGCCGTCGATCTGGTCCAGCGCCTTGAGGTTGAGGTTGGTGGCGAAGTCGAAATGGGGCTTGATCGCGTCCGCGCTGACGGCGCGCTGCTTGTATGGGGTGGTGGCGGTCAGCACGTCGATGCCGTTGCGGGTGACGCGGCCCACCACGAGATCGCCCCGGTATTCGATCACGGGTTCGGCGAGTTTCTTCGGCTGGCCGTGCATTTCGCGGCCATGGGCGACGCCAATGTCCGAGGACAGGGCGAGATAGGGGGAATAGCCGCCCGCGCGGGCGCCGAGGCGGGCGCCAACCATGACGTTCATCTCGCCATAGGGGCCGAGCCAGTCGGTGTCATTCATCCGGTAGATATGGGCGCAAGCGATGTCGCCCGTGGGCTCCAGCGGGGGCGGCAGCAGGCGGGCGATGGCGGCGGGGTCAGTGCGCCAGTAGACGGTGAGGACCGTCGCATTGCGGAAGGTGAACGGGTAGGGCGGCACCATCGGCGCGTCCCAGGGCGTGGAGAAGCCGGGCGCGCGGATGGCCTCCTCGGTCAGGCCGTCGCGATATGTGGGCTGGGGGCTCATCGGTCGCGGATGCGCTCCACCACGTCGTCCTGCACCTCGATGCCGAGGCCGGGACCGGTGAGGGGATACGCCCAGCCGTTACGGTGCCAGAGCTTCTCGGCCACGAGGTCGTCCTGCACGATGACGGGAAGGGGCTTGTATTCGAAGATCTCCGCGTTGGGCGAGGCCAGCGACAGGTGCAGGGAGGCGGCGGTGGTGATGGCCGTGGACCAGGCGTGGGCGTTGATCGTCTTGCCGTGTTCGGTGCAGAGCGCGTCCACCCGGCGGAAGCCGGTGATGCCCTCGACCCGGGCGGGATCGACGCCGTAGACGTCGACGGCCTGCACGAACTCCATCTGGCGGCGATAGCCGGCCTCGGTGAACTCGCGCTCTCCGCTCGCGATGCGGACCTCGGTGGAGGCCTTGAGTTTGCGGTAGCCCGCATCATCCGTGACGTAGAGCGGTTCCTCGTACCAGCCGATGCGATGCTCGCCCATGCGGTTGGCGACCGAGATGGCGGTGTCCACGTCCCAGCGCACGCCGTTGCCGATGTCGATCAGGATCTCGGCGTCGTCGCCGAGGGTCTCGCGCAGGGCCTTGACGAAGGACACGTCGCGGTCCGGATCGCCGCCGATGTTCGACAGGCCCTTCTTGCCGAAGCCCAGTTTCGTGGAGCGGAAGCCGGCCTCGAAGAAGCTTTCGACCTCGGCCACGCAGGCGGCGATGCCGTCCTTGTTGACATGGGCGGAGGCGTTGGCGAGCAGGCGGTCGTGCTTCAGCCCGCCGAGGAGGTCGTGGAGCGGTTTGCCCGCGGCCTTTCCGGCGATGTCCCAGAGCGCCATGTCCACGCCCGAGAGCGCCATGGAGGCGATGCCGCCCTCGCCGTACCACCAGATGTGCCGGCGCATGGTGATCCAGGCGGTGTCGGTGTCGGTGGCGTCGAGCCCCTTCACGATCGGCCAGAGGCCTTCGTGGATGATGAGGGACACGGCCTTGCAGGCCTCCGGCCACATGGCGATGCATTCGCCCCAGCCGGTGATGCCGCTGTCGGTCGTGACCTTGACCAGCACGGTGCGCCGGATCGTGCCGAAATCGTTGGGGTCGGGGTAGGCGACCGGAATCGCCTCGACCGTATCCACGCGGTGCATCCGCGCTCCTCCCTTGTGGTTTCGCGCCGCGCCTTCGGCATTTACACACCGGGGCGGCCTCGGTATCAAATTGGTCAGGCCAATTAACAACGCAGCAATCCGAGAGGTCAAGTCCCCATGTTCAATCTCGCACCCGTTCCGGTGCCGGACCTGACCGGCAAGGTGATCCTCGTGACCGGCGCGGGGAAGGGCATCGGTGCCGCGTTGGTGACGCTGCTCGTCGAGCGGGGTGCCACGGTCTACGCGGGGCATCTTGGCGAGCAGACCACGCCGGAGGGCGCCCATGGCATCGGCCTAGACGTGACCGACCAGACGCAGGTGGATGCCGCGATGTTGCGGATCCGCGAGGAGGCCGGGCGGCTCGATGCGCTGGTGAACAACGCGGGCGTGATCGCGCCCATCGGGCCTTTGCGGGCACTGGACACGGACGCGCTGCGGCCGGCCTTCGAGGTGAACGTGCTGGGCGTGCACCGGATGACGGTGGCGGCGCTGCCGCTGCTGGAGGCGGCGAAGGGCGTGGTGGTGAACGCGGGCACCGGGGCCGCGACGACGCCGATGGAGGGGTGGACCGCCTATTGCAGCTCCAAGGCCGGGGCGCGGATGCTGAGCCTGATGGCGGCGATGGAGCTTGCCGACAAGGGCGTTCAGGTCTTCTTCATCGGGATTCCGCCCACGGATACGGCGATGCAAGGCGCGATCCGAGAGGCGGGGCTGAACCCGATCAGCAAGATCCCGCAGGGGGACCTGGTGCATCCATCCGTGCCGGCGAGCGTGATGGCCTGGCTCTGCGGGCCCGACGCGCGGAAGCTGGAGGAGGTGCTGCTCGACGTAAGGGACGACCTCTTCAAGGGCATGATGGCTCTGGACTGAGGCGCACGGCCCGGGTCTGATCGGGGAAAACGGGAGACCGACCATGGACCGGATCGCGGCGCTGAAGCAGATCGAGCGGCGGCTCTTGTGGCTGTCGTCCTGGACGATCCACAACGCCAACCACATCCGCCCCAAGGCCGAGGGCGCGGTGAAGGTGGGCGGGCATCAGGCGTCCTGCGCCTCGATGGTGTCGATCCTGACCGCGCTCTATTTCGACCGGCTGAAACCGCAGGACCGGGTGGCGGTGAAGCCCCACGCCGCGCCCCTGTTCCACGCGATGCAGTACCTGATGGGCAACCAGACGCGGGAGAAGCTGGAAGCCTTTCGCGCCTTCGGTGGCGCGCAGAGCTATCCGAGCCGGACGAAGGACACGGACGACGTGGATTTCTCCACCGGGTCCGTGGGGCTGGGGGTGGCGATCACGGCCTTTGCCTCGATGATGCAGGACTACATCCGCGGCCATGGCTGGGGGCAGGGGCCCGAGGGGCGGATGGTGGCGCTGGTGGGCGATGCCGAGCTTGACGAGGGCAATGTCTACGAATGCCTGCAGGAGGGGTGGAAGCACGACCTGCGCAATGTCTGGTGGGTGATCGATTACAACCGGCAATCGCTGGACGGCGTGGTGCGCGAGGGGCTGTGGCAGAGGATCGAGGCCATCTTTGGTGCCTTCGGCTGGCGCGTGGTGCGGATCAAGCATGGCGCGTTGCAGCGGGCGGCCTTCGCCGAGGCGGGCGGGGATCGGCTGCGGGACTGGATCGACGGCTGTCCGAATGACCTTTATTCCGCGCTGACCTTCAAGGGCGGGGCCGCGTGGCGGCAGCGGCTGATGGACGACATCGGCGACCAGGGCGCGGTGACGGCGCTGCTGGACCGGCGCAGCGACGACGCGCTGGCGGAGCTGATGACCAACCTTGGCGGGCAATGCGTCGAGACCATGGCGCAGGCCTTTGCCGAAGCCGAGGGGGACGACCGGCCGACGGCGTTCCTTGCCTACACGATCAAGGGCTGGGGCACGCCTCTGGCGGGGCACAAGGACAATCACGGCGGGCTGATGACGCCCGCGCAGATGGAGGCCCTGCGCGCGCGGCACGGCGTGCGCGAGGGGCAGGAGTGGGCACCGCTCGAGACGGTCGGTGATGTGGACGGGCTGAGGCGGTTTCTGGACGGGGTGCCTTTCTTTGCAAAGGGCACGCGGCGGTATGAGGCGGCGCGTTATCCCACGGCAGGGCCGGTCTGGCTCGACGATGCGGAGCAGTCGACGCAAGGCGCGTTCGGGAAGATCCTCGGAGAGATGGCGCGGGGGACGGGCGGGATCGCGGACCGGATCGTGACGCTGTCGCCGGATGTGACGGTCTCCACGGGGCTTTCGCCCTGGGTGAACCGGCGGGGACTGTTTGCCCGCGAGGGCCGGGCGGACGTGTTCAAGGGCGAGGCGGTGCCGTCGACCCAGAAATGGGCCTTCTCGCCTGGCGGCCAGCATGTGGAGCTGGGCATCGCGGAGATGAACCTCTTTCTGGCGCTGGGCGCGGCGGGGCTGTCGCATTCGCTGTTTGGCGAGCGGCTGCTGCCGGTGGGGACGGTCTATGACCCCTTCGTCGCGCGCGGGCTCGATGCGCTGAATTATGCCTGCTACCAGGGCGCGCGGATCCTGATCGCGGGCACGCCCTCCGGCGTCACTTTGGCGCCCGAGGGCGGCGCGCATCAATCTGTGGGCTCGCCGCTGATCGGGATGAGTCAGGACGGGCTCGCGGCGTTCGAGCCCGCGTGGGCGGACGAGCTGTCGGTCATCATGGACTGGGCCTTCGACTACATGCAGCGCGGCGGGGATGCCGACCCGGACGAGGAGACCTGGCTCCGGGACGAGACGGGCGGTGCGGTCTACCTCAGGCTGTCGACCCGGCCGCTGGAGCAGATGCGCAGCGCGCGGGACGAGGCCTTTGCGCTGGGTGTGACGCGGGGGGCCTACTGGCTGCGGCCGCCGGGGCCGAACACCGAGGTGGTGATCGCCTATCAGGGCGCGGTGGCGCCGGCGGCGATCGAGGCGGCGGGGCGGATCGGGCAGGACCGGCGCGAGGTGGCGGTGCTGGCGGTGACGTCGGCCGACCGGCTGAACGCGGGCTGGACGGCGGCGCAGCGCGGGCGGATGCGTAGCACGGGCGGGCTGTCGCATGTGGAGCGGCTGCTGGGGGAGCTACCCGCCCATTGCCTGCTGGTGACGGTGATCGACGGGCATCCGGCGACGCTGTCCTGGCTCGGGGCCGTGGTGGGGCACCGGGTGGCGCCGCTGGGGGTGGAGCATTTCGGCCAGACCGGCACAATAGAGGACCTGCACCGGCATTTCATGATCGACGCGGACGCCATCGTCGCCGCGGCGGATACCTACAGCGCGGGGCGCGCGATCCGGCTCCGGTCGGTCTGAGGCGAAAGACGCGCACGTCAGGCTTGATCGGTTTTCTGTCAAATGTCAGACATCATGACATCGGACCAGACTCGGTCCCAAAGAAGCGCGGGCGGCCCGATGCAGGCGGCCCCGGATATCCAACACGGAGGACCCCATGAAGCTTTTCAGATCAGTGACCGCGTGCCTTGCCATGTCGGTGGCGCTGCCTGCCCTGCCCGCGCTGGCGCAGGACGCGGTGTTCCCGGGCGACAGCACCTCGGGTACCTATTTCGACTACATGAAGACGGTCTATGCGCGCGCCGGAAACCCCGAGATCAGCATGCTGCCGCTGACCAGCTTCGACAAGGAGTTCGAGATCGTCGGCCTCGGGGCGGAAAGCTGGGAGCAGTCCGAGGACGGGCTGACCTGGACCTTCACCCTGCGCGAGGGGCTGTTGTTCTCCGATGGAGAACCGCTGACCGCCGAGGATTATGTCTTCGCGCTCCAGCGCGCCGCGACCGACGGCTATGATTTCGCCTGGTACTGGGATTTCGCCGCCGGGATCGAGAACTGGAACGCCGTCGTGAACGGCGAGGCCGATGTCGAGACCCTCGGGATCGCGGCCGTCGATGACCGGACCATCACCGTGACCACGGCGTCGCCGAAGCCCTACCTGCCGAGCGTCGTCAGCCTGTGGTACCCGGTGCCGAAGCATGTCTGGGACGAGCACGGCGACGATTACGCGGTGAACGTCGACACGCTGGTCGCCTCCGGCGCCTACATGGTCGAAAGCTGGGAAAAGAACGACAACACCATCACCTATGTCCGCAACCCGAACTACACGGGTCCCTGGCCGGGCGAGCTTGACAGTTTCGAGGTCAACCAGTCGCTGGGCCAGGCGGAGGTCGGTCTGCCGGCCTTCATGGCGGGGGAACTGGGCATGGCCTACCTGAACCGGGGCCAGATCCCGTTCATGGAACAGCGGATGGGGGACAACATCCGCCGCAACGCGATCTTTGCGGTGTCCTATATCTCGTTCGACCTCGATGCGCCGCCCTTCGATGACGTGAACGTGCGCCGCGCGCTGGCGCTGGCGGTGGACCGTGAGGAGATGACCTCCACGGTGCTGGCCGATCTTGCCATCCCCGGCGCCTCGATCCTGCCGCCGGGATACCCCGGGCACAATCAGGCCATCGTGGATCAGGCCGTGTTCGACCCCGAGCGGGCGGCGGAGCTGCTGGCCGAGGCGGGCTATCCGGGCGGCGAGGGGTTCCCGGAGGTGGAGATCTGGTACCGGGATCAGGGCGGCTACAACGGGGCGATCACGGCACCCATGCTGCAGTATCTGCAGGCCGAGTACGAGGAGCACCTGGGGATCGCCATGGGCATCCGCGTGATGCCGATCCAGGACTGGATGCAGGCGCTGACGGAAGAGACCAACAACCTGTTCCTGAGCCCCTACGAGTACGACTACATCGACCCGTCGAACTTCTTCGGCATCTTCTACGGTGGTGGACGGCACAACCATCTCCTGCCGGACTATGACGCGTTGGTGGAACGGGCCGGGTCCGCGTCGAGCTGGGAGGAGCGTCTGGCGCTCTATGAGGAGGCCGAGCAGATTCTGCTTTACGACAACGTGTCGGTGATCCCGCTGGTGCACCCGATCCAGACCTTCGTCTTTGCCGACGGGGTCTCGGGCGAGGCCACGGTGCCGACGGAAAACGGTCTCAGCGCAAGCTCGCGCCTGACGCCGTACTTCTACACTCACCTGACCGTCGACTAAGTCCTGACGGTCCACTCCGGCCCCGGCGGTGTCTCTCCCACGCCGCCGGGGTTCGGCAACGCCTCGAAAGCGTGTACGCCCTTCCCATGAAAGACACCCAGGCACAGCCGATCGTCGAGATCGAGGACCTCCGCGTGACCTTCCCGCAGATGGACGGCAGCGTCCGGGCCGTCCGCGGCGTGTCGCTGGCGCTCTATCCCGGGGAGAGCCTCGGGGTGGTGGGCGAGAGCGGGTCGGGCAAGTCGGTGTCGTGGATGGCGGTGATGCGGCTGTTGCGCGCGCCGCCTGCCGAGGTGGAGGCAGGCCGACTGCGGCTTGCGGGCATCGAGGTGATGCAGGCCCGGCGCGAGGAACTGACAGAATTGCGCGGCCGCGCGGCGGCGATGATCTTTCAGGACCCGATGACGGCCTTTGATCCGGTCTTTACCATCGGGCACCAGATCGTCGAGACGATCCGCGCGCATCGCGCTACATCGAAGCGGGTCGCGCGGGCCGAGGCGCTGGACCTGCTCGAGCGGGTGGAGATCCGCAATGCGGAGGCCATTCTGGACTCGTTTCCCCATCAGTTGTCGGGGGGCATGCTGCAACGGGCGATGATCGCCATGGCGCTGTCCTGCCGGCCGCAGGTGCTGATCGCGGACGAGCCGACGACTGCGCTCGACGTGACGGTGCAGGCGCAGATCCTGCAACTCATCAAGGACCTGCAGGACGAGATGGGCATGGGGCTGGTGATGATCACCCATGATCTGGGTGTCGTCGCGGAGACGGTGGACCGGGTGGTCGTCATGTACGGCGGCAAGGTCATGGAGGAGGCCGCCGTCGTGGACCTATTCGAGGACCCGCGCCATCCCTATACGCGCGCGCTCATGGTCTCGATCCCGGGGCAGGATGGCGGCCGCCGCAGGCTGACGGAGATCCCCGGCGCCTCGCCCGATCCCTCCGATCCGCCCACGGGCTGTCCGTTCCATCCGCGCTGCACTCAGGCCGATGCCCAGTGCGCGGCGGAAGAGCCGCCCATGGTGGCGCTGGGCCCGGGCCGGCGCGCGGCCTGCTGGAGGCTGACATGAGCGGGCCGGACCGGATCGGCCCGGCTGCGGTGCCCGCGCTGGAGCTGCGGGGGCTGGGCAAGCGGTTTTCCTTGCGCTCGGGCAGTTTCCTGCGGCGGAAGGTGACGGAGCTGCGCGCGGTGGCGGATGTGGACCTCGCGCTGCCGCAAGGCGGTATCCTCGGCCTCGTGGGCGAGAGCGGGTCGGGCAAATCCACCACGGGGCTGATGGCGCTGCGGCTGCTGGAACCCAGCGAAGGCCGGATCCTGATCGAGGGGACGGACGTGACGACGCTGGGCCATGCCGCTCTGAAGCCCTGGCGCAGGCGGGTGCAGGTGGTGTTTCAGGACAGCTATTCCGCGCTGGACCCGATGTTCACCCTGGCGCAGGTGGTGGCGGAGCCGCTGCGCATCCACGGCATCGGCGATGCCGCGAGCCGTCAGAAGGTGGCGCTCGACTGGCTCGAAAGGGTCGGGCTGCACCGCAGCTACGGCAGCCGCTACGCCCATGAGCTGTCGGGCGGGCAAAGGCAGCGGGTCGCCATCGCGCGGGCGCTGATCCTGGAGCCCGCGGTGCTGATCGCGGACGAGCCGACCTCGGCCCTCGATGTCAGCGTGAAGGCGCAGATCATCAACCTGTTGCAGGACCTGCAGGCGGAGATGGATCTGTCGATCCTCTTCATCAGCCACGATCTGTCGGTGGTGCGGTCGCTGTGTGATCGGGTGGCGGTGATGTTCTCGGGCCGGATCGTGGAGGAGGCGCCGACCGAAGCCATCTTCACCCATGCGCGGCATCCCTATACCCGCGCGCTTCTCGACGCGATCCCGGTGCTGGACCCGCGCCAGCGGCGCAGGCGGACCTTCCGCGACCGCGCCGAGATCGCCCGCGACGTGCCGGTCCTGCGCGCGGGCGAGGTGACGGGGCCGGTGGCCCTGGGCGCGGGGCCGAGGCTGATGCCCATAGGGCCGGACCACCGGGTCGAGGCGGTGCTGGACGGGGAGGGAACGGGATGACCGGCTATATCCTGCGCAGGCTTCTGTCGATCACGGTGACCTTCTTCGTCGTGTCGATCATCATCTTCCTGATGATGCATTCGATCCCCGGCGGGCCCTTCGACGGGGGCGACATGCCGGTGCCCGACGCGGTGAAGGCGAGGATCAACGCCCAATACGGCCTCGATCAGCCGCTTTACGTGCAATACGGCAGATACATGTGGGGCGTGCTGCAGTTCGATTTCGGCGTGCCCTTCCAGAGCCCCGGCGAGACGGTGCTGGAGCTCCTGGGCCGGGCCTGGGTGCCGAGCCTCGTCCTCGGCGGCCTCGGCGTGCTGATCGGCGTGCCGCTGGGCATCCTGCTGGGGATGGCCGCGGCGCTCAGGCGGAACTCGTGGATCGATTACCTGGCCTCCACCGTGGCGACGCTGGGTCTGACGATCCCGGTCTTCGTGACCTCCATGCTGCTCATCCTGATCTTCTCGGTCTGGCTGGACTGGCTGCCGTCCTCGGGCTGGGGGGAGCCCGAGCGCTGGATCCTGCCCATCGCCGCCTATGCGACGATCCCCATTGCGACCTATGCGCGCTACATGCGCTCGGCGATGCTCGACACGCTCAACAAGCCCTTCGTGACGGTTCTGCGCGCGAAGGGGCTGAGCGAGCGGCAGATCGTGTTCCAGCATGTCATGCGCAATTCGTCCATTCCGCTGGTGACGGTGTTCCTGCCCATGTTCATCGGCACGGCGACGGGGTCGATCTTCGTCGAGGCGATGTTCCGGGTGCCGGGGCTGGGGAGCTATTTCGTCTCGTCGATCCGCACGCGGGACTATCCGCTGGAGATGGCGCTCATGCTGATGCTGACCGTGATGTTCTGCCTCGCCTACCTGATCTCGGATATCCTCTATGCGTGGCTGAACCCCCGCATCCGCCACGGAGGAAAGCAGGAATGACGGCAGAGCCGAACCTCGCGCCCGCAATGGCGGCGCTGGCAAAGCCTGCGAAGCGGCAGCGCGGGCCGATGTGGTTCGCCTGGCGCAGGTTCCTGGCCAATCGCGCGGCGGTGGTCGGCGGCTCGGTGCTGGGGATCATCACGCTGATGGCGATCTTCGCGCCCTGGATCACGCCGGCGGGACCCACGGCTCAGGATTTCCTGATGGACTCGCTGGCGTTTCCCTCCGCCCGGCACTGGATGGGGGTCGATGACCTCGGTCGGGATTTCTTTACCCGCATCGTCTATGGCGCGCGGGTGTCGCTGACGATCGGCTTCTCGGCGGCGCTGTTCTCGGTGGTGATCGGCATTCCGCTGGGGGCCATCGCGGGGTTCTACGGCGGGCGGGCCGACTGGGTCATCATGCGGGTGATCGAGATCTTTTCGGTCGTGCCGCCGCTCCTTGCGGCGATGCTGCTGGGCGCGCTGACGGGGGGCGGGTTCTGGATGATCGTCGCCATCGCGGCGCTCTTCGGCTGGGTGCAGGTGTGCCTGCTGGTGCGGGCGCAGATCAAGGCGTTCAAGGAGAAGGAATTCGTGCGCGCGGCGCAGGCGCTGGGCGCCTCTCCGGCCTATGTCATTAGGGTGCACCTCATTCCCAATTCGGTCTCGCCCATCATCATCGGCTTCGTTCTGGCGATCCCGCTTGCCATGATGCTCGAAGCGTCGCTGTCTTTCCTCGGCGTGGGGGTTCCCCCGCCAACGCCCTCCTGGGGGCAGATGATCAACAACGGTATGAACTTCATGTATTTCTACTGGCATCTCGCGGTCTTCCCCACGGTGGCCCTTGCCGTAACGGTGCTCGCCACCTCGCTTTTCGGCGACGGGCTGCGCGACGCGCTCGACCCCACGATGAAGGCGCGCTGACCATGGCCAACGGATTGCGCGACCTCTTTCTGCTCGACGAGGAGGTGACCTTCCTCAACCACGGCTCCTATGGCGCCTGCCCGAAGCCGGTGTTCGCCCGCTACCAGGAGTGGCAATTGCAGCTGGAGCGGCAGCCGGTGGCCTTTCTCGACATCCAGCGCGGCTATGGCCGCTGGATGGCGGAGACGCGGGAGGCGCTGGCGGAGGAACTGCATGTGCGGCCCGACGATCTGGCGGGGTTTTCCAACGTCACTCATGCGCTGAACGTGGTGGCGCGGTCGCTGCCGCTCAACGAGGGCGACGAGATCCTGACCACGGATCACGAATACGCCGCGCTGGAGAAGACCTGGGCCTTCGTCACCCAGCGCACCGGCGCGCGGATCGTGGTGGCGGAGGTGCCGCTGCCGCTGACCTCCGCCGACAGGTTCACCGACGCGCTGAAGGCGAAGATGACGGACCGCACGCGCGTCCTGTTCCTCAGCCACATCACCTCGCCCACGGCGCTTCTGTTCCCGATCGAGGAGATCGTGGCCGAGGCGCGGGCGCGCGACATCTGGACGGTGATCGACGGCGCGCATACGCCCGGTCATATCCGGCTGGACCTGACCGCGCTTGATGCGGATTTCTACGCCGGCAACTGCCACAAGTGGCTGATGTCGCCGAAAGGGGCGGGGTTTCTCCATGCGCGGGCGGATCACCAGTACCTGATGCAGCCGCTGGCCGTCTCCCACGGCTGGCAGCCCGACCGGCACGGGCCGGGGCCCTTTGGCGGGACCGCCTTCGTTGACACGATGGAGATGCAGGGCACCCGCGATCCGGCGGCGTGGCTGTCGGTGCCCGAGGCGCTGGCGTTCCGGAAGGCCCATGACTGGTGGGAGGTCACGAAGGGCTGTTCCGACCTTGCCTGGGAGACCGCGCAGCGGGTGGTGCGGCTGACCGGCCTGCCGCTCCTGGCGTCGCGGGAATTCTGCGCACCGCTGATGGTGTCGATGGAGGTGCCGCGCTGCGATTTCCTGTGGCTGCACGACGCGCTTCTGAACCGGCACGGGATCGAGATCCCGACGATCGACTGGCAGGGCCGGACCTTCGTCCGGGTCTCGGTGCAGGGCTACAACACCGTCGCCGAGATGGACCATCTGGTGGCGGCGCTGGCCGAGGTTCTCTCCCTGCCGGCGGCCGCCTGATGACGGACAGCCCGCTGACCTATCTCGGCAAGTTGCCGAACCGCACCCGGGGGCACGAGGTGCTGGATGCGCTGGCGGAAATGGTCAGCCGCTCGGGCCTCGATGTGGGCGACCGGCTGCCGCCCGAGGTGCAGATGGCGCAGCAGCTGGGCGTGGGCCGGTCCACGATGCGCGAGGCGCTGAACCGCTGGGAGGGCCTCGGCCTGATCCGGCGGAGGCGGGGCATCGGGACCTTTCTCGTGGCGCCCATTCCCGCGCCGGGCGGGCCGGTGGACCCCGATGTGCGGCTCGAGGGGGCGGCGGTGCTGCGCCTGCTCGAGGTGCGCTCCACGCTCGAGACGCAGGTGGCGCGGCTGGCCGCCGAACGCGGCACGACGGCGCAGAAGGCCGAGATCGCGCGGCTCTGTGCGGTGCTGCTCGGGGTGGTGGCGCGGGGGCAGAACTACCGAGAGGCGGATATCGCCTTTCACACCGCCATCGCCGATGCCTCGGCGAACCCGATGTTCACCCAGATCCTGACCTATCTCGACAAGGCCTTCGAGCGGGCGGCGGACTCGCCCTTCAACCGCGCGGCCTTCGGCCTCGACAGCTTTCGGTACCACGGGCCGCTGTCGGATGCCGTGGTGGCGGGCAACGGCGACGCGGCGGAGCGCGCGGTGCGCGACATCATCGCCTCGGTCCGGGCCGAGGTGGAGGCGATCATCCGCGACGGCGGCCAGGGCTGACGCCTGTCGGGTGGCGTCGGGGTCTGCGTGCCGCCATCGCCGAGGTTCGCAGGACGCCGGGGGCAGACTCCCCGCCGATGCTCGCCGTTGCATTCATGCGCCCGGGGTGGCATTCCCCCGGATTGCCCGAGGCCGCCGCCAGATACGCCCGATGACCGCCGACGACACCACCCCGCCGCCGCGCTATTCTGCGCCCGCGCTCGAGAAGGGGCTCGATATCCTCGAGCTGCTCGCGGACGAGGAGCGGGGCCTCTCCCAGGCCGAGATCGCGCGCGCCATGGGCCGGTCGGTCAGCGAGATCTTCCGCATGATCGTGGTGCTCACGGAACGCGGCTATGTCGCGCAGGACCCGGAGACGGACCGCTACAGCCTCACGACGAAGCTCTTCGAGGTCGCCAACCGCACGCCGCTGATCCGGCGCCTGACGGCCCTTGCCGGCCCGCAGATGCGGCGGATGACGGCGGCGATCAACCAGTCGGCGCATCTGGCCATCGTGTCGGACGACGCGGTTCTGATCGTGGGGCAGGTGGACCCGCCGGGGCACCACGTGATGTCGATCCGCCTTGGCGCGCGGATCGATCTGTGGCGCGCCTCCTCGGGGCGTGTGATCCTCGCCTTCACCGACGCCGAGCGGATGGCGGAGCTTTTCGCCCGGGTGCCGCTGCCGGTGGACAAGACCGAGGCGCGGCTGCGCGAGGAACTCGCCGAGATCGCGGCGCGCGGCCACGAGATCACCGACAGTTTCACCGCGCGCGGCATCGTCAACATCGCGGCGCCCGTGCGCGACCACACCGGCCAGGCCATCGCCGCGCTGACCGTGCCGCATCTCGAACGGTTCGACGATCCTGTGAGCTTCGAGGACTGCGCGAAGGCGGTGATCGCCACCGCCAACGCGATCAGCGCCTCCATGGGCGGGCCCGAGGTGCCGCCTCTCAAGGGTCTCAGTCGAGCGTGAGCGGTTCGGCAGGCCGCTCCATCGCGCGGAAACAGGCCTCGACCAGCGCCATGGTGCGATAGGCGTCCTCCACCCCGGAATGCAGGTGCCTGTCCTCGCCCGAGGCCGCGCGCTGGACGTTGCGCATGGGGCCCATGAAGCTTTCGATGAACCAGCTGCCCTGAAGCGGGATCTGCTCCCAGTCGCCCCCGGTCCGGCAGAGCCAGAGCTCGTCCGCCTCACCCTTGGGGTAGTCGTAGCAGACCCCGAGCTTGACCATCATCGCGCCCTCGGTGCCCTCGAAGCGGAACCACGCGGACTGGAATTTACGGCCCGACTGGTGGTTGTGGTTGATCGACATGAGGCCCCGCAGGCTCGGGCCGTAATCGAGGATGACGCTGGTGCGGGTCTGGGCGAAGTCGCCCGCGCGCGGATCGTGGAGCGACCGGGCGAAGACGCCCTTCGGGTCGCCCGCCACGGCGCGGATCGCGTCGAGGTAGTGGATCGAATGGACGGCGATCTCCACCCGCTTCATCGGGATCAGGAAGGGAAAGAGGTGCCAGGGCGTGAAGATGTTGAGATGCACCTCGATCTCGAGAAGCTCCCCCAGCATGCCGCGCCGCACCGCGTCCTGCACGGCGAGCATCATCGGCGAAAAGCGAAGCTGGAAGTTGACCGCCGCCGTCAGGCCCTTGTCGCGGCAGACCTGGCGGATCTCGCGGGCCTGGGACTGGTCGGCGCCCATGGGTTTCTGCATCAGCACGGCGGCGCCGTCGGGCAGGTCCGGAAGCAGGCCCGGCAGCACATGGGGCGGCACGGCGATGTCGTAGACCACCTCCGTGCCGTGCGCCGCGCCCGCGTCCTTCAGCGACGGAAAGACGCTGGCGATGTGATGATCGCGGGCCAGCCCCTCGGCGCGGTCCCGGTCGATATCGGTCACACCCGCCACGGTCAGCCCGGCCATGGCATAGGCGGGCAAGTGGGCATCGCGCACGATGCCGCCCGCGCCGCAGATCACGATGGGGCGGGGGGTCTCCGGCGCGGGCCAGGCTTGCGTCAGGTCATGGGTCATGGGGCGGCCTCCCTTCGTTCGGCCAAGAGGATGTGCTCGCAGTACATCACGGTCTGGCCCTTCTGGTTCTTTGTCTCGCAGATTTCCGTCACCCGTCCATAGGCTGGCCGTTTCGGATCATCGGACAGCGGCCCGATGGTGACCGTGGTGCGGATCGTGTCGCCCGCGTGGACGGGGGCGGGAAAGCGCAGGCGCTCGTAGCCGTAGGTGAAGGCGCGGGGGTTTATCTCTGTCGCCGTCAGCCCGATGCCGATGGCGAAGGTCATGGTGCCATGGGCGATGCGCTGGCCGAAGGGCTGGGTCGCGCACCATTCGGCATCCATGTGGTGGGGGAAGAAATCCCCGCTGTGGCCTGCATGGATGACGATGTCGGCCTCGGTGATCGTCCGGCCAAAGCTCTGGCGGGCCTCTCCTTGCACATAATCCTCGAAGTAGCGTTCGCGCTCCATCGGCTGACTCCTCCCTGTCTCGTTTCAGATATACAAAACCGTTTGACAGGTGAAATGCAATCCGTAACGATGCACGCAAGGCGCCCCGAGAGCCGGGGCGCAGGATGTGGGGGGAGCGATGGCGGAGATCGGCGTACATGCGCGGGGCGTGCCCGGCCTGCCCGGGGACCATGCGGCGATCCCGGTGTGGAATTCCGAGAACTGGTATTTCGAGGACTTCACCCCGGGCGACAAGATTCGCTCGATCCGCCGGACGATCTCGGAGGGCGAATCGATGCTCTTCAATTCGCTCGTCATGGACCACCATCCCTACGTCTCCGACGAGCGGTTCGCGGCGGAGGAGGGCGTTTTCGGCAGGCGGCTCGTGGCCGGGGCCATGGTGTTCAGCTACGGGCTGGGGCTGGCGGCGACGAACTGCCTCAATTCGTTTTCCTACGGCTACGACCGGCTGCGGTTCATCGCTCCGGTGTTCATCGGCGACACGATCTACACGATCCGCGAGAACCTCTCGAAAGAGGTCAAGGACCTGACGATGGGCAAGGTCCGGGTGAGCTATTCCGTGTTCAAGGGCGAGGGGGAGCAGGTGCTTTATTGCGAGCACCTGATGACCGCGCTCTACCGCGATCCCGCGCCCTTCAGGGCCGAGGCCGAGACGGCGATGGCGGCCAAGGAGGCGGCGCGCCGTGGCTGAGCTGCGCGGCATGACCTGGGACCATTCCCGCGGCTTCGATCCGATGGTCGCGACCTCGCGCGCCTATTCCGAGGCCCATCCGGGGGTGACGATCACCTGGGAGAAACGCTCGCTGCAGGCCTTCGCGGACCGGCCCATCGAGGAGATGGCGGAGCGCTATGATCTGATGGTGATCGACCATCCCCATGTGGGCGAGGTGGCGGACTCCGGCCTGCTCATGCCGTTCGACGGGCAGGGCCGGGAGGCGGAATTGGCCGCGCTGGCGGAGCAGTCGGTGGGGCTGTCGCATCCGTCCTACCAGTTCAGCGGGCGGCAATGGGGGCTGGCCATCGATGCGGCGACGCCCGTGGCGGCCTATCGGCCCGACCGGTTGGAGGCCGCGCCCGGGACCTGGGACGGGGTGATGGCGCTGGCGCGGCAGGGGCGGGTGGCCTTCGCGCTCATTCCGATCAACGCGCTGATGACGGTCATGGGCATGGCGCGAAACATGGGCGCGGATGTGGGCGGCGCGGGGGGGTTCCTCGACCGCGCGGCGGGGGAGGTGGTGCTGGCGCGGCTGGGGGAGGTTCTGGCGCTGATGGACAAGCGCTGCCTGACGCTCGATCCCATCGGCATCTACGAATGGATGGGGCGCACGGCGGATGCGCCGGCCTATGCGCCCTTCGGCTACGGCTACACGAACTACAGCCGCGCGGGCTATTGCCGCTTTCCCCTGACCTTCGCCGATGCGCCGGGGCTGGAGCGGGCCGATCCCTCGGGCACCGTGATCGGCGGCACGGGGATCGCGGTGTCGGCGGCCTCCAGCCACGTCGATGTGGCGCTGGATTACGCCTTCTGGATCGCCGGGGCAGAGTGCCAGGAGGGGCTTTATTTCGACGCGGGCGGCCAGCCGGGCAATGCCGTGGCCTGGGAGAGCGAGCGGTGCAACGCTGCAGCCCGCGACTTCTTCCGGGGCACCCGGGCGACGCTGGAAAGCGCCTGGCTGAGGCCGCGCCACGACGGCTACATGGGCTTTCAGGACCGGGGCGGGGAGATCGTCCACGCCTTCCTGAGAGGCGAGGCGACAGGCGACGCGACGCTCGACGCGCTGGAGGCCGCCTGGGCGGAGAGCCTGCGATGACGCCGCTGCCGCAGGAGGCGCGGCCCCTCGACGGGCTTGTCGTGCTGGATTTCAGCCAGTTCCTGTCGGGGCCGCTCGCCTCGCTGAAGCTCGCCGATCTGGGTGCGCGGGTGATCAAGGTGGAGCGGCCGGGGACCGGCGATCTCTGCCGGCATCTGTATCTTTCGGATACCGATATCGACGGGGACAATTCCCTGTTCCACGCGATCAACCGCAACAAGGAAAGCCTGACCGCCGACCTCAAGAACGAGGCAGACCGCGCCATGCTGCGCGATCTGATCGCGCGGGCGGACGTGATGATCCAGAACTTCCGTCCCGGCGTGATCGAGCGGCAGGGCTTCGGCTGGGAGGACGTGCGCGCGATCAATCCCCGGATCGTCTACGGCTCCATCTCGGGCTACGGCGAGGACGGACCATGGGCGCCCTTGCCGGGGCAGGACCTGCTGGCGCAGGCGCGGTCGGGGCTCCTGTGGCTGACGGGATCGGACGGCGATCCGCCGATGCCCATGGGCCTTGCCGTGGCCGACATGCTGGCGGGCAATGCGCTGGCGCTGGGGCTGCTGGCGGCGCTGGTGGGGCGGGGCCTACACGGCCGGGGCGCCCATGTGCAGACCTCGCTTCTCGAGGCGATGATCGACTTTCAGTTCGAAGTGCTGACGACGCATCTGAACGACGGGCGCCGGATGCCGCGCCGGGCGCAGGTGAACGGCGCCCATGCCTATCTCGGCGCGCCCTACGGGGTCTATGCAACGCGCGACGGCTGGCTGGCACTCGCCATGACGCCGTCCCTCGAACGGCTCGCAGGGCTGATGGAGATTGGCGGGCTGGAGCGGTTCTACGGTGACCGGGCCGCGCTGATGACGCACCGCGACGAGATCAAGCGCGTGATCGCGCAAGCCGCCGCCACGCGGACCACGGCGGATTGGTTCGGGGTGCTGCAACCGGCGGATATCTGGTGCTCCGAGGTGCTGGACTGGCCCGGGCTGCTGGCCTCGGAGGCGTTCCGCAAGCTCGACTTTCTCACCGAGATCACACGAGGCGCGGACACGCGGCTGACCGCCCTGCGCGCGCCCCTCAGGATCGACGGTCAGACGCTTGCCAGCCCCCGCGCGGCCCCCGCGCTGGGCGGCGACCGCGACCGTATCGTTGAAGACCTGCTGTCCCGCCCCGTGCCGGGGGACGGCAGTGCAGACGCATCGCCCGAGGGCGAGCGTGAACCGGCACGACATCTGGGAGGATGAGATCATGAAACTGAGAATGAAGGCACTGGCGGCCACCGCGATGGTGCCGCTTCTGGCCGGTGCGGTCGCCGCACAGGATTACGGCAGTTTCGACGGCTATACCCTGCGGGTGAAGCTGATCGGCGGCGCGCAGTATGAACCGCTCTATGCCACCATCTCCGAGTGGGAGGAGGCCACCGGCGCCACGGTGGAGATCCTGAGCCGCAAGAACCACTTCGAGCTCGACCGCGAGATCAAGCAGGACATCGCCGCCGGAACCCTTGACTGGTGCGTGGGGTCGAACCACACCAGCTTCGCGCCGCAATACGGCAACATCTATGCCGATCTGAACGACCTGATCGCCCCCGAGGTGCTGGCGGAGTTCGTGCCGAACGTGCTCGACCACTCCACCGTCGACGGCCGTCTGGTGCAGCTGCCGCGCCATTCGGACATCTCCAATTTCTACTACCAGAAGTCGCTCTTCGAGGATGCCGAGAACCAGGCGGCCTTCGAGGCGGAATACGGCTATCCGCTGGCCCCGCCGGAGACCTGGGAGCAGGTCGCCGACATGGCGAAGTTCTTCGCCAACCCGCCGGATTTCTTCGGCTTCCAGTATGTCGGCAAGGACGAGGCCGTCACCGGCCGGTTCTACGAGATGCTGGTCGCGGAAGGCGGACAGCTCTTCACCGACGGGTGGGAGCCCGACTTCAACTCCGAGGCGGGGGTGCGCGCGCTGCAGTTCTTCGTCGATCTCTACGAGGCGGGGGCGGTGCCCGTGGGCGTGCCGAACTACCTCTGGGACGATACCGGCCTCGGCTTCGGTTCCGGCACGGTGGCGATGAACCTCGACTGGGCGGGCTGGTCGGCATATTTCAATGATCCCGAGAACAGCCAGATCGCCGGCGACGTGGGCCTTGTCCGCGCGCCCATGGGCAGCGCGGGCGTGCGCACGGGCTGGTCGGGCTCGCACAGCTTCTCGATCACCGAAGGCTGTGACAACATGGAGGCGGCGGCCAGCTTCGTCACCTTCCTGACCGATCACGACCGCCAGATGATCGAGGCGCGCACGGGCCTCTTGCCCAGCCGCACCGCGGTCTGGGACGACGCCAAGGCGGAGTTCGCGGCGAACGGCAACGACTTCCTCGTGGAGGTCTTTGACACCTACGCAGCCTCGATGGCCGAGGATGCCTTCACCCCGCCGCTGATCCCCGAGTGGATCGAGGTGTCGAACGTGCTCTGGCCGCGCCTGCAGGCCGCCATCGTCGGCGACCAGACCGCGCAGGAGGCGCTGGACCAGGCCGCCGACGAGGCGCGGCTCGTGATGGAAGACGCCGGCTACCTCTGATCTGAGGCCGGCCCTCCCGGGCGCGGCGGACCTCCCGCCGCCGCGCCCAACCCCGTTTCAGGCGAGATGCACCCTTGATCCGATTTTTCCGCACCCGGCAGGCGGCGCTGACGCCGCTGCTCCTGCTGTCCCCGGCGATCCTGACGATGATGTTCGTCGTGGCGATCCCGCTGGTGTTCTCGTTCTATACGTCGCTGACTCCCTACCGGCTGACCCGGCCGGAGACGATCGAGACCTTCATCGGGTTCCGCAACTATGTCCGGCTCTGGGGCGACGCAGCCTTCTGGGCGGCGTTCTGGCGGACAATCCTGTTTCTGGTGATCGCGCTCAACGTGGAGTTCCTGCTGGGTCTGGGCATCGCGCTCCTGATCAACAAGATCACCTGGGGCCAGCGCACGCTGCGGACCATCATGATGTTTCCCATGATGTTCTCGCCGATCCTCGTGGGCTTTCAGTTCAAGTTCATCTTCAACGACAACATCGGCATCGTGAACAACGCCCTGCAATCCATGGGCCTAATCGACTACGCGATCCCGTGGCTGGTGGATGCGCGGCTGGCGATGTTCTCGATCATCTTCGCCGAGGTCTGGATGAGCACCAGCGTCTTCGCGATCCTGCTCTTGGCCGGGCTTTTCGCCATGCCGCGCGATCCGCTGGAGGCCGCCAAGGTGGACGGCTGCAACGCCTGGCAGACATTCCGGCACATCACGCTGCCCTTCATCATGCCGTTCGCCTTCATCGCCATGACGATCCGGTCTCTCGACGTGGCGCGGGCCTATGACATCGTGCAGGTGATGACCGACGGCGGGCCGGCGGGGCGCACGGAGCTTCTGTGGACGCTGATCGCGCGGGTGGGCTACGAGAACGCGCGGATGGGGCAGGCCAATGCCATGGCCTATGTCTCCACGCTGCTCTCCATCGCCTTCACCTATTACTTCTTCACCAAGCTGGTGGCCGCGCGGCGGTACATGGGAGGGGCGGATTGATGAGTATATCAGTGCACCCCAATGGGCCTGTTCCGCCCGGCCCCCGGCCGGGCAGCGCCGTCACGCCCCCCCGGGGCGGCGCTTTCGGCGATGTCTGCGCCGAGCTCGGGATGAGGGGGCTTCGGGGCACGAAGGCGCGCCGCCCGACCGCGCCCCGGCGTGACGGTGCTGCCCGTCCGCGCGCCGCGATGACCCATGGAGCCCGCCCATGAACCGCCTCCTGAAAAAGCGGCTCAAGGCGACCGCGCTCTGGCTGACGACCTTCGTGCTGATGGTCATCATGTGCGTGCCCGGCCTCTGGGTGGTGCTCTCGGCGTTCCGGCCCAACCGCGAGATCCTCGCCAAGCCGCCGATCTGGATCCCCGAGCAGCTGACGCTGAACAACTTCACCAAGATCTTCGGGATCGGGCAGGAGACCGTTGCGATCCCGGTGCTGTCCTATTTCTGGAACAGCCTCGTCATCGCCACCACCTCCACGGTCATCGCCCTGATCATCGGGATGGCGGGGGGCTATGCCTTTGCGCGGTTCCGGTTCCGGTTCAAGAACGTGTGGTTCCTCGGGCTGATGCTCTTTCGCACGGTGCCGGGCATCGCGCTGTCGCTCCCCGTGTTCATGCTCTGGTCGCGGCTGGGGATCATCGACACGCAGATGGGGCTGATCATCGTCTATGTCTCGCTCAATGTGCCGTTCACCATCTGGCTGATCGACGGCTTCTTCCGGCAGATCCCCATGTCGCTGTCGGAGGCGGCGCAGGTCGATGGCTGCACCCGCTGGCAGGCCTTCTGGAAGATCGAGTTCCCGCTGGCGAAATCCGGCGTGGCGGCGGCGGGCGTCTTCGCCTTCCTGACGAGCTGGAACGAATACGCGCTGGCAAGCCAGCTGACGCGGTCCACGGACAGCAAGACCCTGCCGGTGGGGCTGATGGATTTCACCTCCCAGTTCACCATCGACTGGGCGGGCATGTGCGCCATGGCGGTAATCATCATCGTGCCGGCGCTGATCCTCACGTTCCTCGTGCAGAAACATCTGATCGCCGGGCTGACCTTCGGCGGAGTGAAAGGCTGAGCATGGCGGGAATATCCCTGCAGAACGTCGTCAAGCGCTACGGAAAGCTGGAGGTGGTGCACGGCATTGACCTCGAGATCGGGCATAACGAGTTCGTCGTGCTGGTGGGCCCCTCGGGCTGCGGCAAATCCACGACGCTGCGGATGATCGCGGGGCTCGAGGATATCTCCGACGGCGACATCGTGATCGGCGACCGGGTGGTGAACGACCTGCCGCCGCGAAAGCGCAACGTCTCGATGGTGTTCCAGAACTACGCGCTTTATCCGCACATGAACGTGCGCGACAACCTGGGCTTCGGGCTGAAGATCGCGGGGCAGCCGAAGGCCGTGATCGAGGAGCGGGTGCAGGAGGCGGCCGATATCCTCGGGCTGTCGGATTACCTCGACCGGATCCCCGCCGAGCTGTCGGGCGGGCAGCGCCAGCGCGTCGCCATGGGCCGCGCCATCGTGCGCCACCCGGACGCCTTTCTCTTCGACGAGCCACTCTCGAACCTCGACGCCAAGCTGCGCGTGCAGATGCGCACCGAGATCAAGAAGCTGCACGGCAAGGTCCGCACCACCATCGTCTACGTCACCCACGACCAGGTGGAGGCGATGACGCTCGCCGACCGGATCGTGGTGATGAAGGACGGGTATATCGAGCAGGTCGGCTCGCCCATGGAGGTGTTCAACCACCCGGTGAACACCTTCGTGGCGAGTTTCATCGGCTCGCCGCCGATGAACCTGATCCCGGGCCGCCTCCATGGTGGCGAGGTGCAGTTCTCGGGCGGCGGGGCGGTGCCCGTTCCGGAACGGCTGAAAGAGCATGTGCGCGGCGGGCAGGAGGTGATCTTCGGCGTGCGGCCCGATGACCTCTCGCCCATCGACCACGGCATCCACGACGCGCGGGAGACCTGCGAGCTCGACCTGACGGTTGAGCTGGCGGAGCTTCTGGGGTCGGAGACGCTGATCTACACCTCCTTCGCCGGACAGGAGATCCAGGGCAAGATGTTCGACCCGCGCGACCTGAAGGTCGGAGAGACGCTGACCTTCCGCCTCTCGCTCGACAAGGCGCATCTGTTTGATGCCGCCACAGGCCGGTCGGTGAGGCCGCGCTGATGGCCCGCATCGCCCATGTCGAGATCCTGATGGTGGACCTGCCGCCTGCCGTCACCCGCGTGGACGCGATCCAGTCCTTCGTCAGCCAGGAGACGCCATTGGTGCGGATCACCGATGCCGAGGGCGCGGTGGGGACGGGCTATTCCTACACGATCGGCACCGGCGGTCCGGCGGTCATTTCGCTCCTCGAGCGGACGCTGGCGCCGCGCCTCATCGGGCGGGAGGCGGAGGAGATCGAGGGCCTCTGGCGCGATCTCCTGTTCTCCACCCATGCCACGGCGGTGGGGGCGATCACCTCTCTGGCGCTGGCCGCCATCGACACCGCGCTCTGGGACCTGCGCTGCCGCCGGGCGGGCCTGCCGCTCTGGCGGATGGCGGGAGGCGCGAAGGAGAGCGTGCCGCTTTATACCACCGAGGGCGGCTGGCTGCATCTGCCCGCAGAGGCGCTGGCCGAGGATGCCGCCGAGATGAAGGGCAGGGGCTTTGCTGGCGCCAAGCTCAAGATCGGCAAGCCGGGGATCGCGGAGGACCGGGCGCGGCTGGCGCGGGTGCGCGAGGCCGTGGGCGAGGACTTCCGCCTCATGGTCGACGCCAACCAGGCCTTCGATCTCGCCGAGGCCTTGCGCCGGGCCGACATGCTGGCCGACTGCGGCATCCACTGGTTCGAGGAACCCATGCCCGCCGACGACGTGGGCGCCCATGCGGTGCTCGCGTCCCGCTCCCGCGTGCCCATCGCGGTGGGCGAGAGCCTCTATTCGCTGAGCCAGTTCAAGGATTACCTGACGCAGGGCGCGGCGAGCGTCGTGCAGGCGGACGTGGCGCGGATCGGGGGGATCACGCCCTGGCTCAAGGCCGCGCATCTGGCGGAGGGCTTCAGCGTTCCGATCTGTCCGCATTTCCTGATGGAGCTGCACGTGAGCCTCGTCTGCGCGGTGCCGAACGCGCCGATGCTCGAATACATCCCCCAGCTCGACGCCATCACCACCTCGCGGCTCGATATCCGCGAGGGCCGCGCCCATCCGCCGGAGGCTCCGGGCCTCGGGATCGCGTGGGACTGGGACACCATCCGGGGGCGGATCGTTCCCGGCACGCATCACCGCATCGGAGGGGGAGACACACATGCAGCGCATGGGCATGGTCATCGGGCTGAAGCCTGAGAAGATCGCGGAATACAAGGAGCTTCACGCCAATGCCTGGCCGGGCATCCTCGAGATGATCTCGGCCTGCAACATCACCAACTACTCGATCTTCCTCAAGGAGCCCGAGAACCTGCTCTTCG